>JAEEGL012345295.1_pt1 | contig 16576 bp, 10 predicted proteins | sample 9134231 | NCBI WGS metagenome assembly JAEEGL01 (sample SAMN16246548, study PRJNA631951) | gut metagenome | biome: gut microbiome; feature: rumen; material: fiber-attached | host: Bos | place: Iran: Karaj | collected 2018-10 | reverse complement strand
TAACGCCCTTTAATTCGCAGCCGGACTTGGTCTTGTTAAGCTCGGTCCTGTCCATGTCGTTCTTTTTAACGGTCTCTGCGATATAGGCTTCGACTTCGTCGCGGTTCTTAACTCTGTCGAGAAGTCCCTTAACGATCTCACCCTCGGGAGCAAGTACCATGAAGGTGATTCCGTAGATGGTCTCGATACAGGTGGTGAAGATGGAGAACTTGCCGCCGCCGACGATATTGAATTCAACCTCAACACCGGTGGATTTACCGATCCAGTTTCTCTGGATGTCCTTGGTGGACTCGGGCCAGTCTATCTCGTCAAGGCCGGAAAGCAGTTCTTCCGCAAAAGCAGGCTGGTCGATGACCCACTGCTTCATGTTCTTACGAACAACAGGGAAACCGCCGCGCTCGGACTTGCCGTCGATGACTTCGTCGTTAGAAAGAACGGTACCCAGCTCTTCACACCAGTTTACGGGCATGTCGATGTATTTTGCATAGCCGTCTTCGTAAAGTTTTTTGAAGATCCACTGAGTCCATTTATAGAACTTGGGATCGGATGTAGCGATCACTCTTGACCAGTCATAGTCAAAGCCCAGTTCTTTGAGCTGACCCGAGAAGGTCTCGATATTCTTCTGGGTGAAGCCGTCGGGATGCTTGCCGGTGTTGATGGCGTACTGCTCTGCCGGAAGGCCGAAGGAATCGTAGCCCATGGGATGAAGAACGTTGTAACCCTGCATACGTTTCATTCTTGAAACGATGTCGGTTGCGGTGTAGCCTTCGGGATGTCCTGCGTGAAGGCCTACGCCCGAAGGATAAGGGAACATGTCAAGGGCGTAAAACTTAGGCTTTGAAAAGTCCCATACGTCTGTCTTGAAGGTTTCATGTTCCTGCCAGAATTTTTGCCACTTGGGCTCTATCTCTTTGGGATTATATACTTTGTCGCCGTTTTTCATTATATTATACCTTTCTCAAAATACCCCGCCGATGGCGCGGGGCTAAGTGGATTTGCGTCTCTTTACGTACGAGGACGTTTTGGTATACCCCTCGCATGAAAATCCGCTTCGCGGATGGCGAGGGGCTATGTACTCCTCAGCTTTGCTTCGGAGTACGGTATGCGGATAACAGGACTTGAACCTGCACGCTTGCGCACCAGAACCTAAATCTGGCGTGTCTGCCAATTCCACCATATCCGCTCAATTTGGTCATTGTCACGCTTTATGAGACAACGACCTATTATATTCCACTAAGGGAACAGAGTCAAGATATGGTCAGATGCCCAAAATGTCGGATTCATCGGCATTTTCGTCGGCACTGATACGTTTTCCGATCTCCGCCAGAATCATTTTATGCTCTTCACACACTGCCTTGAGTATGCCGTTGTAAACATCGGTCTTACCCATGTCAGCCACACTCCAAAGCTCCGAAAGGAGCCCCGACAGGTGTCTTGCTCCGGCAGCGCGACTCATGTTTGAAAGCTGCTCTATCACAGGTTTCGCATCTGCCGGTTCCGATTCGGTTATCTGATCCACCATTGCGCCGGTCTGATCGTAGTAGATCCGCAAAACGCGGCTAAATATCTCTTCGTCTCCCCACAATTCATTAAGTCCGTCTTCGGGCTTGAAGACCACTTCTCCCTTGCGCTCACGTTTCTTCAGCGCAAGTTTGGATTCGTCCTTGATGTAAACTATCTTCTCCTTGGGAAGCCACTTCTGCATTACATAACTTAAATGCTTCATAACTATGGGCTTTGACAGGAAATCGCTCATACCTGCTTCGAAGAACAGTTTCTCAATTTCTCCGCCCGTATTGGCAGACAATGCGATTATGGGTGTTTTGTTTTCGCCTTCCAGCTCCCAGATACGCTTGGCAGCCTCAATACCGTCCATGCCCGGCATCATATGATCCATGAAAATGATGTCGAACTTTGCTCCGCCCGCCACGATGTCTATGGCTTCCGCTCCGGAATCCACATCCACGATCTTGGCTCTGAAGGTTTCAAGCAATGCTCTGGCTACCTTCAGATTTACACGGTTATCATCAACGATCAGAATATTTGCATCGGGAGTCACGAACTTTGAATCCCGGTCTGTTGTAAATTTCTCTCTGTCCTTGCTGCTCTTGAGGATCTCAAGTATACCGAAAACATCGAAAGGCTTTCGTAGGACGGGATATTTCTCCCTGTGATCTCTCTGATCCACCTCACCGATATCCAAAAGTTTCACCGGCACTGTGGCAGGTGAGATCCTGGCAAGGATATCCGCCGCAGCCTTAAACATGTTGCTGCAAACGATGAAAAAGTCGATCTTTACTGTGGACAGCACACCTTCCGCCTCGGACTCCCTGAATACCCTGCGGACCGACAGGCCCATTTTCTTTAAGATATTCTCCAGGCTGTCGGCGTAATGGATATTGTCGTCCCAGATAAGGAAATCAAGTGCCAGGTTCTTGTTCTTCTCCACATCGACGATGGGCGCATTGTCAGGTGTGACACGCTGTCTCAGTCTGGCGGTAAAAACAGAACCCTTTCCAAGTTCACTGGTAAAAGAAATGGAACCGCCCATCATGGTGGCAAGTTCACGGCAGATGGTAAGACCCAGACCCGTTCCCGAGGGAGTTTTCTTGATAACACCCGCCTGACCGAATTTCTGGAAGATCTTTTCCTTGTCGGAATTGGCTATACCAACGCCCGTGTCCCGAACGGCAAAAGAAATATCTATGGATTCCTTGGACAGCCGCTCATAGGAAACCGTTAGGGAGATCAGGCCCTTGGCCGTAAATTTAACCGAATTACCCAAAAGATTTATAAGGATCTGCCTGATGCGGACTTCGTCACCGATAATGGTCTTGGGAAGCGTGGGGTCCACGTCCACCACAAAAGCCACGGGTTTATCCGCCAGACGAACGGAAATGATATTCTTAACATCATCCAGCAGTGTCTCGATGCTGTATTCTTCCTCGGTAAGGTTCATCTTGCCGGCATCGATCTTTGAAAAATCCAGGATATCGTTAACCACATCCAGAAGATTTTCGGAGGAGCTCTTGAGAATACTCAGGTAACTTCCGGCGGTTTCTGAATGCTCTTCCTTCATAAGAAGTTCCGTTGCACAGCAGATGGCATTCATGGGGGTACGAATCTCATGGCTCATGTTCACAAGGAAATCCGCCTTGGCATTGGCCTCGCTCAAAGAAACCTGGCTCTCGTCCTTTATCCTGTCGATCATCTGGCTCTGCTCTTCAATGGCCTTGCCGGAAGCATTTAATGCCATAAGCAGTGAAACAGCCACGATCACTCCGAGGATCAGCGTACAGAAAAGTATTATGGCGCATGCAAGTTTATACGGGTTGGAAGGTTCAGGCATAAAAAAGTCCATAAAATGGACTATGGCTGAAACAGCAGCCATAAAAAGAAAACAGAATACTGTAAATCTTCGCTTTTTCCCCTGGGTTGTGTTAGCCGGTGCCTTCATATGATCTCCGATTAATTTCCGAACGACTTTCGAAATGCAATATTAATAATATATTATACTTTGTTTTTTGTGAGAAAAAAAGAGAAAAATACCATGAAGGCATCGATTCCCGGGAAAAAGAAAAAAGGCGGACATCTATAAGATGTTCGCCTGTCCATGAGCCACCCGGGACTCGAACCCGGGACAACTTGATTAAAAGTCAAGTGCTCTACCACCTGAGCTAGTAGCCCATATTGAATTGCGTCTCGTTACACACGAGGACGCTCTGGAAAAATCTAACGCGCCCCACTACATACGAGGACGCTTTAGTATACCCCTCGCATTAGAATTCGCTACGCGAATAGCTCGGGGCTATGTACTGCTTTGAGCTTCGCTCAAATCAGTACGGTAACTGGGCTAGGCAGATTCGAACTGCCGAATGCAGGAGTCAAAGTCCTGTGCCTTACCGCTTGGCGATAGCCCAAAGCTTATTTCTCCGCTATACCCAATTGGAGGGTGGCTAGAGGGACTCGAACCCTCGGTCTCCAGAACCACAATCTGGCGCGTTAACCAACTACGCTACAGCCACCATCGTGTACCGTTTGTTCGTCAGAACGGTTATTGTTTGCGTCCCGCTACATGCGAGGACGTTTTGGAATACCACAACGTGCCCCTCTACGTACGAGGACGTTTTGGTAAACCCCTCGCAATAAAATCCGCTTCGCGGATGGCGAGGGTCTGCGTATTGTATCGCACAAAGTGCGATGCAATACGATATGTGCCCGAAGGGATTCGAACCCCCGACCCACGGCTTAGAAGGCCGTTGCTCTATCCAGCTGAGCTACGGACACAGGACAGTTCCTGTCACGCCATTGCATGCAATGACATGACGAAAAGCGGGTGATGGGAATCGAACCCACGTGTCCAGCTTGGAAGGCTGGTGTTCTACCATTGAACTACACCCGCAAAACGGTGTGAAACAGATTATACGATGATAATCGGGGTGACAGGATTCGAACCTGCGACCTCCTGGTCCCAAACCAGGCGCTCTAGCCAAGCTGAGCCACACCCCGAAAAGGACCTTAAATCATTTCACATTTTGTGACGCACGTTTGATTATATTATAAGGTTTTTTAACTGTCAACAAAAAAATGACTCAATTTTTTGACAGGTCTTTACAGGTATTTTATGGTAAAGCAAAGGTCCTCATCTTCGCCCATCTCAAGTATGACATAAGATGGTTTTCCGTTTGACTGCCTGGGCATGGATATGCTGCCCGGGTTAACGGCCCAGATGCCGTAATCCTCATCAAACTCCGCCAAAGGCCTGTGAGTATGCCCGAAAAGCACCACGTCGGCACCCCTGGCAAAAGCTGCGTCCAGTACCTTCTCTGTACCGTAGGAAACTCCGTATCTGTGTCCGTGGGTCAGAAATACATGGTGTGAACCTATATCAAATTCTTCTTCCGAAGCAAGAGATGTGCCGGACCACATGTCGTTGTTGCCGGCAACCATCTTTAGAGGGCAGGAAACAGCCCTTCTGTAAACTTCACCGTTGCCGTGAACATCACCGCAGTGGATCAGCATGTCAGGCTCGCCTTCTCTTGCAAGTATATCGAAAAAATGTCCGTCATAGCCGTGGCTGTCACTTATTATAAGTATCTTCATGTTCCTTTATCACTTCCCGCATAAGTCTCAATGCATTTCCTCTGTGGCTTAAGGCATGCTTTTCACAGGGCTCAAGCTCCGCAGTTGTGCAGCCCCTTTCCGGCAAAAAGAAAATGGGGTCGAACCCGAAACCGTTGCTCCCTGCGGGCTTACGGGCGATCTCACCCTCAACGGTACCTCTTACCACCCTTTCCAATCCATCGGGAAATACTGCCGCTATGGCACATACAAACCGGGCCGTTCTGTTTCCGGATCCGGAAGCGTCCACTCTTTCTATAAGGTTTTTGTTCTTTATATCATAGGAAGTATCCTTGCCAAGATATCTGGCGGAATAGATCCCCGGTTCACCGTTCAGGCAGTCTATGCAAAGTCCCGAATCATCCGCCAATACCAGTACATTCTTAAGTCCCGCCTCTTTGGCTGCTCCGAACACGGTCTTAGCCTTTATCAGTGCATTGGCCTCGAAGGTATCGCCGTCCTCCACGATCTCGGGATCGAGACCCGCTTCTTTCATGGACCGGATGGTATGCTCCGACTTAAAACCCGCCAGGATCTCCCTTATCTCTTTCATTTTATCTTCGTTGCCCGTGGCAAATATAATATCCATACTTATTTCCTTAAAGCCTTGTCCAGCCCCTCCAGTATCCCTTCAGCCATCTTGGAGATATACGTGCCGTTAGTCAGAAGCGATGCTTCATCCTTATTGGACATATAGCCCACAGACAGGTTGGCTGCGGGAACAGTCAGCTTTCCAAGGATCTCATCCTCAAAATCGTCTTTTAATTCCACTCCCCTGTTGGAAACGCTCATGCAGGCATTCCTGAGTATAAGGTCTGCAAATTCCGCATTGGAGATACCCTCACGGTACAACAGACCGTTATATTCCGCCCGCATCCCGTAAGTACGCTCATCGGCAGAATCCACCGCCGCATGAAGTCCGAGATAATAATCCGCCCCCAGTTTTTCGCAAAGGGAAAGTCTTTCTTTGTCCGAAAGGTCGTAATCTCCGGTCCGCAAAAGTACTACCCTGTAGTTTCTGTCTTTGGAAAGACGCTCGATCTTGTCCGCCAGAGCCATCAGGATGTCCTTTTCCTTGAGATTGCCCACCATTATGCCGTTGCTGCTTCCGCCGTGATCCGCATCCACCGCCACAACGGTTTCTTTTTCATTGATTGGCGTAAAATCCAGGATCACTTCCCTGTTTTTATACACCGCATCGCAGATACACATTTCATCAAGGGAAAAAGAAAAAGTTACCGAGTCCCCGTCATCCGAAACCGTAAGCTTTTGAACGTGTGACATCTTGCCCGAGGGCGTGTTGTCGAGGAAATACTCACCATGATTTCCGCTCCAGGTCAGATTCACAAGATTTTTGTCATATCTTTGCTCGATGGAAACATTGTCGTAAGAGGGCATTGCGGGGCACTTAAGGACCACATCCCCGGGAGCGGACGACTGTGTGACACTTCCAAGATCCAGTGTGTGGGAATATACCTGGACCTTTTCCTCTTCCACCGTATCTTCGGTCTTTGAATCCTCAACGATAACAGCCTTGCCCGCAGCATAGGTAAGCATCGATGCCATGGACAGCACAAAGGCCGCGGTAAAAAGGATCAGTGAGAGTTTTGTTAAGTTTTTTCTGGGACTCCGTCTGTCTTCCAAATTTACCTTCTTTTTTCGGGCTTTTTACCCATGAACGAATAAAAGTATGTCTTCATCATTCCGTTGTATATCTTCCGGTTTTTATCGGCTTTACGGCCTATTGCGGACTCTGCATTCTCATAGGAAGTGATCATGAACAGGGACCAGTCGTCAAGGGCCTTAAACCGCTCACCGAGAGTACCGTAAAGAGCCGGCAGTGCCGCCTTGTCCTCCAGGCGCTCCCCGTAAGGAGGATTGGTAACGATAAAGCCGTATTTCTTGGGCTGATGAAGGTCTTTGATGTCCTGCTGCTGAAAATGTATGTACTTATCAACCCCCGCAAGGCGCGCATTGGCCCTTGCAGCCTCGATAATGCCGTTATCTATATCATATCCCTTAATATCGGTTTCAATGTCCAAATTGACCTCATCCCGGGCTTCTTCGAAGGCATCCCTCCAGGTGGAGGCCGTAATGAGATTCCCCCAGTTTTCGGCAGTAAAATGCCTGTTCATGCCGGGAGCTGTGTTGGTTGCCATTAAAGCCGCTTCGATGGGGAAGGTTCCGCATCCGCAGAAAGGGTCCACCAGCACACGGTCTTTGTTCCAGGGGGTGAGCATAAGAAGGGCCGCTGCGAGGTTTTCCGCTATGGGAGCCTTGGAGGTGAGTTTTCTGTAGCCTCTCTTCTGCAAGCTTACGCCGCTGGTATCAAGGCCGACCGTGACCATATCGTTAAGAAGGGTCACGCGGATAGGATAATCCGCCCCGGTTTCCTTAAACCACTCAACCTTGTATTTTTGTTTAAGCCGCTCCACGATAGCCTTCTTCATTATGGACTGGATATCGGAGGGACTGAAAAGGGCGCTTTTGATGCTTGCGGCTTTTACCACATTGAACCTGGCGTCAGCGGGGATATAATCCTCCCAGTTAAGGGCTTTGGTGCCCTCAAACAGTTCATCGTAGGTTGTGGCCTTAAAGGACCCTACCTTTATAAGAACGCGCTCCGCCGTGCGAAGGCCTATGTTTGTACGTGCCAGGGTCTCTTCGTCACCCTCAAAAAAAACACGGCCGTCGGTACCGCCCGTAACATCATAACCAAGATCGTTGATCTCTCTTTTAAGTACGCTCTCAAGCCCGAAGTGGCAGGGAGCGATAAGCTCGTATTTTCTCATAGGTAGATGATATGACAACAACCATAAGGTGTCAATGAAAAGAAAACCGGGGCGGTTTCCCGTCCCGGTCTCTTTGTTCAGTCATTGCGCCTTTAAAGGAGCAAAAATCAGCCAAGATTATTTCTTAGACTTGAAATCGTTGTACTGCTTGGTGAACTCGTCGATAACCTTCTGAACGCCTGCAGCCTGAAGTGCGGACTTGTATTCAGCGATCTTTGCATCAACGTCAGCCTTTGCAACGCCACCGGTCTCAAGAAGGAAACCGTACTCAGCGTGAAGTGCCTTACATGCGGTGTACTCTGCGGATACTGCAGATTCATCAAATCTGAAACCTGCTGCGCAAGAGGTCTGTGCGGTTCCGTTGAACTGCTTGTAAGCGCCTGCAAAATCAGCGGGTGATCCTGCTTCGGGAGTGATAACAAGTGCGGAAACAGATTCCCACATGGAGTGGTTGTACTTCTTACCGGACTTAACAACCTGGCCGTTGTCGTCTACGCTCCAGTCTTCGCCCTGGATACCATAGGTGTAAAGGTCAGCAAGCTTCTTGTCGGTGTAAAGAAGGCCAAGGAACTCGATGCACTGCTTTGCCTGCTTGTCGTTGGTGTTTGCGGTTACGCAGTAGCAGGAACCGAGTGCGGAGTTGGAGTGTGCCCATCTCTGGGTAAGAGGGTTGATAACAACGTCCTGACCGTATCTGTTGTTAGCTTCTGCATTGTTGGGAGTATCGGTCCACCATGAAACACCCCAATCCTTGGACTGAGTGGTCTGGTCGGTTACAACCTTGGTGTACTCGTCTTCATGAACGTAGCCCTTGTCTCTCCAGTCTGCGATGAGATCTGCAAACTCTTTGTATTCGGGAGTGTCAAGAGTGAATACTACGCTGTCGCTTGCGCGGTCAACTGCAACGAAGTTGCTTTCTGCTTCACCGGTGAAGAAATCGAACTTGTCGATATAAAATCTCCAGAACATAGCACCCTTCTGAAGAAGGAAGGGATACTTAAGTCCTTCAGCCTTGAACTTTGCAAGAACGGGCTCAAGATCCTGAAGCTTGGAAATCTTGGTAACATCAACGCCAAGCTTGTCAACAACTTCTTTACGATACATAAGATCGTAGCCTTCTACGTTGTCCTTGTAAACAGGTACAAAGTAGTTCTTGCCGTCAAACTTGGTAGCTTCCCACTGACCTGCATCCATGGAATTGTAAAGAGCGGTACCGGGAAGGAGTGAGGAAATGTCCTTAACCATTCCGTTAGCAACGAGTGCGGAAGTCTTGATCTTGCCCTCTTCCCAGGAAGCGGTCCAAAGAAGGTTAACTTCCTTGTTAGCTACAGCATTGCCGGCCTTTTCAACATATTCGCCGGACATGATCTCTCTGATGGATACTTCGAAATCGCAGCCCTTTTCGTTAAGGTACTTGTTGATCTCGTCTTCAACCTTCTTAACCTGACCTTCGTCTACAGCTTCGAGGTTGAACAAAGCTCTTACGATGTTGATCTTGGTCTTCTTGGAGCCGCAGCCTGCGACGGAAAGAAGGCCGACTATCATTGTCATTACGAGCAATGTAGCCAGAATTTTCTTTTTCATATAGTCCCTCCTATATAAGATGAATTGGTGTATATATTCAAAGGCTCAGCCCTTAAATATCGATGTTTAGCCCTTTACGGAACCTACGGTAAGACCCTTTACAAAATATTTCTGGAAGAAAGGATAGGCCACCATAATGGGAGCGATTACAACAACTACCGTAGCCATGGTCGCGGAGTTCTTGGGGATGTTACCTCCCATGGCGTCTCGCACCGCCTGGGGCACATTGTTGTTGTTTAGCAGGAAGTCAATGTTCTTTTGGATGTTATAAAGCAGTAACTGCAGGGGTTTCTTTGCGTTCTTGTCAATGTAGAGAACCGCGTTCTGCCAATCGTTCCAGTAAGCGGTCGCCATCATGAAGCCTACTGCCGCAAGGGAAGGTTTCATAAGGGGAAGGCAGATACCGAAGAAGGTCCTGTACTCGCTGGCGCCATCGATCTTGGCGGCCTCCATGAGTTCCGCAGGGATACTGTTAACGATATAGGTTCGCAGTATGATAACGTTCATGGTTGTGACACACAGAGGAAGTATCAGCAAAAGAAGGGAATTCTTAAGGTGATAATATCCGGTGAACACTATATATCCTGCCAGCTGACCACCGTTAAAGAGCATGGGGATCAGAAGGTAAATGGACAAAAACTTTGCAAGTCTGAATCCCGGACGGCTGATGGAATAAGCATACATGCTCATGAACAGGAGTCCGATAAAGGTTCCCGCAACCACTATGAAAATGGTGACCGCATAGGAATTAACCAGCTGTGTGCCGTACTTCAGCACGGATTTCATACCGTCAAGGGACCACTCTGCAGGGAAAAAGCTGTATCCGTTGGCCATTATGGCTTCCTCGGATGTAAAAGCAACTATGAATACTAACAGGATGGGAAGCAGGCAAAACAGTGTGTATACTAACAGGCACAGCCCAAGTACAAGCTGTCCGGGCGTGACCTTGATCTTATCTTTGACAACAGGTTCTTTCATGACGTACCCCCTAAAACAGTGAATTCTCAGGTGAGATCTTTCTGACCGCACCGTTGGCGATGAGCATCATCACAAGTCCCACAACAGACTGGAACAGGCTGGCCGCCGCTGTAAATCCGTACTCAGGGCTTGAAAGGATCGCACGGAGCACGTAGGAATCGATAACCTGGGTGGTGCTGTAAAGAGCACCGCTGTCTCTCGTTACCTGGAAGAAAAGTCCCGTATCGGATCTCATAACGTTACCTACGGAAAGAAGGAGCATTACGGTGATCATGGGTACCAGGGAAGGAAGGGTGATGTGCCAGATCTGCTGCCACTTGTTGGCGCCGTCGATCTGAGCAGCTTCATAATAAGTAGTGTCGATACCGGCAAGTACGGACATGTAAAGCACGGAGCCGTATCCCACGGAGTTCCACATCTTAACAATGGTGAGGATCACGATCCAGTAGGTAGGCACGGAATAAAAGGAAGTATTCGTGCCGAGGATCCTGTTTATGAGTCCGTTATCGCTTGCTATGAATGCATAAACGATAAACTGGACAGCCGCATAGGATATGAAGATCGGGACGATCATTATAGTCTGCATCACGCGGGCCAGTCTTTTGAATATGAACTGGTCCAGCGCGATGGCAAGAACTATATTTAAGAAGGTTCCGATTGCTGTAAAGATCACATAGTAAAGAAGGGTGTTTCTTGTCATCCTGTAAAAGATATCTTTACTGGTAAAAAGAAACTTGAAGTTTTCAAATCCGACAAATTTACTGCCGAAGAATCCCTGCATGGGCTTGAAATCCTGAAATGCCATCACTATACCGCCCATGGGAACATACATTATAAAGAAAAGAACCAGGAAGCCCGGAAGTGCAAACAATACGAAGGGAAAGTTTTTCTTCGTGTTGTACCAGAAGCCTTTCTTGCTTGCGGGCACCGGTGCATTCATGTCTGTATTAATTTTTGCCGCTTTGGTCTTTGCCATTGACAGACCCCTTTCAGATCAGGCGATTTCGTGTGTTACGAAATCGTTTTCGAGTGTTTTCAAAAAAACAAGACTGAACTTTCGCTCGCCTTTCATTGTCATAATATACATTCCGATCAGTCGTGTCAATAGTTTTTTATACATTTTGACTAGTTATTTTTCTGACAATGTATTTTTGCCCGGCATCCGCTTCGTCATTTTGCCACCGTCTTCCTATAAAATGCCGTAACGGAACTCATGATCCTCCTCGTCATCTGTTGCTGTCGGTTTCCAATATGTTGCTTTTTTTCGGGAAATCGGCGAAAATAAGCAAGTTTAGTCTTGTTATTGAAAAGGGATTGCTGTATACTATATCCGCGAAAACGATTTCGAACAGAGGTTATCTTCATGGTATCGCTTAAAGACATTGCCAAAGCCTGCCATGTCAGTCCTGCCACTGTCAGCAAGGCGCTGAACAACCAGAGTGACGTGAGCGAGCAGACCAAGAGCCTGGTACGCAACATGGCCAAGAAGATGGGCTATTTCCCCAATTCTTCCGCCAGAGCTCTTAAGACCAACCGAACCTATAACATAGGTGTTCTTTTTGTGGACGAGGCCGAAAGCGGACTTACCCATGACTACTTTGCTGCCGTTCTGGACAGTTTTAAACGCGGTGCCGAAGATGCCGGCTATGATCTGACTTTCATAAACAGCCGCAAGAACCGCCACGACGGCATGTCCTATCTGGAACACTGCATGTACAGAGGTTTCGACGGCGCACTGATAGCCTGTGTGGATTTCTACGATCCCGAGGTTGCGGAGCTTGTAAACAGCGGACTTCCGGTCATCACCATCGACCACATGTTCAACGGCCACTCTTCCGTTTTTTCCGACAACGTCAAAGGAATGCACGATCTTGTGACCTATATCCTTTCCAAAGGGCACAGAAAGATCGCATATATACATGGTCTTAAGTCAGCGGTTACCGACAGCCGTCTTTCTTCTTTCCATAAGACACTTTATGATGCGGGCATCATCGTCCCCGATGAATACATAAAGGAAGCTCCCTACAGAAACACCGAGGAAACTGCCGCAAAGACCCTGGAACTGCTGAACTTAAAAGATCCGCCCACCTGTATTCTGTATCCCGATGATTTTTCCTGCTATGGCGGCATCAATGCCATCAAGGAAAGAGGACTTACCATCGGTGAGGACATTTCCGTAGCGGGCTACGACGGCATCCGTCTGGGGCGCCACATAGAACCGCATCTGACAACCCTGAGGCAGGACACCAAACGCATCGGCTTAGAGGCCGCGAAGAAACTGGTAAGCCTCATTGAGCAGCCCCGTACCACCATTGAAGAGCAGATAATGATCGAAGGCGAGGTCTACGAAGGCAAAACCCTTAAAGACCTTACCCGGTTACAATAAACCACCACCCAAGAAAGGAGTGTGCCCATGAAATACGGCCATTTTGACGATCAAAACAAAGAATACGTCATCACTACACCCAAGACTCCTCTGCCCTGGATAAACTATCTCGGAACAAAGGATTTCTTTTCCCTTATTTCCAATACCCAGGGAGGATACAGTTTTTATAAGGATGCAAAGCTTTTAAGACTCACCCGCTTCCGTTACAACAACGTGCCCGGTGACTCCAACGGCAAATACTATTACATCAAGGACGGCGAGACCGTGTGGAACCCCGGCTGGATGCCCACAAAGACCGATCTTGATTCCTACGAGTGCCGTCACGGTATCGGCTACAGCAAGTGGAACTCTTCCAAGAACGGTATCAATGCTCAGGTTCTTGCTTTTGTTCCCACCGACGATACCTGCGAGATCAATCAGCTCAAGCTTACCAACAACACGGATCACGTTAAGGAGTTGAAGCTCTTCTCCTATGTTGAATGGTGTCTTTGGAATGCCCAGGACGATATGCTGAATTTCCAGCGTAATTTCTCAACGGGCGAAGTTGAAGTCATCGATTCCGCAATATACCACAAGACCGAATACAGAGAGCGCCGCAATCACTACGGCATCTACTTTGTGAACACAAAGATCGACGGCTTCGATACCCAGCGTGAGGATTTCCTGGGTGCATATCACGATAACTCCGATCCCGAAGTTGTTTTTGAAAAGGGTGCCTGCACCGGATCCATAGCTCACGGCTGGGCTCCCGTAGCAGTTCATCAGATCAATGTGACCCTGAATCCCGGAGAGACAAAGTCCTTCGTGTTTGTGTTGGGCTACTGTGAAAATCCCGACGATGACAAGTGGGAAAGCAAGAACGTTGTCAACAAGAAACCTGCCAAGGCTTTAATGGACAAGTACTCAAGCGATTCCGCCGTTGAGGCTGCTTTTGCCAAATTAAAGGAATACTGGGACAACCTTCTTTCCATCTATACCGTTGAAAGTGCCGATGACAAGGTTAACCGCATGGTCAATATCTGGAACCAGTACCAGTGCATGGTAACCTTCAACATGTCCCGCTCCGCTTCCTACTTTGAGTCCGGAATCGGCCGCGGCATGGGCTTCAGAGATTCAAACCAGGATCTTCTGGGCTTTGTACACCTGATCCCCGAGCGTGCCAGGGAGCGTATCATCGACATCGCTTCAACCCAGTTTGAGAACGGAAGCGCATATCACCAGTATCAGCCCCTTACCAAGCGCGGAAACTCCGACATCGGATCCGGTTTCAACGACGATCCTCTGTGGCTCATTGCAGGTACTTCCGCATACATCCGTGAGACCGGCGATCTTTCCATCTTAAAAGAAACCGTTCCTTACGACAATGATATGTCCAAGGCCACAAGCCTTATGGAACATTTAAAGAGATCCTTTAACTTTACCGTAAACAACAAGGGACCTCACGGCCTTCCTCTTATCGGCCGCGCCGACTGGAACGACTGCCTTAACTTAAACTGCTTCTCAGCTCATCCCGGTGAATCCTTCCAGTGCTTCGGTCCTTCCGAGGGACCCGTTGCGGAATCCGTATTTATCGCCGGAATGTTCGTTAAATACGGTGAAGAATACGCACAGCTGGCAGAACTTCTGGGCGACAACGCCGAAGCTGAGCGTGCCCGCAAGGAAGTCAAGGTCATGTACGATACCGTACTCAAAGCAGGCTGGGACGGTGAATGGTTCTTACGTGCCTACGATGCTTATTCCAACAAGATCGGTTCCAAGGAATGCGAAGAAGGCAAGATCTTCATCGAAAGCAACGGCTTCTGCTCCCTTGCCGGCATCGGTGTCAAAGAAGGTCTTGCGGAAAAAGCACTTGATTCCGTTAAGAAACACCTGGACTGCAAATACGGCGTGATGATCTTACAGCCCGCATATACCGTTTATCACTTAGAGCTTGGCGAGATCTCCTCTTATCCCCCCGGATACAAGGAGAATGCCGGAATCTTCTGCCACAACAATCCCTGGGTTTCCATCGCAGAGACCGTTATCGGCCGCGGCGACAGAGCCTTTGAGATCTACAAGAAGACCTGCCCCGCTTACACCGAGGATATTTCCGAGATCCACAAGACAGAGCCCTATGTATACTGCCAGATGGTTGCAGGTAACGATGCTTACATCCCCGGCGAAGGAAAGAACTCCTGGCTCACCGGTACCGCAGCATGGACCTTTGTAAATATCTCCCAGTACATTCTGGGCGTATATCCTACCCACAAGGGCCTTTCCGTTGATCCCTGCGTACCCGCAGGCTTCGGCGACTTCAAGGTTACCCGTAAGTTCCGTGGTGCCACCTACCGTATCGACGTTAAGACGGGCGGTGCTCAAAAGGGTGTTAAATCCCTTACCGTTGACGGCAAAGAGATCGCAGGTACCGTTATTCCCTTCGAAGAAGGAAAGAAAGAATACAACGTACAGGTAGTGATGGGTTAAGCACTTTTCCCCAAATCAATAAACCCCGTGTATCGATGGATACACGGGGTTTTTGTTTGCTCTCTTATGTAACAGGAACGCTACTTTTTCAAATGATACAGGTTACAGTGATATTTCCCGAAGTTTTTGTCCATATACCCGGTCACGGTATATCCCCGGGCTTCCAGGTCCTGTCTGTCGGATTCGGGCATCACCGGGTCAAAGAATACCCAGACATCTGAGGCTGTTTCCGGAATATCCCGCAAAGATCCGTATACGGGGCTTTCGGGGAAATAGTGTTCAAATACCGTCCAGGCCAGATGCTTTACGCCCACAGAAACAAGACCGGTCTCTTCGGTAGTTTCTCCCATGATTTCAAGGACCTCCGCTGTGCAGGCATCCTGAACCTTAACTTCGCTTCTGTATTGCTTAAAATCAAGAAGACCAAATAACAACGTTACGGCAAGAACAATAACGGTAACAGATGCCCTGACGGCTCCCGCACCTGTGGATAACAGCTCGTCTTCTTTCTTTTCGCAGTCTTTACCTGCAAGAAAGCTGCTCACAAAAACACCGAGCATCATAAGGAGCACCGGCATCAGCGGATGCAGATACCTTACCTCCAATGCGATGGGATTAATGAAAAAGTACATAAAATAGGCAAAAGCAATGGTAAGGACCACAGTAATTGCATTGGCAAAAAGCGTAAGATCCGCAGGAGCGGGCTTTCTCATCTTTGGTTTACATAACTTTACCCTTCCGTTTTCAACCGTGATCACATTAAACAGGGTCAGGCAATAATAAACCGCCAGTATGATAAACACCGGATAAAGGAACTTACCCACATGCTCTCCACCCAGCATAAACTTAAACATGTCGGAAAGGTGTTTGGGTGTGGTGGCCCAGCTTTCGGCAACCGCCCCCTTACCCTGCCTTAAAAGCACATACATCCAGGGCGAATAAAGCAAAAGATACGCCACGATGGAAACTGCGCCGTAAATCCAGCTTTTGCCCTTTTTTACCAGAAAATACACCAAGGATACCGAAAAAAGCAGTATACCCGTGGTTACAAGGCCGTAGTAATGAGTGTATGCCGCAAGTACTCCGAAAATCACCAGGGGAATAAAAAGCTTTGCATCCATGGTCTCAAACATTTTCAGTGAAAACACGGTACATATAAGCACAAGCATGAAGCAAAACTCGTACATGCGGATCTCAAGATTATATTCCGCTCCGGATCTGCTAAGACCCATAATAAAGAGGATCAGGTATG
>JAEEGL011919841.1_pt1 | contig 16576 bp, 16 predicted proteins | sample 9134231 | NCBI WGS metagenome assembly JAEEGL01 (sample SAMN16246548, study PRJNA631951) | gut metagenome | biome: gut microbiome; feature: rumen; material: fiber-attached | host: Bos | place: Iran: Karaj | collected 2018-10 | reverse complement strand
TTTTGTAACCGTAACAGGTTGTGATAAGGTGATTGTTGAAGAAGATTTCCTGGAAATGAGAGACGGTGCTGTGCTCTGCAATGCCGGCCATTTTGACTCGGAAATCGATATGGCCCGTCTGCGTGAAATTGCGATTGAAACGCGTGAGCAACGCAAAAATATTATGGGATATAAACTGCCGAATGGTAGATGGATCTTTGTACTAGGAGAAGGCAGGCTTGTCAATCTTGCCTGTGCGGATGGGCACCCAGCTGAAATCATGGATATGAGCTTCGCTATTCAGGCTCTTTCAGCAAAATATCTTGTGGAACATGCGGGTCAAATGAAGGAAAAACTGATCGATGTGCCACTTGAAGTGGACCGCGGGGTTGCTGTCCGAAAGCTTGCGTTTATGGGAAAAAGCATTGATATGCTGACACCGGAACAGGAGAATTATCTGAACAGCTATAACCTGTAAAAAAATCCGGAGAGACACCGCTCTCCGGAAACTAATTTACAGAAACAGTCTGATGAATATCAGAACAATCACTCCGGGAATTCCGAATATCCCGGTGATCAATGCATTAACGAGATTCATATCCAGAGAAAAACCGAAATATCCTCCGATCAAATTGACCAGAAACAGAAGTATAAATCCGACAACAGCATTGATCAAAAGTTTGAAAATCAGGCGGATCGGTGCCGATAGAATCTTAATCAGAGCAAAAATCACCAGTGCCGCCAGAATAAACATCAGAACGGAATTCAAAGCATCCACCTTGTTACCCCCAAAAAAAGACAGGGCTGCAAGATAAGCTTACAGCCCTATAGCCTTACAGGAATTACTCCTCTTCTTTTACTTCTTCGGCAGGAGATTCTTCCTCAACCGGAGCTTCGGGTGCATCCTCAAACTCTACGACTTCGCCGTCTACCGGTTGCTCATCAAAAGAAGAGACAAATTCTTTTGCCTTACCAAACAGTTCTTCAGCTTTTGCAGTGGCTTCAGGAGCGTTCTCTTTTGCAAAAGCATATGCTTCCTTTGCTTTTTCGCTGACAGTGTCAATCACACCGGGTGCCGCTTCTGCGGCTTTGTTAAACAACTCCTCTGCCTTTGCGGTTGCATTGGGAGCTTTCTCCTTTGCAAAGGACACTGCTTCCTGCGCTTTTTCCTGAAGTGTCTCCATCACTGCAGGTGCCTTTTCTTTTACAGCAGCAGCTGTGGTCTGATAAAATTCATTAGCTGCTTCCTTCAGAACGTCCGCTTTATTCTCTGCAGTGCCGTTCGGATCTTTTTCCTTATATTTCTGCCCGATTTTAGCGGCGGCGTATGCAGCTCCGGCAACAACACCGGTTTTAATGATTTTGCCGAGAATACTCATATTTTACCTCCAATATATTTTTAGTTATTTTCATTATAGTTGTAAAATGAGTAGTAAAAATGAATAAATCTTTAACACTTTGTAAACAACAGAAAGGATTTTGATTTATGAATGCTATTGTTACGGTAATTGGGAATGATCGAGTAGGTATTATCGCTGCAGTCTGTATCCGTCTTGCATCCTTTAATGTAAATGTTCTGGATATTTCTCAGACGATTATGCAGGGAAATTTTACTATGGTAATGGCTGTTGATGTCTCACAGGCTAATGTTTCCTTTGCAGAAATCCGAGATTCTCTTGCGGAACTAGGGAAGGATATGGATCTCTCCATACGTATTCAACGCGAAGAAATATTTGATGCCATGCATACCATTTGAGGAGGTATAGTCATGATCAGTCAAAAAGACATACTCTCCACTATTGAAATGATAGATCAGCAGCATCTTGATATACGTACTGTTACAATGGGTATTTCTTTGCTGCCATGTGCAGATGAAAATATATCCAGGAGCTGCAATAAAATATATGATACAATCTGTCGCGCAGCTGGGCATTTAGTACCAGCCTGTGAAGAGATTGAGACTGAGTTCGGAATTCCTATCGTCAACAAGCGGATTTCAGTAACACCCATAGCATTTGTAGCTGCTGCTTCCAAAGAAAATAATGATGTTCCGTATGCAATAGCACTTGACCGCGCGGCTAAGGAATGCGGTGTTGATTTTATCGGAGGGTTTTCTGCGCTTGTTCAAAAGGGAATGACGAATGCTGACGAAAAACTGATTCGTTCCATACCATATGCGCTTGCTGAAACTGATCTGGTGTGCGCTTCTGTCAACGTCGGATCCACAAAAGCCGGAATTAACATGGACGCTGTTGCTCTTCTCGGGAAAACCATCAAGCAGACTGCTGAACTTACAAAAGACAGAGACGCTATCGGCTGTGCAAAACTGGTGGTTTTCTGTAATGCTGTGGAGGATAACCCGTTTATGGCAGGAGCGTTTCACGGTGCAGGTGAAACAGAGAAGGTTATTAACGTAGGTGTTTCGGGGCCGGGAGTTGTTCATCATGCGTTGAAATCCGCCAAAAACGCCAGCTTTGATACCATGGCGGAAATCATCAAGAAAACGGCTTTCCGCATTACCAGAATGGGCCAGCTGGTTGCTTCGGAAGCATCGCGCAGACTAAATACACCTTTCGGTATCGTCGATCTTTCTCTCGCACCAACACCTGCTATCGGGGATTCCGTCGCTCGTATACTGGAGGAGATGGGGCTGGAAACCTGTGGAACGCATGGTACAACGGCAGCTCTTGCACTACTGAACGATGCAGTGAAAAAAGGCGGCGTGATGGCCTCTTCATCTGTAGGCGGGCTTTCAGGAGCCTTTATTCCGGTCTCTGAAGATGAGGGTATGATCGCAGCAGCGGAAAAAGGTACATTGACTCTGGATAAACTGGAAGCGATGACATGCGTCTGTTCTGTCGGGATTGATATGGTAGCAATACCGGGAGATACTTCTTCTGAGACAGTTTCCGCCATAATTGCAGATGAAGCGGCGGTAGGTATGGTAAACAGCAAAACAACAGCGGTGCGTTTACTTCCGGTTCCCGGAAAAGTGCCAGGTGATCGCATAGAACTCGGCGGTTTGCTAGGGAGTGCACCGGTCATACCGGTTCATAAGGAATCTTCTTCTGCCTTTATAGCGCGCGGCGGCAGAATTCCTGCACCGCTTCAGAGCCTGAAAAACTGAAACACCTGATAATATGACTTATAAACTGATCAGGTCTGCAAGGAAAACTTTTGCCATGGAAATGAATCCTGAGGGGCTGATTGTCAGAGTACCCTACAGGGCAAGCAAAAAGAAGATAGAAACATTTATCAGGGATCATGAGGAATGGATATGTACAAATACGGAAAAACTGAACAGAGCACTAAAGGCACAGAATGGGCTTGAAAGGCTTACGCAGGAGGATATTCACAGACTGGCGGAAGAAGCCAGACAGGTGATACCGTCAAGAGTATCATACTATGCACAGAAACTTGGCGTAACGTACGGCAGAATCACAATCCGGAAACAGAAAACCCGCTGGGGCAGCTGCAGCACCAAGGGAAACCTTAATTTTAACTGTCTCCTGATGCTTGCACCTCCGGAGGTTTTGGATAGCGTAATTGTCCATGAGCTCTGCCATCGAAAAGAAATGAATCATTCTTCTCGGTTTTATGCTGAAGTGCTTTGGGTATTTCCGGATTACCTGAAGTGGAATAAATGGCTGAAAGAAAACGGTTTGGCAATCATGAGCCGCGCATTTTCCTTGAAATAGCAAGAAAAGGGCTCCTCTTGAGAGGGGCCCTTATCCGATATCCTCCACCACGCGGGATGGAGAACGCTCCAATATTTCCGGATGAGCAAAAATATAGCGCATTGCGTTGAGAAACTGTGCATAATAATGGGGTTCTGCCAGACGTGAATCTACAGTCGCCATGCAACGGATGTGCTTTGTGTCAGCAACAAGACCTGAACGCTCCATTTCAAATACATGCTGGCTTTCCCCGATAGAGAGATAAATGGGCAGTGTTCCGAAATTGCTGATCTGACGAAAAACAGGAGATGAATTAAAAAGACTTGCATCGCTGATCACAAGGGAAGCGTGAGACAGACTTTTATCGAGATAATTCTGCGGAAGCCAGCCAAAATAGTCCAGAATCCGTAGGACCAGAAATCCGAGACGTACAAATAGCCTGGGAGCATTGGCAACAGCTTCTGCCAGATCTTCTCTGGAACTGGAAAAGTCTTCCGTTTTCAGCTCATCAATCCGTTCGTTGATTTTTCGATATACGTCAAAGATCGTATCGGTTGGTTCAAAACGGATTTTCACCTGTGTTTCAGATCCCTCTACAGTAGTGCTCCGCTTGACTGTAAGCACTATATCAATGTCATTGCGCGCAAAAATTCTTCTTCCGACGATGAATCTGTTCATTCCGGGAAGCATGGAAAGACAGCGTATATAAGCTGCGATAAAGAAGTGCAGAAATCCAATGCCTTCATACCCGCCGTCCTGTTCAATTTTGAGGCATTTTTCTGCTTCTGTTACGTCAAGATCTTCATCCAGGAAAAAGGATGCTCCGTCGCGGTCAGGCTGTGAATACGGAATGAATTTTCTGGATGCAGGAAGAGACCGGAGAAGCCGGCCTTCTTTGCGGTCGCCCGAGCGATGTTTATAACTGTTTGGCATTTTAACCTCTTTTCTGAAGCTGTCTGATATCTGTGCCTGCAAAGTGGATGGTTTTATAATATCCATCCAGCCTCGAGCAGACAGAGGAACCGTATCTGATGCCTATTTCATCAGAATACAATGTAGTACAAAGTATTGTTCTTTTACAGCTGGTAATACGGGAATTAACAAGGGTGTACAATCCGCTCTGTACAACCGGAGTTGTTACTTCTGTTCCGAGATCGTCAATAATCAGCAAATCGCAGGTGAGCATTTGTGATACCTTCTCAGCAGCATTTACAGCTTCTTCCTGATTGCGGGAAAATTTCTGTTTTTCAAAGAAAGAGAAAACAGAAACGGAAGTATCAAAAAAAACGGAATATCCACGCTGCAACACTTCCCGGGCTATGCAAGTAACAAGAAACGACTTACCAAGTCCTGGCTCACCCTGAAATAGAAGATCATTCTTTACCTCAGGAAAGCTCAAAGCGTAATCCTTGCAAAAACTAAAAACACGCCCCATATATTCTCGAGGTATACATTGAAAATAATCACTATACTCAGAAGAATAAAGAGTCAGATCAAAGCGGCTGAAGCTCTCGTCCCGGTTATGAAGCAAAGAAGACATTTCTTTTGAAAGTTCCTGATGATATAGCTTCTTGAGACAGCTGCATAGTCCGGAATCGATCTGCCCGCTGTCGCGGCAGATTGGACAGGAGAATATTTCATCCAGCCAGGCTGAGGGGAAGCCGTTTTCTGTCAGCAGTTCTGCCCGTCGCATCTGAAGTCTAAGATTATCGTCTTTTAAAGAGGCGATCTTTTCATTCTGGTCTACTGCGCGCAAATAAGCAAGCCTTGCAAGTTCGACCATTTGTACTCGGAGCTTTATATCAATCTGCTCTATTTCAGGAACACGATGATATACCGCTTCCAGCCTTCGCTGATGCTCAGCAGAATTTGCTTCCCGTATTTCGTTGAGATTGGCGCGCGCTTTTGCCAAGATGCGTGGATTATATGGCATGGTTGTTACCTCAGTCAAAATTCAGTGGGAATAAAGGTATGTTTGCTTTTTCCGGAATTGCTGTCTGCCAGGTTCTTTCCGGGATCTCTGGCTTCTGCTTCTGAAGCGGAATGAATACCTGCTTCGTGCCAACGCTTCAGTATGCTGTTGATATAGGAAAATGAACGTTTCCCTATATTATTTATGCAGCGTTCATAAGCAAGACGGACAGCGTCATCCGTAAAACCCATTGTGATCCAGGAAGAAATAAAGTTTTTTTCTGTGGTAATAAGACGGCGGTCGTATATTTCCAGTAAGTGCTGGATTCGGTTTTCACTTTCCAAAATTGCCTTCTGGCTTTCCACATATTCTTCTGCGGTTTCCATGGTTATGATATCTCTGTTGACCCAGTTATAAGCCTGCTGCTCAATAAAACGCATAGTAGGCTTACGCTCAGCGCCGGCAGGGCCTCTGGAAATATCTGCGCAGTAGTGCAGAAGAATATAAATTACTTCAGCCGGAAGACCAAGATGGTTGTAGATTCCCAATAGACGGCTCATTTCATGCCGGGAGAGCTGTTTTCCGAAAAGCTGTTCGCATTCACTGAGTACGGCATGGAAACCGCTGTCACTTCGTGAGATGGAATCAATTTCAGCAGCGGTATACTCGGGAAACTCATCAGAAGGCCGGATTACAAGCTGTTTGCCGAATAAGGTTGCTTTTACGTTTTTTGCAGGGATCTCCTGTGTTGACGGTCCTGTATAGCCTGTTGCTTGTGCGGGTAGGGTAAGCATGCGAGCCAGTTTCTCTGCTGCTGTATCAATTTGTGAACGGGTCATACATAAATCACGTGCAGCCTGCTCATAATCCCTAGAGCCTGTAAGTGCTATCCAAAGATAAAGTAATGCACAGTCACCGTCATGTGCAAGAATCAGTGCATGAGCATCGGAACAGGATATCAGATTGTCTTTTATCTGATCAGCCATGTGAACAAACCGCCTATGAACAATTTATAAATAGTCAGAGTGAAACGTATTATAGCATTAAATTTCGCTTGTCGCAACACATAGTTATGTGATATAATATCAAAATCTCAATGTATATTTGAGGAGAGAGATCATGCTTGAGCTTCTGTCTCCAGCCGGCTCACCGGAAGCTGTGATTGCTGCAGTTCAGAACGGCGCAGACGCTGTGTACCTTGGACTTGGAGATTTCAATGCGCGCAGAGGCGCAAAGAATTTTACAAAAGAAGAATTTGAAAAAGCAGTTCGTTATTGTCGTATACGAGGATGTAAAGTATACATCACACTTAACACACTTGTCAATGACCGGGAGATCGAGCGTGCGGTGCACTGTGCACGGATGGCAGCTAAATACGGCGCTGACGGAATTATCATACAGGATGTCGGACTGGTCCGAGTTTTGAGGGAAGTCCTGCCGGATATGCCTCTGCATGCCAGTACACAGATGAGTATTCATAACTTGGCCGGTGCAGAAGCAGCAGCACAGATGGGAATAACACGTGTTGTACTGGCGAGGGAACTGAGTCTGGAGCAGATTAGATTTATCACGGAAAATGCTTCAGTGGAAACAGAGATTTTTGTTCATGGTGCTCTTTGCTTCTGCCATTCCGGACAATGCTATATGTCGTCACTAATCGGAAGACGCAGCGGAAACCGTGGTTTGTGTGCACAGCCATGCAGAATGCAGTACAGCCTTGGCGGAAGAATGGACAATTATCCACTTTCATTAAAGGATAATTGTTTGGTTGATTGTCTTTCGGAGATCCAGAACGCTGGTGTGGCTTCTATCAAAATAGAGGGAAGAATGAAACGCCCCGAGTATACTGCGATCGTAACTGATATATATCACCGAGCATTGACGGAAAACCGCAAGCCAACTGCTGAGGAAATGGAAATGCTGGAAAATGCATTTTCCAGAAACGGTTTTACGCAGGGATATTTCAACGGAGAACGGACGGATATGTTTGGCGTACGTGGTGAACCATCTGCTGAAGCCGAAAAACTCTTCAATGCAACAAGAAGAGCGTATGCCGAAGGTGAAATGCGCCGTGTACCGGTCCATTTTTATACTGTTGCAGCTAAGGATGAAAAAATCAAAGCGATTGCCTTTGACGACGAGGGGCATAGAGCCATTGCGGAAGGACCTGTTCCGGAAAAGGCTATCCGCCAGGGCCTTACGCCTGCCTATATCGTAGAACAGATGTATAAAACAGGTGGAACACCTTACCATGTAGTTGAAAACAAAGCGAAAACGGATCCGGGCCTGTATGTTTCGGCAGCTGCTCTCAATGAAATCCGCCGCAAGCTTATAACTTCTCTTTCTGAAAAACGGGGGGAAGCACCTCTCAGAAAAGGAAGCAGTATTCCGCCTGTGCCAAAAGCTGTTTCTGCTGTGACGGATCCAAAATTCATTTTTCAGATCACAACAGAGGAGCAGATGTCTGCTGAGCTGGCCGAACTGCATCCCGCCTGTATTTATATTCCACTGGAACTTATCATGGAATATCCGGAAAAGATGAAGTTGTTTCAGGATAGGGAAATAGTTCCGGTAGCTGTTTTGCCAAGAATTATAACGGACAATCAAGTGCAGGATATACGGGAAAAGCTGATAAAGGTACGGGAAGATGGTATCCGGGAAGTTCTGACAGGCAATCTCGGACAGATCTATTATGCACGTTCACTCGGGTTTGATGTGCGTGGAGATTTCGGGCTGAATATATTCAACTCCTATTCAGTTGAAGTACTGAAAAATGCGGGGCTTCTGTCAGCAACAGCATCTTTTGAGCTCCGTTTAGCGCAGATAAGGGACATGCAGAAGTCTCTTGATACAGAGATGATCGTGTATGGACGTCTGCCTCTGATGGTATCTGATCAGTGTATCATCAAAGAGAGTGCCGGCCGATGTGCCTGCCAGACACCAGGTCAGCTTGAGGACAGAATGGGCTCCGTATTTCAGGTCGTCCGGGAGTATGGCTGCAGAAATGTTATCTATAATGCGCATAAACTCTACCTGGCAGATAAAAAGGAAGACCTTTTCTCTGCAGGACTTTGGGGACTTCGCCTGCTTTTTACAACCGAGAGCGCGCGAGAGTGTGTTGAAGTAGCAAAAGGTTATCTCGGCTTATCAAATTACAAACCAAATGTTTTAACGAGAGGGTTGTATTATCGGGGAGTAGACTAATGACAATTGTACTCGCTTCAGCGTCGCCAAGACGCAGAGAGCTGCTTGAAATGCTTGCGGGAACCTGTGAGTTGCTGGTTTCTCCTGCTGAAGGGAGGGAGAATCCACCGAAAGGAGCCGGCCCTGCAGCAACAGTGGAAGCACTTGCTTATGCAAAAGCGATTGAAATTGCCCGAAAAAGACTCTATAAAAAAGATGAAGTAATTCTTGCTGCCGACACAATCGTCTGGCATCAGGGCAGAATTTACGGCAAACCTCATTCGCAGGAAGAGGCTTATGCTATGCTTCATAGTTTAAGCGGAAGAACACATGAGGTATACACGGGGGTAACAGTCCTACATAACGGTACCGAACTGACAGAACATGAATGCACTTATGTAACATTTCGCTCTTTGTCTGATGAGGAGATTCACGGCTACATAGCGACTGGTGAACCGATGGATAAGGCAGGGGCATATGGTGCACAGGGGATAGGTGCTCTGTTTGTAAAGCGTATTGAAGGGGATTTTTTCAATGTGATGGGTCTTCCTGTATGCAGACTTGGAGAAATGCTCAAAAGGACAGGAGTTAAGTTTCTTTGAAAGACTATCTGAGAAAAAACGGAATAAGAATGGCGATTATTGTCCTTTCTGTCGCGCTTCTGACCGTTCTTGGTGCTGCTGCTCGAAACGGCAGAACCGGATTCTTACACAATGTTACCGGTGTGCTGGAAAGCCCTGTAAAGAAGGTACTTAGTTCTACGGTTAATTGGTTTAACACGATATACGGTTATCTCTTTGAATATGATTCTTTGCTGGCTGAAAATGAATCCCTGCGATCTCAGCTCGCTGATGCTCAGTCGTCTGCGCGGGAAGGTATTTCAGCCTCGGAAGAGAATGCAAGGCTCAGAAAACTTCTGGAGCTGCGTGATGCACATACAGATTATGTGATGGAATCCAGCAAAGTCGTACTTTGGTCTTCTTCCAACTGGTCTTCTTCCTTTACAATCAGTAAAGGTGCATCCAGCGGAATTGAACTTGGAGACCCGGTTATTACAGAATACGGAGTGCTTGTCGGGCAAATAACCGAGCTTGGAGCAAACTGGGCAACTGTTTCCACATTGATTGACGTGGATATGTCTGTAGGGGCATTTGTCGGCGAAACAGGGACATCCGGGATGGTCGTCGGAGAATACTCTTTTATGAAGCGCAATGAAGCAAAACTGACTTACATGGCTGAAGGCGCCCAGATATTTGTCGGTGATGACGTTCTTACTTCAGGTTCAGGAGGCGCTTTTCCGGCCGGACTTGTGATCGGTACACTCAGTGCAGTAAAAACAGAATCGGGCGGCCAACTTGAGTATGGGGTTGTAACACCCAGCGTGGATTTCTCACAGCTTGTTCAGGTGTTTATCATTAAAGACTTTTTGGTTGTTGAATGAAAGATTTTTTTGAACAGCTTTATATTCGCAGAATTCTGCAGTATCTGCTGTATTTGTTTCTTGCACTGATTATGCAGAATATGCTTTTTACACAGATCCGTCCTCTCGGCATATGTCCGATGGTGCTTCCTGCTGTATGTGCCGCGCTGGGCATGTTCCAGGGATCAACGTGGGGATCAGTTCTTGCACTCATATTAGGCATTTTTGCAGATATGGCTTTTGTTGAAAACACTATGTTGTTTACACTCCTGTTTCCGGCACTGGCTTTCTTTTCAGGCTTTGCTTGCCAGTTTTTTGTGAACAGGCGTTTCTTCGCTTTTATGGGTTTGGCTTCAGTAGCCTGTCTTGCAACGGCAGTTGTCCAGATGGTTGCCACAATGGTAGGGGATACCTGGTCACCTGTCATGCTGAGAACAGTTGCTTTGCAGACGATCTGGTCTGTTCCGCCGGCTGTTCTGGCTTATTTTCCGCCTGCCCGGTGGATCCAGTAGAGGTTCAGAATATATAATGTACAAAATAGTAAAACCTGGAAGAGTTGCTGCTCTGATGATCCTGTTTTTCATTATTATTGCAGTTTATCTTGTTTTTTTGTATAAACTGCAGATTATTGAAGGTGAAAAGTATTATAACCAGAGCAATGAACTAATCAAGGAAACAAAAACTGTTACAGCGGCAAGAGGCAACATTCTTGACCGTTATGGTCGTATTCTTGTCAGCAATAAAGAATGCTACAATATTAAAATTGATATAACAAAGCTGTTTTCAAGTGAGGATCCAAACAGCGTTATTCTTGAACTGGTAGATATGGTACGAGGATACGGTGATGACTATACAGACGACCTTCCAATAACCAATGAACCGCCTTTTGAGTATGATCCGAATATGACGGAAATCCAGCGGACAATGCTGGAAGCCTATTTTAAGGATAAAGGTTCTGACCTGCCGGAAAATCCTACTGCAGTAGAGCTTATGGCATATATGCGTACGAGATATAATATTGAAAACAGTTACTCTTCCGAGGAGATGAGGCTGATTGCCGGAGTACGCTATTCCATCAATGTGCGCTATGCAATCAATACTGCAGACTATGTTTTTGTACAGGATGCCAGTATGGGACTGATTTCTTCTATCATGGAAAACAAGCTGACCGGTATTGAAGTGTCACGCGCCTATATCCGTAATTACAATACAGACTATGCAGCTCATCTGCTTGGTTATGTAGGCCTGATGACACAGGAGGAATTTGAAAAATATTCTCTTCTGGAGTATGCCAACGATGCCTATGTAGGGAAAGACGGAATTGAGTATGCCTTTGAGACAGATCTTCACGGAAAAGATGGTGAAGTGGAAGAAACGCGCAATGCCAGTGGCACGATTCTTTCCACTGTATATACCAAGGAGCCGCAGCCTGGGAATCATATCTATCTGACGATAGACAGTGTTCTGCAAGAGCAGGCGGAAAGAATTCTTGCCAGCGGTATAACCTCGATGCAGCGTACCCGCGCAACAGAACGAGCTGAAGGAATTGCCCGCGGTGATTATGATCCGGAAATGAAGGATGAAATTACCGGCGGGGCCGCAGTAGTAGTAAATGTAAAAACTGGGGAACCGCTTGCCATCGCAAGCTATCCGACATATGACGTATCAACCATCATAGAAAAGTATTCAGAACTCCTCGCAACGCCAAATGCTCCTCTTTTTAACCGTGCTCTCATGGGAGCATATGCTCCAGGTTCCGCCTTTAAGCCATGTACAGCTATTGCCAGCCTAACTGAAGGTATTATAAACCAGGAAACAAAAGTGAAATGTGAGGGTGTTTATACCCGTTATGCAGCTGAAGGCTATTCGCCTGAATGCTGGATCTGGCAGCAAGGCTATACGCATCCGGAAGAAGATGTGGTTGGTGCACTGAGAGACTCCTGTAATTATTTCTTTTATACTTGCGGAAATGAACTTGGTGTTGACCTTTTGGGAGAGTATGCACATAAACTCGGCCTCGGCTCTAAAACAGGGATAGAACTGGTAGAAACTCTTGGCAATATGTCCAACCGTGCCAACCACTCTGACTATACAGGAACTGAGTGGCGTATAGGCGACACTCTCCAGGCAGCTATTGGTCAGTCTGACAGTATTTTTTCACCTCTCCAGCTGGCAGAATACTGTGCCACAGTCGCAAACGGTGGAACCAGACATTCAGCCTCTATACTCAAAGCAATCCGTGATTACGATTACAGCAACAAGATTTTTGAACGCGAAAATGAAGTAATGGCTGTCATAGACAGTGCTGAATGGAACTGGGATGCAGTCCATAAAGGAATGCACGAGGTGCTGAACAGTCCGTGGAATGCGACGAACTATCTCGAGTGGATCGGATGCAAATGGAGATGTGCAGGTAAAACCGGAACAGCTCAGAAAGGTGAAGGCATTACCAACGACGGTATTTTTATCTGTTATGGGCCGTACAACGATCCGGAAATAGCTATCTGTGTCATTGTAGAACGCGGCGGTGCAGGAGCAAACACACAGTTTATGGCCAGACAAATCATGGATGTATATATCAATATCCGTTCCTATTCCGACTCTTCGGAAGCCGAAATGACTTTACTAAGATAATGGAGATAAAAGTATGAACATAGCGCTAATGGCTCATGATCGGAAAAAAGAATTGATGACGCAGTTCTGTATAGCTTACTGTGGCATTCTTGCTGAGCATCGTCTCTGCGCAACACACGTGACAGGCAAGCTCGTAGCAGATGCTACCGGACTGCCCATCACACTGTATATGCATGCAAGTGAAGGCGGGGCACAGCAGATAGCTGCCAGACTATCCTTTAATGAAATTGATCTGGTGCTGTTTTTCTGCGATCCTAATAATCCGAAAGGCTTTGATGATGTAAACCGTATTGAAAGGCTTTGCGATCAGTATCAGATTCCTTTTGCCACGAACGCGGCTACTGCTGAAGTCCTGGTACAGGGACTGCGCAGAGGGGATCTTGATTGGCGTAATATAGTCAATCCGCCTTATAAACCGAAAAAATAATCTCTGAGGAGTTTTGTATGGCAAGAGTCATTCCACGCACGCTGTCTGGTTTTATGGAGCTTCAGCCTGCGGATCAGATGAAAATGGAGCGCATGACAGATGCGCTCCGTGATGTTTATTCTCTTTATGGTTTTACGCCGCTGGATACTCCGTTAATTGAATCCGCGGAAGTTCTTCTGGCAAAAGGCGGTGGAGAAACAGAGAAACAGGTCTACCGTTTTACAAAAGGTGACAGTGATCTTGCTCTTCGCTTTGACCTTACTGTTCCACTGGCGAAATATGTTGCCGCCCATTATGGGGAACTCGCCTTTCCTTTTCGCCGCTATCAGATAGGAAAAGTATATCGCGGGGAACGTGCGCAGAGGGGACGCTTCCGCGAGTTTTACCAGGCTGATATCGATGTGATCGGGGACGGAACCCTGGATATCATGAATGAAGCTGAAATACCCGCTGTTATTTATAGGACGTTTTCTGCTCTCGGTCTGAAGAAATTTAAAATCCGTGTCAACAACCGCAAGATTCTGAACGGTTTTTATTCGATGAATGGTATGAGTGAAAAGTCCGGAGAGATTATGCGCACAGTGGATAAGCTTGATAAAATTGGGAGTGAAAAGGTGCGTCTTCTCCTGATTGATGAAGTGAAGATGCTGCCTTCCAAAGCGGAGAACGTGCTAGATTTTATGGCAATCACCGGTTCAAATGCTGAGGTAATCAGCGCACTTGAGCGATATCGCGGCATGGATAGTATTTTTGACCAGGGACTTGATGAACTGATTGCCGTTACCGCATATCTGAAGGAATTTGGTGTTCCAGAAGAAAACTTTGCTATTGATCTCACTATTGCCAGAGGGCTGGACTATTATACAGGAACTGTTTACGAAACGGAACTGACAGATCATCCGGAAATAGGTTCAATATGTTCCGGCGGGAGGTATGACAACCTTGCTGAGTACTACATCGATAAGAAACTTCCTGGCGTCGGTATTTCAATCGGGCTGACAAGACTGTTCTATGTCCTGCGGGAACAGGGAATGCTTGGAGACGATAATGTTTCTTCTCCGGCGGATGCGCTTGTACTCCCCATGACGGATGATTTGCATCCAGCAATTGCTGCAGCAACAGCACTTCGGAGAGTTGGAATCCGGACGCAGCTGTATACGGAAAAGAAAAAATTCAAGGCAAAGATGAACTACGCAAACAAGCTGGCTGTTCCGTTTGCTGTCTTCCTTGGAGATGATGAAATTGCTGCCGGAAAGGTTTCCGTAAAAAATATGGAAAGCGGAGAACAGCAAACGCTTTCGTTAAATGAAGTAGCTGCACTGATCAAGTCAGTTATAGAAAACAGAAATTCCAAACCAATTATTCGGGAATGAAGGGAAAACATATGCAGAACAGAACACATACCTGTAATGAGCTTCGGCTCGAGCATGTCGGCCAGAAAGTGAAAATTTCAGGCTGGATGGAAAATGTCAGAATGGTCGGCAGCAACTTCGCTTTCGTTGTGGTGCGTGATTTTTACGGTACAACGCAGGTTGTTGTTGAAGATGAAAACATGATAGCACAGATTAAAGGTATCAATAAGGAATCCACCATTTCAGTGGAGGGTACTGTCCGGGCCAGATCAAATCCTAATCCAAGGCAGGCTACAGGAGAAATAGAGATTGTTCCTGAAAAGATTGAGCTGCTTGGGCGCTGCAGATACAATGAACTGCCGTTTGAAATAAACCGCAGCCGTGAAGCAGATGAGCTTCAGCGCTTGAAATACCGCTATCTGGACCTGAGAAATCCTGCTGTAAAAAAGAATATCATACTACGCTGTAATGTCATAGCGGCAATCCGTAAAGCAATGATGGAGCATGATTTCCTTGAAATCACCACCCCGATTCTGACAGCATCTTCTCCGGAAGGAGCACGTGATTATCTTGTCCCGGCCAGAAAACATCCCGGAAAATTCTATGCACTTCCGCAGGCACCGCAGCAGTTCAAACAGTTGCTGATGACATCCGGCTTTGACAGGTATTTTCAGATAGCACCCTGTTTTCGTGATGAAGACGCCAGGGGAGACCGTTCTCCCGGTGAGTTTTACCAGCTGGATATGGAAATGGCCTTTGCAACACAGGAAGATGTTTTTGCCATTCTTGAGGATGTGCTTCCTCCGATCTTTGCAAAATATGGCACGTATGATATTGCTTCCAGTGCTCCCTTCAGGAGAATTCCTTATCTGAAAGCTATGGAAAAATACGGATCTGATAAGCCTGATCTCAGGATTGACCTCTTGGTCGAAGATGTTACTGATCTTGTGCAGAATACAGAATTTGCTCCCTTTGCAGCGGGTAATATAGTTAAGGCTGTTGCGGTGTCTGACTGCGACCTTACCCGTAAGCACATAGAGAAACTCTGCGCTGATGTTGAAGTACAGGCGGGCTTTAAGCCTTATTGGTTCAAACTGGATGAAAATGCTGAATTGGCAGGCGGTGTTTCCAAGTTTCTGACGGATCGTAAAGAACAGCTTACAGAACGTCTTTCTTTAAAACCCGGCACACTGGTAATGGTCGCAGCAGGAAAGAAAGACGATGCTGTTAAGACTGCCGGTGTTATGCGAAAAATGCTCGGAATTGCCTGCCCGAATCATATGGACAGAGAACGCTATGAATTCTGCTGGATCGTCGACTTCCCAATGTATGAAATTGGCGAAGAGAGCGGAGAACTGGAATTTTGCCACAACCCGTTTTCTATGCCCGCAGGTGGGCTGGAAGTGCTCATGAAGGCTGAACGCGGGGAGATTGATCCTCTCACGATCACTGCCGATCAGTATGACCTTGTCTGCAACGGTGTTGAGCTCTCGTCCGGCGCTGTGCGGAACCATGATCCTGAAATTATGATTAAGGCGTTTGAAATGGTCCGCTTGGGTGAGGAAGATGTCAAGAAAAAGTTCCCGGCTATGTATAATGCTTTTTGTTATGGTGCTCCTCCTCACGCAGGTATTGCTCCGGGAATCGATCGTATGGTTATGCTTCTCTCCGGAGAGGAAAGCATCCGAGAGGTTATTCCGTTCCCTATGAACAAAAATGCAACTGACGTCATGATGGGTGCCCCGTCCTCTGTTGAGCAGAAGCAGCTTGACGAGCTGCACATTGCCGTTACAGCCACTGAGGAGGACTGACAAAATGCTGAAGATCCTGAAGGCGGTTTTTCTTGGCAGCACAATCAGCCGTGCAAGAAAAGAAGCAAAGAAAGCCCGGAAACTGGCAAAACGCAGCATGAAACGTGCTAGAAGAGCGGTTTTCTTTACGGTAATTTATTTTACCCTCGGAGTTGCAGCTGGTGGACTTGCTGTATATAAG
>JAEEGL011672794.1_pt1 | contig 16576 bp, 29 predicted proteins | sample 9134231 | NCBI WGS metagenome assembly JAEEGL01 (sample SAMN16246548, study PRJNA631951) | gut metagenome | biome: gut microbiome; feature: rumen; material: fiber-attached | host: Bos | place: Iran: Karaj | collected 2018-10 | reverse complement strand
TCTCATTTAGTTTTATCCCCTCTACAAACCCACTGAAAATCCCATAGAATCAATGTTTCTCTATTATTAAACATAAAAAAGAGCCATCCAATCGGATGACTCTCTTGTATAATGCTTTGTAATCTCGTATAGAGAAACGATCATCTCTTTGAAAACTGAGGTGCGCGTCTTGCGGCTTTGAGTCCGTATTTCTTACGCTCTTTCATGCGGGGATCTCTGGTTAAGAACCCTGCCTGCTTTAAAGTCGGGCGGAAATCTCCGTCAGCCTTCAGAAGCGCTCTTGCGATGCCGTGTCTGATCGCACCGGCCTGGCCTGTTGTGCCGCCGCCGCGTACATTGACCTGTACATCATATTTGCCAACGGTATCCGTAGCAACAAGGGGCTGGCGGACAACCGTTTTCAGGGTTTCCATTCCGAAATATTCGTCAATGTCCCTTTTATTGATCACGATATTTCCTTTGCCGGGTTTCAGATATACTCTGGCAACGGATGATTTTCTTCTGCCTGTTCCGTAGAACTTCTCTACTGCTTTTGCCATCTCTTATCTCCCTCCGATCACAGCTTCAACGCTTCAGGTTTCTGGGCAGCATGCGGATGCTCAGCGCCTGCATAAACGAATAATTTCTTATACATCTTGTTTCCAAGCGGTCCCTTCGGGAGCATGCCTCTGACAGCCTTCTCCACAACCTCTGTGGGAGCCTTCTGCAGTTTCTCGCGAAGCGGAGTCTCTTTCATTCCGCCCACATACTCGGAATGACGATAATAGATCTTCTGATCCAGTTTCTTACCGGTAACGCTAACTTTTTCCGCATTGACAACGATCACGTAATCACCTGTGTCTGCATGCGGTGTAAAGACCGGTTTGTTCTTTCCTCTTAAGATCTTTGCGATCTCAGATGCCAGACGTCCGAGCGTGCAGCCCTCTGCGTCGACAACATACCATTTTCTCTCAATGGTTGCCTCGTTCGGCATATATGTTTTCATGGTTGATACCTCCGATGAATTGCTCAATCGTATCCGGAGCGATACGACGATTCCGTTATAGTTCCAACCGGACCCGCAATGATTCCATTTTCACTGCAGTTCCGCAGCTTACTCGCGCCTGGTCCGTTCTTTGCAGCACGGACGATTGCCGGGGCTGTGGCAGGGCGCGGTTATGCCGTGACACCAAAACATTATAGTACACGCACCCCCGCGTGTCAACAAGTTTTATGGCTGTGATCTTCACTCAAATTCATATTCCATCAGACACAGTCCCTGCGGCGGTGCCGTCGGTCCGCTCGAAGCACGGTCTTTTGCCCTAAGCATCTCCTTTACGGATTCCGGCTCCCGCTTTCCCTGACCGATCTCGATCAGCGTTCCCGCAATGATCCTGACCATGTTATAGAGGAAGCCGTCTCCGCAGACCGTGATCGTGATCTGCTTCCCTTCCCTGATCACGGACAGGTAATAGATCGTTCTGACCGTGTTTTCGGTCTGCGTGTGCGTGGAGCAGAACGAAGCAAAATCATGCTGCCCGACCAGATAGGAGGCGGCTTTTTTCATCCGGTCCACATCCAGTTTGGTATGCACCCACAGCATATATCGCTGGTTGGTCGGCATCGGAAACGTATCCTCCCAGATCCGGTAAGCATAGGTTTTCCTGCAATCACATTTTCTGGGGTGAAAATCAAGTGCCACCTCTTCCGACTTGCGGATCCTGATATCCGCGGGCAGCGTCTGGTTCAGCGCAAACGAAAACTTGTCCGGTGGGATCCTTGAGTCTGTATCAAACACACAGACAGCGCCCTCTGCATGCACACCGGCATCCGTTCTGGAAGCGCCGATCACCCGGATCTCTTCCCCGAGCAGATCCGAAAGCTCCCGGTTTAAGATCCCCTCGATCGTTACGGCATGCGGCTGGATCTGCCATCCGCTGTAATCGGTGCCGTCATATGCAACTGTCAGCATGATCCGTTTCACGTTTCTTTTCCCCTTATCACAGTTTCAGTGCGGGTATTCTCGGCAAAACAATGGTTGCGGCCAGATATAGCGCCAGGATCAGATAAGCCGCAAGATCCCTCAGATGATATTTCAGCGGCTTCATCTTGGTCCTTCCGTTTCCGCCCTGATAGCACCTTGCTTCCATCGCAAGCGCAAGGTCATTGGCCCTGCGGAAGGCCGAAATAAAGAGCGGCACCAGAAGCGGCACCATGTTTTTGATCCGTTTAAAGAGATTGCCGCTTTCAAAATCAGCGCCTCTGGCCATCTGCGCCTTCATGATCTTGTCCGTTTCTTCCAGAAGGATCGGAATGAAACTCAAAGCAATGGACATCATCATCGCGATCTCATGGACCGGAACTTTGATCTTCGAAAGCGGAGACAGCGATTTTTCCATGCCGTCCGTTAAGTTCTTCGGTGTGGTAGTCAGTGTCATGATCGAGGAACCGATGATCAGGTAGATCAGACGCAGCATCATAAATGCGGCCGAACGGATCCCTTCTTTCGTGATCGTAAACTTCCAGAACGAAACCAGTGGGATCCCCGGCGTTGCGAACAGATTGATGAGCACCGTGATCGCAAGCAGGATCACCACCGCTTTTAGGCCCCTTACCATAAAGGAAAAAGGAACCCTGGAAAGCAGGATCATCGAAACCAGAAAGACCGTCGCGACGATGTAGCCTGTGAAGTTTTGAAACAGGAACAGCGAAATCAGGAACACGATCGTTCCCAGCAGTTTCACACGCGGATCGAGCCTGTGCAGCACCGAATCCGTCGGATAATACTGTCCTAGCGTAATATCTCTAAGCATGCCTGTAAGCCTTCTTCTATCGTGATCGCATCCTGACGGACCGGAAGCCCTTTCTGATACAAAAGGTGCATGATCCTGGTGACTTCCGGAACGGACAATCCGATCCGGTTTAAGTATTCTTCGTTTGCAAAGACATTGCGGGGCTCATCATCAAATACCAGCTGTCCTGCGTTCATGACCAGGATCCTGTCCGCAAAGGCTGCCACGTCGTCCATGCTGTGCGTGACTAAGATGACCGTGATCCCGTTTTTGTCATGAAGATTCCGGATCAGATGCAGCAGATCATCACGCCCTTTCGGATCCAGACCGGCGGTCGGTTCGTCCAGGATCAGAACCTCGGGCTTCATGGCCAGCACGCCGGCAATGGCCACCCTGCGTTTTTCTCCGCCTGACAGGTCAAATGGGGACTGGTAAAAATACTCATCGGCGATCCCGACCTGTTTGAGCGCCTCATAGGCGCGCAGTTCGACCTCGGACTGCGGCAGTCCCAGATTTTTCGGTCCGAAGCAGACATCCGTAAACACGTCTTCTTCGAACAGCTGGTGTTCCGGATATTGAAAGACCAGGCCCACCTTGCCTCTGTAGGTATGAAGATCAAAATCCTTGTCGGCGATGTTTTCACCGTTGAAATAGATCGCGCCCTCATGCGGCTTCAAAAGTCCGTTCAGATGCTGCACAAGGGTGGATTTGCCGCATCCCGTCTGTCCGATGAGCGCGAGAAATTCCCCGTCTTCGATCTTGAAGCTGACATCGTCAAGCGCCTTGATCTCCATGGCCGTATTCTTGTTGTAATAATAACTTACGTGGTTGATGATAAGCGACATAGCGCCTCCGCAAACTCTTCCGGCGACAGGATCCCTTTCGGGATCGGCACACCGGCTTTCCTCAGTTCATCGGCCAGTTTCGTGGTCTGCGGCACGCTGAGACGGATGCTCTCGAGTTCGTCCGTATGGGAAAAGACTTCCCGCGGGGTGCCTTCCATGACCACTCTGCCCGCATCCATCACATAGACCTTATTGGCATAGATGACTTCTTCCATATAATGGGTGATCAGGATCACCGTGATGTTTTCCACATCGTTCAGTGCCCTGACGGCGCGGATCACTTCTTTTCTTCCGATGGGATCCAGCATTGCCGTGGGTTCATCCAAAACAATGCATTTGGGATGCATTGCCACTACGCCGGCAATGGCGACCCGCTGCTTCTGCCCACCGGACAGTTTTCCCGGCGCATGCGTTCTGTAGGCATACATGCCGACTACTTTTAAGCTCTCTTCCACACGCTCCCAGATCTCTTTGGACGGGATCCCGATGTTTTCGGGGCCGAACGCCACGTCCTCTTCCACCACGGTTCCGATGATCTGGTTATCCGGGTTCTGAAAGACCATGCCTGTGGTCTTGCGGATGTCCCACATGTTTTCGGGCTCAAGGGAATTCTTGCCGTCGACCCAGATCGTTCCCTCGCTGGGATAGAGGATCGCATTCATATGCTTTGCGAGCGTGGATTTCCCGCTGCCGTTGTGCCCTAAGATCGCGACAAAATCACCCTGTTTAATGTCCAGATCGATTTCGTCAAGGGCCCGCACGATCCCGTCAACAGCGCCGTCCTTATCACGCCTGATATATTCGTATGCAAGTTTTTTCGCAGAAATAATGCTCATAAACCGCCTCGGTGACAAAAGAGCCCGGGACCTTTCCCGGGCTCTTGCTTGATCTCTTTAAACCAGCTCAATGATGACTTCCATGGCTGCGTCACCCTTACGGGGACCGATCTTGATGATCCTGGTGAAGCCGCCCTTGCGGTCTGCGTACTTCGGTGCGATCTCATCAAACATTTTAGCCGGCATATCCACTTTTTTGGTCTTTGCTTTTCTGCCTGCCGCCTCTGCCGGTACATCCACGATCGGATAGAATACCTTCAGCATCTGTCTGCGTGCATGAAGTCTGGAAGGAAGATCTTTCTTGATCTCTTTTTCCACGGTATCGAACTTGGTAACCTTCTTGCCGTCAACTTCTTCTTTGACACGTTTTCCGTCTTTGTCCTTTACGGGAACCTTAGCCTGTACGGTAACGGTCTCAAAGTTGTCTTTTTCTTTTACTGCCAGAGCGATCAGGCTCTCTGCGATCTTGCGGATCTCTTTTGCCTTTGCTTCCGTTGTGACGATCTTGCCGTGATAAAGCAGGTTGGTCACCTGGTTGCGCAGCAGAGCCTTTCTCTGACTGCTGGTTCTTCCGAGTTTTCTGTATTTAGCCATTTCTTTTCCTTTCTGCGCTCATCGCGCCCGGGCCGTGCCGTTTGGACTTACCTGCCCGTGTTTTTATGAACCCCGCCGCGCCATTCGGCCTTACCGGCGTGAGGTTAATGACTCCGCAAACGAAGCGGAGATCGACTCTACGCTAATGTCTGGCAAAACACTTTTCGAGCGAGCATAATGAAGCGAGTCGAGAAAATGTCGTTTTGACAGACATTTTGCAGAAGAATCAGCCTTCGTCTCCGACGTTCAACTGCAGGCCGAGTTCCTTCAGTTTGCCGAGCACCTCTTCCAAAGACTTGCGTCCAAGGTTACGAACCTTCATCATATCTTCGCTCGTCTTGTTGCAGAGCTCCTCAACGGTGTTGATGCCGGCTCTCTTCAGGCAGTTGTAAGAGCGGACGGAAAGCTCAAGTTCATCGATGTTCATCTCAAGCGCCGTCTTCTTGTCATCGGTAGCCTTTTCGATCATAACCTCTGCCGTCTTGGCATTCTCGGACAGATCGATGAAGAGAGACAGATGCTCACTTAATACTTTCGCCGCAAGGCTGACTGCCTCGTCGGGAGCAAGCGTGCCGTTTGTGAACACGTCCAGTGTCAGTTTGTCAAAGTCTGTGATCTGGCCGACACGTGTGTTCTCAACCGTCATGTTCACGCGCTCAACAGGTGTATAGATCGAATCCACTGCGATCACGCCGATCGGCAGGTCTTCGGTTTTGTTCTTGTCTGCGCCCACATAGCCTCTGCCCTGGGTAATGGTCAGTTCCATGTAGAGCTTGCAGTCGCTTCCGCCGTTCAGGGTCGCGATCACAAGATCCGGATTTAAGATCTCGATATCCTGGTCAACCTGAATGTCGGATGCCTTTACAACACCTTCGCCTTCAAAATCAATGAATGCGGTCTTCGTCTCCGATGTGGAAGCGTTGTTCTTGATCGCAAGGTTCTTGATGTTCATCACGATCTCGGTCACATCTTCCTTTACGCCCGGAATGGAGCTGAACTCATGCAGAACGCCGTCGATCTTGATCTGGCTGACTGCAACGCCCGGAAGAGACGAAAGCATGATCCTGCGAAGGGAATTTCCCAGCGTTGTGCCGTATCCCCTCTCAAGCGGTTCAACAACGAATTTGCCGTACTTCTTATCATCTGAAATCTCAACGATCTCAATCTTTGGTTTTTCAAAATCAAACATGCAGGATCCTCCTTAAGTATATGGTTTACTTAGAGTACAATTCGACGATCAGCATCTCGTCAACAGGAACATCGATCTCTTCACGAGTGGGGATCGATTTAACGGTTCCCTTTAAGTTCTCCTGATCTGCTTCCAGCCATGCGGGAACGAGTCTGCCGGCGGTTACTTCAAGGATTTCCTTATATCTTGCGGATCCTTTGCATTTTTCTCTGATTTCGATCACGTCACCGGCCTTAACCAGGTAAGAAGGAATGTTAACGACTTTCCCGTTTACCGTTACCTGCTTGTGATCAACGATCTGCCTTGCTTCCCTGCGTGTTCTTGCAAACGTCAGTCTGAAGATCACGTTGTCAAGGCGGCTCTCAAGTAAAGCCATCAGGTTTTCACCTGTCATGCCTTTCATTCTGTCAGCCTTCTCATAGTAATTTCTGAAAGGCTTTTCCAGAACGCCGTAGATGAATTTGGCTTTCTGTTTTTCTCTGAGCTGAAGGCCGTACTCACTGACCTTCTTGTTGGATCTGTTTAAATTTCTTCTGGATTTCTTATCGATCCCGAGATACATCGGCTCTAAACCGAGGGATCTGCATCTTTTTAAAACAGGGGTTCTGTTTACTGCCATTTTAAATCTTCCTCCTTACACTCTTCTGCGTTTCGGCGGACGGCATCCGTTATGCGGAACGGGCGTCACGTCACTGATGCTCACTACTGTAAGACCTGTTGCCTGCAATGCTCTGATCGCAGCTTCTCTGCCGGATCCGGGACCCTTTACGAAAACATCAACTGTCTTCAGGCCGTGAGGCAGAGCTGCCTTTGTAGCTGTTTCTGCAGCCATCTGGGCTGCGTACGGAGTAGATTTCCTTGAACCTCTAAAACCAAGACCACCGGCACTTGCCCATGAAAGAGCGTTTCCTTCCGCATCGGTCAAAGTAACGATCGTATTATTGAAGGAAGACTGGATATGTGCCTGTCCATGTTCAACGTTTTTCTTGACACGTTTTTTTGTTACTCTTTTTGCAACTTTCTTTGCCATTTTAAACTAACCTACTTTCTCTGATTACTTATTTCTTTTTACCTGCAACAGTACGCTTCGGACCTTTCCTGGTTCTTGCATTGGTCTTTGTCTTCTGACCGCGAACCGGAAGTCCTTTTCTGTGACGGATGCCTCTGTAACATCCGATCTCCTGTAATCTCTTGATGTTGAGAGCGGTTTCTCTTCTTAAATCACCTTCCACCTGATATTCCGCATCGATGATGGATGCGATCTTTCTCTCTTCTTCCGCTGTCAGATCTCTGCAGCGTGTGTCGGGGTTTACTCCCGCCTTCTCAAGGATCTTTGTAGCCGACGGTCTTCCGATCCCGTATACATAGGTCAGACCGATCTCTACACGTTTGTCTCGTGGTAAATCCACACCAGAAATACGAGCCATTTTTGTTTCCTCTCTTTCAATGATTCTTTTGGGTTAAACGTAAGAATACGTATTGACTGGACCATTTCCGATATGAGACGGAAATGATCAACCTGCATCGCAGGTCTTGTCCGGTACAGGTACAAGTAAAAGTACCGGTATCAATCGTAGATGACTCGCCTTTCGTCTATGGACTTGCCGTCGAGTTATCTATCGAATCGCAATATCCGTTTGACGGAACAGATACTGCATCAGCCGCTTGTCTGTCAAGGATCAGCCCTGACGCTGTTTGTGTTTCGGGTTTTCACAGATCACTCTGATCTTCCCTTTGCGTTTGATGATCTTGCATTTCTCGCAGATCGGTTTTACCGATGATCTCACTTTCATGTGAAAGCCTCCTTCCTCTATGATCCTTTCTGCATTTTGTCCCGCAAAAAGCATTGCAGAACATGGGTTTACGGCCCATACAAAGTCATTTCTTCGCAGTGAGCCGACGTATATTATATCATCACAGATGAATAATATCAATGATTTTTTTATTTATCTCTCCAGATGATCCTTCCTTTACTCAGATCATACGGGGACATCTCCAAAGTCACCTTGTCGCCCGGCAGGATCCGGATAAAGTTCATGCGAAGTTTTCCGCTGATATGCGCCAGCACTTCATGGTCGTTTTCGAGTTTTACCCGAAACATGGCGTTGGGAAGTTTTTCCACCACGGTTCCTTCGATTTCAATGACATCTGCTTTAGACATCCGCGTTCCTCCTATAATTCCTGATGCTGTGTTTGATCGCTTCGTTCGTGTCGGTCGGATTTTTGATCTTGATCACCTGCAGGTGCTTTCTGTTCTTCTTCTTCGGATTTTCTACCGTCTTCAGTGCACCGTCCGCAACCAGAAGATACCGATCCGTTTCTTCTATTATAATGTACAGAGCTCCTTTATCATGTCCGGCAAGGGATCTGGCCAAAAAACCAACCATTTCATGCCTCCTGTTTTTTAGAAAGTGTCAGGATCTCCGGTTCGCCTTCCGTGATCAGGATCGTGTTCTCGTAATGGGCGCTCGGCAGTCCGTCTGCCGCCACCACCGTCCAGTCATCGTCAAGCCACTCCACATCATAACGTCCCATATTGATCATGGGTTCGATCGCAAGCGTCATCCCTGCTTTCAGTTTCAGGCCCCTAGATTTTTGTCTGAAGTTCGGGATCTGCGGATCCTCATGCAGTCTGGTTCCGATCCCGTGACCGACCAGATCTCTGACGATCCCGTAACCGAACTTGCTGACATAATCGTCAATGGCATTGGAGATATCGTGCAGATAGCAGCCTTCCCTTGCAAACTTGATGCCCTCGAAAAAGGACTGTTTCGTGACATCGATCAGCTGCTGCACCTTCGGGGAGATCTCACCGACGGCGTAAGTTCTTGCCGCATCGGAATGATACCCTTTATAGATCAGCCCGGCATCCAGACTCACGATATCGCCTTCCCGTAAGATCCTGTGTTTATTCGGGATCCCGTGCACGACTTCCTCGTTGACGGATACACAGATCGAGGCCGGAAAGCCGTTGTAGTTTAAGAAGTTGGGAATGCCGTCCTGTTCCCGGATCAGCTGTTCCCCGTAGCGGTTGATGTCCATTGTGGAAATGCCGGGTTTGATGAACGCCCCGAGCGCGTCATGGACAATCTCAAGTCTTCTGCAGGATTCCCGCATCAGCTCTATTTCTCTTGCGGATTTGATCGTTACAGCCATTTTTCAATCCCCCAGGATCTTTACGATCTCTTGGAAAACATCCTGCAGGTCTTTTGTGCCGTCGACCGTGCGCAGGATCTTTCTTTTGTCGTAAAAATCGATCAGTGGCTGCGTCTGCTCATGATAGACATCCAGTCTCTTCTGAACGGTTTCGGGCGCATCGTCGTTTCTTAAGATCAGCTGTTCCCCGCAGGAATCGCAGATCCCTTCTTTTTTGGGCGGAACATGCTCGATATGGTAAGTCGCTCCACACTTGGGGCAGGCCCTTCTGCCGCTCATCCGTCTGATGATATGGTCATCGGGTACATCCACATTGATCGCAAAATCAATCCTGTCGTCCCGTTTTCCGACTTCTTCTTCCAGCACTTCCGCCTGCGCGATCGTACGCGGAAAGCCGTCGAGAACATATCCGTTTTTGCAGTCCTCATTTGAAACCCTGTCGAAAAGCATGCGGACCGTGAGCTCATCAGGAACGAGTTTCCCCGCATCCATATACTGCTTTGCTTCTCTGCCGAGTTCGGTATTATTACCGATGTTGCTTCTGAACAGGTCGCCTGTTGAAATATGCGGAATGCCGTATTTATCCGCAATTTTGATCGCCTGGGTTCCTTTTCCGGCCCCCGGCGCTCCCAGCATAATGATCTTCATAAAGAATCTCCTGTAAAATGATATGCAGACAAGGCCTGATCAGGCCTTGTCCACATCAATGTTTCGATCAGTCGTTTAAGAATCCTTTGTAATTGCGAACCAGCATCATGGATTCGATCTGTTTCAGCGTCTCTAAGATCACGCCGACGATAATGATCAGGCTGGTGCCGCCGAAGGATACGCTCAGATTAAAGTATCCGTTGAAGAAGATCGGGATCATCGCCACGATGATCAGACCGACTGCCCCGATAAAGATGATATAGTTTAAGATCTTTGTCAGATACTCGCTGGTCGGTTTGCCCGGTCTGATACCCGGAACAAATCCGCCCTGTTTTTTCATGTTATCCGCGATCTCGATCGGGTTGAATGTGATCGAGGTATAGAAATACGCGAAGAAAATGACCAGAACAATGTAGATCACAACACCGATCGAAGAGATCGGATTCGCTTTGCTGAACCATCTTCCGGAATTCAGCATTCCCAAAAAGGTGTTCCACCCCTGACTCTTTACCTGGAAGAAGGAAGAGATCACGATGGGAAGCTGCATCAGGGAGCTTGCAAAGATGATCGGGATCACGCCGCCCGTATTCACCTTCAGGGGAATATGACTGCTCTGTCCGCCGACGATCTTTCGTCCCTGTACCTTCTTGGCGTACTGCACGGGGATCCTTCTCTCACCGCCGTTTAAGATAACCGTCAAAACAACCGTTCCGACCACTACCGCAACGATGATGACAACCGCAAGCGCGGCCTTGGCAAAGGACTGCCCGACAACATAAGTCTTGAACAGATTGGCAAAGTCCTCCGGGATTCTGGAAATGATGTTGATGGTCAGGACTACGGAGATTCCGTTTCCGACTCCGTTTTCCGTGATCTGCTCACCGATCCACATCAGGAACGCACTGCCTGCGGTCAGAGCGGCAACGATGGAGACGATCTCCAGAACGCTGTTTTCATTCAGCATGTTACCGTTCTTAAAGCCGATGGCCATAGCCGTACTTTCGATCAGCGCGAGACCGACCGTCACATAACGGGTGATCGAAGCGATCTTTTTCCGGCCGTCCTCACCTTCCTTCTGCATCTCTTCCAGCTTCGGGATCGCGATCGTCAGAAGCTGCATGATGATGGAACTGGTGATGTACGGTGTGATGTTCAACGCAAACAGGGACATCTTTTCAAAAGAGCCGCCTGTAAATGCACTCAGGAACCCGAGATTATCCTGCATGTTCTGCGAAAGCCAGTTCGAGAACAGCTCCAGGTTTACGCCCGGAACAGGAAGCTGGGATCCGAGTCTGATCACGATCAGCATCAAAAACGTAAAGAGTAATTTGGTTCTGATTTCTTTGACCTTAAATGCGTTTTGCAGTGTTTTAAACATTAGATCACCTCAGCTTTTCCACCAAGCGCCTCGATCTTTTCTTTCGCGGATGCAGAAAAGGCGTTTGCTTTTACGTTCAGTTTCTTTGTGAATTCTCCGTTCCCAAGGATCTTTACGCCATCCTTCGGATTTTTCACGATGCCCTTTTCGATCAGCGACTCTACCGTAACATCAGTACCGTTATCGAATACCTCGAGCGCACTGATGTTGATCGGGATGATCTCCTTTGTATTTCTGTTGAGGAACCCTCTCTTCGGAAGTCTTCTATATAAAGGCATCTGTCCGCCTTCAAAACCGACCCTGGGTGCACCGGAACGCGCTTTCTGACCTTTATGCCCTTTACCGGCGGTCTTGCCGTTACCCGATCCGTGTCCACGTCCTCTTCTAAAATTATCACTGTGCTTCGAGCCTTCAGCCGGCTGTAAATTCGACAATTCCATGCTGACACCTCCTTCTATTCTGATTTGATTAGATTTCTTCTACTTTTACCAGGTGACAAACCTGCTTTACCATTCCTCTTACGGCATCATTGTCCGGAAGTTCAACGGAATGATTCAGTTTGCGCAGTCCCATGGCCTCAACGGTCTTTCTGTGCTTCGGCACCGCACCGATCGGGGACTTCACAAGCGTCACTTTGATCTTTTTATCTGCTGCTTTTTTTGCCATTTTTGACGTCCTCCTTCAATCAGGCCATGATCTCTTCTACGGACTTTCCGCGAAGACGCGCAACTTCTTCCGGTGTCTTTAACCGGCTCAGTGCATCGATCGTAGCAAGCACGACGTTCTGCTTATTGTTGGAACCTAAGGACTTCGTACGGATGTTCTTGATCCCTGCAAGTTCGCAGACGGAACGCGCCGGACCGCCGGCGATCACACCGGTACCTTCCGGGGCACGCTTTAAGAGAACGCTTGCTCCGCCGAATTTTCCTGTGTAGTCGTGCGTAATACTGTTATGTTCATCCATGGCAACCGTGATCAGGTTTTTCATGGCATCTTCTTTTCCCTTGCGGATCGCTTCGGGAATTTCAGTGGCTTTTCCAAGTCCGGCTCCGACATGTCCGTTACCGTCACCGACTACTACCAGAGCGGTAAAACGCATGTTGCGGCCACCTTTTACAACCTTGGTAACACGCTTGATGGAAACCACTTTATCATTCAGCTCTAACTGACTTGCGTCAATGATATTTCGTCTCATGCGATCTTTCTCCCTTCTTAGAATTCCAGTCCGGCTTCTCTGGCTGCATCAGCCAGTGCCTGAACCTTACCCTGGTATATAAAGCCGCCTCTGTCAAAGACAACCGTCTTGATCCCCTTGTCAAGCGCCTTCTTGGCGATGACGGTTCCCAGATATGCTGCCGCTTCAACATTGTTGGTCTTCTCAAGTTCCGCTTTCACGTCTTTATCCAATGTGGAAGCTGCCACCAAAGTATTGCCGACGGTATCATCAATGATCTGCGCATACATATGATTGTTGCTGCGGAACACTGCAAGACGCGGTCTCTCGGCTGTGCCGCTGAAACGGTTACGCATTCTGTTGTGTTTCTTGATCCGAATTTCTGCTCTTGATTTTTTACTAACCATTTTGCCCCGCCTTTCTACTTCTTACCGGTCTTACCGACTTTACGTCTGATATGTTCATCGGCATATTTGATACCCTTGCCCTTATAAGGCTCCGGTCTTCTCTTGTCTCTGATCTCGGCTGCGTACTGTCCGACTTTTTCCTTGTCAATACCCTTGACGATGATCTTGTTCTGGCCTTCGACTACCGTCTCTAAGCCTTCAGGGTCTTCCATTTCAACCGGGTGGGAATAACCCAGGGACAGCTGAAGTTTCTTGCCCTGCTTTGCTGCTCTGTAACCAACACCGTTGATCTCAAGCGTCTTTTCATATCCCGAAGTTACACCGACGATCATGTTGTTTAACAGGGTTCTTGTTAAACCGTGTAATGATTTCATTTTCTTAAGATCATTGGGGCGGCCGACCGTGATCTGACCATCCTCCTGTTTGATCTCCATCTCAGGGACCAGAACACGTTCCAGTGTACCCTTGGGACCTTTTACAGTCACTTTATTATTTTCTGCAACTTCCACAGTCACACCTGCGGGAATCGCGATTGGCATTTTTCCTATCCGTGACATGCCCGTACCTCCATCTTATTCTTTGCTGTGGGTTCTTTTGTTATCAAGAATCACATTGATGTTAACATTTTACTCGAGGATCCGTCTGCTTCGCATCCGTCGCGTTTTCAACGCTCCAAGATCCTCTCGTAGCTTGCTCGCCGGAAAACCGGTTTGTTGTCTGCACATACTCCGCTCAAGCGCCGCTCAGGCTGCGCCGCCCCTTCGGGCCGGTGCAAACTACCAAACAAAAGCGAGCACTTCGCCGCCGACGCCTGCTTTGCGGGCTTCTTTGTCGGTGATCACGCCATTGTTCGTGGAAATGATGGCGATCCCGAGTCCGCCTAAGACCTTCGGAAGCTCATCTTTGCCGGCATATACTCTTAAGCCGGGTTTTGAGATCCTCTTCAGTCCGGTGATGATCTTCTCATTCTTGTCCTCACCGTACTTCAAAGTGATTCTGATCGTTTTGAACGCGCCGTCCTCGACCACGTCATATTTTCTGATGTATCCTTCATTGAGCAGAATCTGCGCAATGGCGAGCTTCATCTTCGATGCAGGAACATCTACCGTATCATGCTTTGCAGTATTTGCATTACGGATTCTTGTAAGCATATCTGCAATAGGATCACTCATTGTCATCTTGTGTCTTCCTCCTGTTATTATTGGAAACCCTCCTCTGTCCTGAATGGTTTTCGATCAGAGGGCTTTTTATCACAAATTTTACCAGCTTGCTTTCTTCACGCCGGGGATCTGTCCCTTGTATGCCAATTCACGGAAGCAGATTCTGCAAATACCGTATTTTCTCAAATAAGCATGCGGACGACCACAGATCTTGCAACGGGTATATTCTCTCGTGGAGAATTTCTGCTTGCGCTGCTGTTTGATCTTCATTGCTGTCTTGGCCATGAATATTCCTCCTTTATCCTACTTCCCTAACCTATCTTGCAAACGGCATACCGAACTGTGCCAGTAATTCGCGTCCTTCTTCATCGGTCTTGGCTGTGGTAACGATGATCACATCCATACCTCTTACCTTGTCGACCTTGTCATACTCGATCTCCGGGAAGATCAGCTGCTCTTTGATCCCGAGTGCATAATTGCCTCTGCCGTCAAAGGAGTTTGCATCCACACCGCGGAAGTCTCTTACACGGGGAAGCGCCAGATTTACCAGACGATCCAGGAATTCGTACATCTTTTCGCCGCGCAGGGTAACCTTGCAGCCGATAGACATTCCTTCTCTGATCTTAAAGTTCGCAACGGATTTCTTTGCCTTAGTAACGACCGCCTTCTGTCCTGTGATCGTTTCGAGATCGCTGACAGCAGATTCCATGATCTTCGGGTTATCCTTTGCTTCGCCGACACCCATGTTCACCACGATCTTCGTAAGCTTCGGGACTTCCATCACGTTCTTGTATTCAAATTTCTTGATCATCGCATCGACGATCTGATCTTTATACATGTCCTTATATCTACTCAACGAAACGTACCTCCTCTCTGATTTAATCGATTACCTCTCCGGTAGATTTTGCAAAACGGACTTTCTTGTCATTTTCAAACTTGAAGCCGATCCTTGTTGCTTTGCCTTTATGCAGGTACATCACGTTGGACGCATCGATATAAGCTTCTTTTTCAACAATACCGCCGTTCTGGTTTGCAACGGAAGGTTTTGTGTGCTTCTTGACCATGTTGATGCCTTCCACAAGCACCTTGCCGTTCTTCTTATCTACTGCAAGCACTTTTCCTTCAGCGCCTACATCTTTGCCGGCAATGACCTTGACGGTATCGCCTTTCTTGATTTTCATTGTTGCCATGTTTGCGTCCTCCTATAATACTTCCGGAGCAAGGGAAACGATCTTCATAAACTGTTTCTCACGAAGTTCTCTTGCAACGGGTCCGAAAATACGGGTTCCTCTCGGTGTATTATCATCTTTGATGATCACTGCTGCATTCTCATCGAACTTGATATAGGAGCCATCTTTGCGACGCGCGCCTTTTACGGTACGAACGACAACAGCTCTTACGACATCACCCTTCTTGACAACGCCACCGGGTGTTGCATCTTTCACAGTGGCAACGATAATATCGCCAATATTTGCATATCTTCTTGTAGAACCGCCTAAAACCCTGATGCACAGAAGTTCTTTCGCACCGGTATTATCAGCGACTCTCAATCTGCTTTCCTGCTGAATCATGCCCTTTACCTCCGCATCTTATTTCGCTTTTTCTACGATCTCAACCAGTCTCCATCTCTTATCTTTGGAAAGCGGTCTTGTTTCCATTACCTTTACGGTATCGCCGATATTGCACTCGTTGTTCTCGTCATGCGCTTTGAGCTTGTATGTTTTCTTTACGTACTTCTTGTAAAGAGGATGCTTTACATGATTTTCAACGGCTACAACAATGGTTTTATCCATCTTATTGCTGGTAACCTTACCAACACGGGTCTTTCTTAAATTTCTTTCCATTGTCTACTCCCTTTCTACGCTTCAACCTTGGAGATCTCAGTGATCCTGGTCTTCACTCTTGCGATGTTCCTTCTGACCTCTTTGATCCTGCTTGTGTTATCCAGCTGGTTGGTTGCGTTCTGGAATCTCAGATTGAAAAGTTCCTTCTTCAGCGCTACCAGATCCTCATTGAGTTCGGCAGCTGACTTTCCCTTTAATTCTGTATTGTATTTACTCATTTACTGCACCGCCTTCCAAGTCCGCCTTAGAAACGATCTTGCACTTACAAGGAAGCTTGTGTGTTGCAAGACGCAATGCTTCTTTTGCGATTTCTTCTGATACACCCGCGATCTCAAACATTACACGGCCGGGCTTTACAACTGCTACCCAATATTCAACAGAACCTTTACCGGAACCCATACGTGTTTCAGCAGGCTGTGCCGTTACCGGCTTATCCGGGAAGATCTTGATCCAAACTTTACCGCCACGCTTGATGTAACGCGTCATAGCGATACGGGCTGCCTCAATCTGGTTCGATTTGATCCAGCAGGGCTCCGTAGCGATGATACCATACTCGCCGTAGCTTAATGTGTTG
>JAEEGL015666600.1_pt1 | contig 16577 bp, 10 predicted proteins | sample 9134231 | NCBI WGS metagenome assembly JAEEGL01 (sample SAMN16246548, study PRJNA631951) | gut metagenome | biome: gut microbiome; feature: rumen; material: fiber-attached | host: Bos | place: Iran: Karaj | collected 2018-10 | reverse complement strand
TGAACTGCCTGTATACCGGGGATTTCGTCCTGGATTTCGCGGAGTACACCCTTGCGGACTATTCCCGGGCGGAGGAATTCCGGGAGTACGCCAAAGGCATCCTGGACGGGATGAAAACCGAGGCGGCCTTCCATATGGATACCTCCTACGCGGACCGGGTGTATGAGATGCACCGACTGCTGGAGACCCTGTATCCCATCACCGTGGCCGCCGCCCTCCTGCTGGGGGGCGTGCTGCCGGGGCTCATGGTGCTGCATGTCTCCCGGGAGCTCTCCATCCTCCGAGCCTTGGGGGTGAGGACGGGGAGGTGTACCGGGCTGTATACCCTGGCCCAGGTGCTCTGCGCCGCCCTGGGTCTGGTTCTGGGCCTGGCCCTGGCCCTGACGCTCCGAAAAGCGGACCCTGGGGCGGTGCTGCGGCCCTTCGCCCTGTACCTGGCCGCCCACCTGGCCGCCTGCGCCCTGGGGAGCGGAATTTTCGCCTGGCTCTGCGCCCGGAAGCACGTTCTGGCCCAGCTCCAGGCAAAGGAGTGAGAAAGCATGAATTGGTCAGCCAGATATCTGCGCCGCCTCCTGGGGCGGAATTTTGGCCGCAGCCTCCTGAGCCTCTTCCTGGCGGCCCTTCTGGCCTTCGCCTTCGGCCTGGTGACGGTGCTCCGGGGGATGTATGCCGAGCTGTACCGGAATGTGGAGGTCTACGCCCAGTTCTCCGGGGGCCTGATCTATGACCGGGCGGTGAAAATCGCGGAGAGCGGCTATGTCCGGGACCCCTATTATGAGCGGTATGCGGTCGGGGACGTGGAGATGGAACAGTCCGGCTTCCTCTTCACCAACCGCCTGGATAAACAGGTGTCGGACCCGGTGGAATGGCTGGAGGGCTGGGACGAGGAATCCGCCATGAACACGGAGGATAAGGTCCTGGTGATGTATTCCTCCCACGCAGCGCAGCACGGTATTCACCTGGGAGATATGGTGCGGGTGAACGAGCTGGAATGGTGGAACAACGTCACCGCCCTGGGGCTGGACCCCCTGAAGCCCGGGGAAACGGAAATGGAGCGGCGGGACGCCCGGCGGCCCTTTTTCCAGGTGGTGGGCATCATCCAATCGGAGCTGGAAGGGCATACCGTATTCGTCCCCGTGGCCGCCCGGAACCGGGTGCTGTTCCTGGTGCCCAAGATGGAGCTGGACCTTGCGGAGTTTACCCTGGTGGACTACCACCGGGCGGCGGAGTTCACCGCCTACGCCAGGCAGGAGATGGACAAGAGCGAGAGCCTGGTGCGCCTCACCCTGGATACCTCCTACGCGGACCGCATCTATGAGATGTACCGGCTGCTGGAGACCCTGTATCCCCTCACCATCGCGGCGGCCCTGCTGCTGGGGGCCGTCCTCCCCGGACTCACGGTGCTCCACGCCTCCCGGGAGCTGAGCATCCTCCGGGCCCTGGGGGCCAAGGTGCGGAGCTGCGTGGGCGTTTACGCCCTGGGGCAGGTGCTTTGCGCCCTGACGGGACTGGTGCTGGGACTCCTGCTGGTGCTGCTGGTGCGGCAGCTTGCGTTTTCCGCCTTCGCCCGCCCCTTCGGGGTATACCTGGCCGCCCACCTGGCCGCCTGTGCCCTGGGCAGCGGTGTCTTCGCCTGGCTCTGCGCGAGAAAGCACGTTTTGGCACAGCTGCAAGCGAAGGAATAAAACAAGTGAAGCGTAAGGAGTCCGGCCGGAAGGAGCTGATTCGGAATGAAGCTGGGCATACATCTGAAAAGCCTGTACCGCAGTCCCTTGAAAACCATCCTGACTCTGCTGCTCCTGGCAGCGGCGGCCTTCCTGTTTCTCTATAACCTCTCGGAGTACACCGTGGCAGACCGGGAGTACCGGGAGGCCCGGGATAAGTATGAGGGTGTCCTGACGGTGGAAGAGCATCCTGTGCCGGACACAAGCGGGAGCCTGGAATTCTTTTTGCTCACCGATGAGACTGGCAGGATTGGCAATTATGGTACTGCGCTCACCGAAGGCGATTTGGAACTGACCTATAAGAACTACCACCAGAAGAGCTTGGAAGAGGAACTGATCGAAAAGCTGGGGAGCCTGCCTCACATATCCAGAGTGGAGCGGCGGTATCTTACTGCTGGGGTCTCTCCGGATTATCCCCGTCTGGATACGGACCTTACCTATTATCCCTATAATTACCGCAGCGTTCTCACCGCCACGGTGAAGTCCCGATTCTTCAGCAGTGTACACGATACGGAACCCTGGAAAACGTTCAGTAAAATGTTTGATTCCCTGGAATCCGTTGAATGGCTGGAGCTGGAGGATGTGGAACTGCTGGCAGGAAACCCGGATTGGCTCATGGACCCTGCCTTAAAGAAGCCCTATGAAGAGCATGTGATGTACCTCCAGACGGTGAAGGAGGAATACCAGGACACTGAAATGAAAACCCTGGTGCTCAAAATCGAAAGAAGCAAGTATGCCAGGCTGGCGATGCAAACGATGGAAAACCATGTATTTCCAGAGATGGGAGCAATCCTTCAGCCGGGCCATCGGTATCTTCTGGTCCTGCGGAACAACGGCGTGGATGAGCATGTCAAGCCCATGGAGAAATACGAACATGTGTATCCCACCGGCTTTTTCCATGAATTTGAGGTGGGGGATGACAGCCTTCTTGGTTGGTGGCCGTACTTTGTGGATATCACGGACCTGCCTGAAAACTGGCTGGAAACGGATGAATTTGCGGATTTGCGGGAGCTGATCCGCGTTACCAACGACGATGCCCATACCTTCGATGTGGTGTACTGCGACGATATGGCCGCCCAGCGCCGGGCTGCGGATAAACGGATTGTCTGCGAGGATGGCCGATTCATCACACCGGCGGACGCGGGTCAGCCGGTGTGCGTGGTGAATGAGGATTTGCTGAAAACCTACGGCCTTGCCGTGGGAGATACCCTTACCCTGGATTTGGGGAATTACCTCTCGGAGCAGTACGCACCCCTGGGGGCGGTGGCGGTGACCCGGGGACGGCAGAATACGGAATTCACCCGGCAGACCTTCACCATCATCGGCTCCTGGCGAGATCTGAACGAGGGCAGCCATCCCTACCGTGATCGGTACTGGAGCTGGAGCAATAACGCCATTTTTGTTCCAACGGCGTTTCTGCCGGAGTGCCGGAATGCCCAGGGCCACACCTTCAAGCCCGGCGAAGTGAGCTTCGTGGTGGGGAACGCGGAGGAAATCTCCGCCTTCGTGGAGAAATGTATCCCCCTGGTGGAATCCATGGGACTCAATTATCAGTTCAGCGATGGGGGCTGGCTGGACGTGGCGAAGGACCTGATGCGGGCCCGGAGCCTGGCGCTGGTGAAGCTGCTGATCTTTACCGGGGCGGCGGTGTTCGCCCTGGTGCTCACGGTATGGCTTTTCATCGGGCGGAAAAAGCGGGAATACGGCATTCTCCGGGCCCTGGGAATGGGGCAGGGGGAGGCTTCAAACCGACTGCTCATCCCCTTCCTGCTCCTGGGGACCCTTGCCGCGGCGCTGGGCCTCCTGGTCGCCCGCATCGTGACGGTGTATCAGCTCACGCACTCCGCTGGCGCCCATGTTTCCGCCGACCTGGGGCTCTTCCTCCTGGGAGGACTGGGTTTCCTGGCACTTCTGGCGGTGCTGGCCCTTGCCGGCCTTCTCAGCATCCGGCGTGAGAGCATCCTGGAGCTGACACAGGAGAAACAAAAATGAGCTGGGAGAGAAGATACTTATCCCGCCTTCTTGGACGGAACCTGGGCCGCAGCCTGTTGAGTCTGATGCTGGCGGCTCTCCTGGCCTTTGCCTTTGGGACCCTTACGGTGCTTTGGGGCATCTACGCTGAGTTGTATCAAAATGTGGAGGTCAAGGCAGACTTCACTGATGGCTTGAGCTACAGTCAGGCGATAAAAATCGCGGACTGCGGTTATGTGCAAGACCCTCTCTATGAATTTACGGCACAAAACGGAATGGTGGAAATGGAGACAGCTACGGTCATACTGACTAACCGCCTGGCGCATAGGGTGTCTGAGCCTGTGGTTTGGCTGGAGGGCTGGGACGAAGAAACCGCTATGAATACGACCGATAAAGTGATCGTCATGTATTCCACCCATGCGGAGCATTTCGGTTTCCATTTGGGGGACAAGGTGCGGGTGAATGAAGGCGCCTGGCTGGAAAACGTCCTCAATTACGGTTATGATCCCTTGAAGCCGGGAGAGACGCCTATGGAACGGCGGGACGCTCGCCGACCTTTTTTCCTGCTGGTGGGGATTATTCAGACCGAGACCTGGCAGGAAACTGCCTTCATCCCAGCTGAGGCCTATCGCTCGGTGCTGTTTCTGATTCAGTCGTCCAAGTTTGGGCTGGATTTGGCGGAGTACACCTTGATCGATTACCACCAGGCGGCGGAGTTCAAGGAATACGCCCGACAGAAGCTGGACAAGGAGGACAACCCGGTGCGCTTTCAGATGGACACCTCCTATGCGGACCGGATCTACAACATCTACCAGCTCATTGAGACCCTCTATCCCCTCACCATCGCCGCCGCTCTGTTCCTGGGGGGCGTCCTGCCGGGGCTCACGGTGCTCCATGCGTCCAGGCAGATCAGCGTCCTCCGGGCCTTGGGAGCAAGAGCCGGGCGCTGTATACGGGTATATACCGCGGGGCAGGTGATCTGCGCCCTGGCGGGCTTGGTGCTGGGCCTGGCTCTTGTGACCTTGACCCAGCGCCCGGAGCTGGAGGCGGTGCTGAAACCCTTCGGGGTATACCTGGCCGCCCACCTGGCCGCCTGTGCCCTGGGAAGCGGGGTGTTCGCCTGGCTCTGCGCCAGAAAGCACGTTTTGGCACAGCTCCAGGCGAAGGAATAGAACGAGTCAGGAGTGAGGAGTTGTGGTATGCCGCTTCGCGGCATGGATAAAGGGCGGCGGATACCGCGGACCTGGTGCTGCGGATGAAGGACGGGTTCCTCACGGCGGCATAAGCGAACCCGGCGGGGAGCACATCCGCCTTGCCAGGTGCGGAAAATTCCGGTATAATCAAGCCATAATGAATCAACGGGAGGTATCATCATGGCTAGAGAATTTCGCAGCGACGCGAGCACCGTGGCAAAAACGGCGGACGGCGCCCTCCGGGGCTTTTTCCTGGATGGGCTGTACATCTTCCAGGGCATCAAGTATGCCGACGCCCTGCGCTTCCACGCCCCGGAGCCGGTGAAGCCCTGGGAGGGGGTCCGGGAGGCCACCAATTACGGGTATATCTGCCCCGTGCCCAACGAGCCCATGCCCATGGGGGAGCTGCTGATCCCTCACCGGTTCTGGCCCTCCAATGAGCATTGCCAGTATCTGAACATCTGGACCCCCGCACTGGAAGGCGGCGACAAAAAGCCCGTGATCGTCTGGCTCCACGGGGGCGGCTACTCCAGCGGCTCCTCCATCGAGCAGGTGGCCTATGAGGGGGACGCCCTGGCGAAGTACGCCGACGCGGTCATCGTCACCCTGAACCACCGGCTGAACATCCTGGGCTTTCTGGATATGTCCTCCTTCGGGCCCCAGTACGCCAACTCCGTGAACGCGGGCATGGCGGACATCGTGGAGGCCCTGCGGTGGGTGAAGCGGAACATCGCCGCCTTCGGCGGGGACCCGGAAAACGTGACCCTCATCGGCCAGTCCGGAGGCGGCGGGAAAATTTCCACCCTGCTCCAGACCCCCGCGGCGGCGGGGCTCTTCCACAAGGCCATTCTCATGAGCGGCATCTTTGAGGGCTTTGAGGGCGAACCGGTGGACCACCGGGAGTTCATTCTGGATACCATGGCCCTCCTGGGCATCCCCGCAGACGCTCCGGAGAAGCTGGAGAAGGTGCCCTATGACGTGCTCATGCGGGCCTTCAACAAGGCCGCGCTGAAAAAGCTCCGGGAGGAGAAGAAGCTCATCAACTGGGGGCCCGCGGCCAACGACTGGTATTTGGGCGACCCCATGAAGGTGGGTTTCACGGACTATGCCAAAAAGGTGCCCACCATCGCGGGCACCGTGATCGCCGAGTTCGGCGGCTTCGCTCCCGGGACGCAGGGGTCGGAGGCCCTGGTGCAGACCTACGGGGACAAGGCGGAGGCGCTGACGGCGAAGTTCAGGGCCGCCTATCCCGACAAGGACCCCCTGACCCTCCTGAAGCTGGACGTGGGGGCCCGCCGGGCCACCACCCGGTATATCGAGGAAAAGGCCCGGGTGTCCTCCGCTCCGGCCTACCTGTACGTGTTTGCCCTGGACTTTGAGATCGACGGATCGAAGCCCGCCTGGCACTGCTCCGATATCCCCTTCGTGTTCCACAACACGGACCGGGTCCCCAGCGCCAATATCCGGGGCGTTACGGAGAAGCTGGAGGACGAGGTGGCCGGAGCCCTGGCCGCCTTCGCCCGCACCGGGAACCCCAACCATCCCGGTATGGCGGACTGGCCCGCCTATGAGGACGGGAAGAAGGCCACCATGATCTTCGACAGGACCACTCGGGCGGGGGAGAACTACGACCGGGACCTGATCGAGGAGCTCCACGCCCTGGCCCCCGCCGGGGACATGGGGGGCATGGCAGCCCGGATGCTGGAGGCCGCCGAACGGGAAGAGGGCGGCGAATGGATCTATTGAGCCCATGATGCGGGAAATACCGATTCAGGACTTTTCGCCCCTTCGCATCGGCCAGACGGAGGATGTCGCTGCCGGTACGGGCTGCACCGTGTTCCTGTGCCCGGAGGGAATGCGGGCCGGGATGGACGTGCGGGGCGGCGGTCCCGCCTCCCGGGAGACCCTGCTTCTGGACCCCCTTATGGCGGCCCGGGAGATCCATGCCGTCCTGCTGGCCGGGGGCAGCGCCTTCGGCTTGAACGCGGCGGGGGGCGTGATGGCGTACCTGGAGGAACAGGGCATCGGCCTGGACGTGGGGGTGACCAGGGTCCCGCTGGTGGTGCAGGCGGACCTGTTCGACCTGCCGGTGGGTGACCCCTTCCGCCGCCCGGACGCCGCCATGGGCCGGGCCGCGGCGAAGCTCGCCCTGGAAGCCCCCAACTACCGTGACGGCTCCTTCGGCGTGGGCTGCGGGGCCACGGTGGGAAAGCTCCGGGGAATGGAGTACTGCATGAAGTCCGGCATGGGGAGCTTCGCCGTGGAGCTGGGGGAGCTGAAGATCGGAGCCGTGGCGGCGGTGAACGCCCTGGGCGACGTGTTTGACTGGCGGACTGGCAGACAGCTGGCCGGACTCCTGGGGCCGGACAGGAGGACCCTGTCCAGCTCCACGGAGGCGCTTCTGGAGGGGGTGAACCAAGCGGGCTACCGCTTCGGGGAGAATACCACCCTGGGGGTGGTGGTCACCAACGCCGCCTTCGACAAGGCCTCCCTGTGCAAGCTGGCGGGCATGGCCCAGGACGGTCTGGCCCGGTCCATCCGCCCGGTGCACACTGATTTGGACGGGGATACCGTGTTTGCCCTGTCCGTGGGGAAGGTGAAGGCGGACCGGGTCCTCGTGGGCACCCTGGCGGCGGAGGTCCTGAGCGAGGCCGTCGCCCGGGCGGTGCGCAAGGCGGATAGCGCCTACGGTATCCCGTCCGCAAGGGAGCTGTTCCCGGAATAACGGAAAAACCTGCCGCCTGCCCGATTCGGGCAGGCGGTCTTTTTGCGTCCCGCGCATTGAAACGGGGCGGGAAAACTGATATAATAACTTATTAAAAATCAACCTGGAATACAAGGGAAAGGGAGAAGAGGCATGACCATCGAACTGAAGGGGAGGATCGACTCCGGAAACGCTTCCCAGGTGGAGCAGGAGATTCAGGACCGCCTGGGGGGTGACACCGCCGGCCTGGTGCTGGACGCGGAGAAGCTGGAGTACATCTCCTCCGCCGGACTCCGGGTGATCCTGCGGCTGAAAAAGGGCTGCCCGGAGTTGAAGATCGTCAACGTCAGCCCGGAGGTATATGACATTCTGGATATGACCGGCTTCACGGAGATGATGACCGTGGAGAAGGCTTACCGCACCGTCTCCGTGGAGGGCTGCGAGGTCATCGGCCGGGGAGCCAACGGCACCATCTACCGCATCGACACGGATACGGTGGTGAAGGCCTACAACAACGCGGACGCCCTGGAGAAGATCCAGCATGAGCGGGAGATGGCCAAGCTGGCGCTGATCCTGGGCATTCCAACCGCGATTTCCTACGATGTGGTGCGGGTGGGGGAGAGCTACGGCTCCGTGTTCGAGCTGCTGAACGCCCGGTCCTTTTCGGGCATCCTGGGGGAGGAGCCGGAGAAGCTGGATTGGTGCGTCCGGGAATACGTGAAGCTGCTGAAGCTCATCCACGGCACCCTGGTCCCCGCCGGGAAGCTGCCGGATATCCGGGATACGGCGCGGATGTGGGCGGAGTCCATCCTTCCCGTCCTGCCCAAGGCGGAAGGGGAGAAGCTCCTCGGCATGGTGAAGGCCGTGCCGGAGGACCATCATATGCTCCATGGGGACTACCACACAAAGAATCTGATGCTCCAGGGGGACGAGGTCCTGCTCATTGACATGGATACCCTCTGCGTGGGGCATCCCGTGTTTGAGCTTGCCAGTATGTACAACGCCTTCCAGGGCTTCTATGAGCGGGACCACGAAGCCATTCTGTCCTTCCAGGGCTTCTCCTGGGAAACGGGCAGGGAATTCTGGCAGAAGACCCTTGCCGCCTATCTGGAAACGGACGACCCGGCCAAGCTCCGGGCGGTGGAGGACCGGGCCCGGGTGGTGAGCTATACCCGGCTCATCAGTCGTGTTATCCGTCACGGGTTGGGGGAGACGGAGGAAGGCAAGGCGGATATGACCCGGTGGCGGGAGCTGCTCCTGGAGCTGCTGGAGCGGACGGACAGCCTGGTGTTCACCAGACCGGAAGCCTGAGAAAACGGGGAGGAACCATGAAGCTCCGCTTCGATACCCGGAACAAAAAACCTAAGCTCTTCCACCTGCTCCTTCTGGCGGCCGCGGCGGGAGCGGCGGTGCTGCTCCTGTCCCTGGGAGGCCAGGGGAGCCGGGGCGTACCCATCTGCGCCGTAACGGCGGCTTTCTGCCTGACGGCGCTGTTCGCGCTTCTCCGGGCCTGGCGGGGGCAGCTGGAATACAACCCCTATTCCTACAATACCATCTATTACATGGGCTTCGCCTTTTTCACCCTGTCCGTTCTGGTGACCAACATCGTGCTGGAATACCGGATGCTCCGGTTCCCGGAGCTGTATTCCGCGGAGGACATCCTCCGCACTCTGCTGGACTCCGCGAAGCAGTACATGTTTCTTTCCTCTCCCTTCCTTCTCCTGGTCTCCGCGGCGCTGGTGGTCTCCAACCTCTCCCTCATCCGGCATGAGGGGAAACGGCTGGTAAACCTGCTGGGGATCATCCTGGCCTTCCTCCTGGTGGGGGGCGAGGTGTTCCTGTTCTTCTTCGACCGGTATGTCTCCGGCAGTCTGGCGGCGGTCCGCCTCCATGAACTGGTGGTGAACCTCTTCGCCGCCTTCTATCTGTACTTTGAGTGCATGCTCCTGGGCATCATCGCGGCCAACCTGGTGGTGGTCCGGTATGAGCCGGAGAAGAACAAGGATTACCTCATCGTCCTGGGCTGCGGCATCCGGGGAGATGGGACCCCCACGCCTCTGCTCCGGGGCCGGCTGGACCGGGCTCTGGTCTTTGCGGAAAGGCAGGAGGCGGAGACGGGGAAGGCGCCGGTTTTCGTCACCTCCGGCGGCCAGGGACCGGACGAGGTCTGCCCGGAGAGCACCGCCATGAAACGGTATCTCCTGGAAAAGGGCGTGCCGGAGGACCGTATCCTGGAGGAGGACCAATCCACGGATACGGCGGAGAATATGCGGTTTTCCAAGGCGATCATCGGCGCCTACGCGCCGGAAGCCAAAATCGCCTTCTCCACCACCAACTACCACGTTTTCCGGGGCGGGCTCTGCGCCCGGCGGGTGAAGATGCGGGCGGTGGGCATGGGGGCCAGGACAAAATGGTACTTCTGGCCCAACGCCGCAGTGCGGGAATTCGTGGGCCTGCTGACGGAGCACCGGGGGAAACAGGCCCTGGTCCTGGGGAGCATGGTTGCCTTTTACACCGTTCTTACCCTGTTGGTTTACCGATAGTTTTCAACAAGTGATCATAGGAGGTAGCATGATGAAAAAACTGAGAGTGACGGTCCTGCTGCTGGCGATTATCCTGCTGCTGCCCGCCTTCGCCTTCGCGGCAGACCCGGAGGCCGGCGGCCCGGACTACGGCGCGGCGGAAAGCTGGGCCTACTTTGCCCTGGGTGAGGACAGGGGAGTGGATGTGTTCCTGATCTGCCCCACGGTGGATACCCGCAGCGAGCGGAATTCCTTTGACTTGAATGACAAGCTCAAGGGTCGGTTCGTGAATGCTCTGAATATGGAAAAGGGCATCTACGCCGGGGCGGGAAGGCTGTATTCCCCCTATTACCGGCAGATGTCCATGAATGCCTACAAGCTGCCGCAGGCGGAGCGGCTGGAGGCCCAGGCCGTTGCCTATGGCGACGTTTCCGCCGCCTTCCGCTGGTATCTGGACCACGAAAACGGCGGCAGGGGCCTGATCCTGGCGGGTTTCTCCCAGGGGGCTCAGATGTGCCTGGAGCTGCTGAAGGAGTATTACGGCGGGGACAGCGCCGAGGCGGCAGCCCTGCGGGAAAACCTGGTGACGGTGTACGCCATCGGCTGGTCCGTGACGGAAGAGATGACGGCGGCTTATCCCCAGATCGTTCCCGCGTCCGGAGAGGCGGATACCGGTACCGTGGTCTCCTTCGACTGTGAGGACGGCACCCTGACGGATACTTTGGTGATCCCCGCGGGTACAAAGGCCCTGTCCATCAACCCCCTGAACTGGAGGACGGACGGTACCCCTGCGGAGGCTTCCCTGAACCTGGGGGCGGTGATGGCTGCCGATGCTGAGCCCATCCCCGGTCTCTGCGGAGCGTACCTGGGCAGCCGGGGAGAGCTGGTGGTCACCGGCGTCACCCCGGAGGAATATCCCCCGGCGATCGATATTTTCCCGGCGGGGTCCTACCACGTTTACGACTACCTCTTCTTCTTCAACAACCTGAAGGAGAACATCGCCGCCCGGGTGAACGCCTGGCGGGGCAGCCTGCCCTTTACGGACGTGTCCAAGGGGGCATGGTATCGGGAGGGTGTGGAATACGCCTATGAGCAGGGCCTGATCCAGGGCACCGATACCGAGACCTTTGCCCCGGACGTCTCCCTGGACCGGGCTCAGCTGGTCACCATCCTCTGGCGTCTGGCGGGAAGTCCGGCGGTGGACTGGAGCCTGCCCTTCACGGACGTGGAGGGATACGCCTGGTATACGGAGGCTGTCCGCTGGGCGGTGAAGGAGAAGATCACGGACCGCCTCACCGGGGAATTCCGGCCCGGTGATCCCCTGCAGCGGGATGAGGCGGCCTTCCTCATGTGGAACGCGGCCAAGTATATGGGGACGGACGTGCGCGTGGGGGAGGACACCAACATCCTCAGCTATGACGATGCCTTTGATATCCGTGAGGGCTATGCCCCCGCCATGCAGTGGGCGGTGGGCTCCGGACTCATACAGGGCATCGGCGGCAGCCTCCTGGGACCTCGGTACTGGCTGACCCGGGCCCAAGCGGCGGTGCTGCTCCAGCGGTTCGGCGAGGCCCTGAAGAAATACGCCCCCCTGAGCCTGTGGACCGAGGACGCCCCGGCCAAGACCGCCCTGCTGGAATACCTGGCGGCGGTCACCACGGCGGGAAGCCCGGACTACATCCCCGAAATGTATAGAATCGCCGTGTTCGATCTGGACGGCACCCTGTTCTGCGAGACGGACCCCAACTATTTCGATTACACCCTGCTGAAGTACCGGGTGCTGGAGGATCCCGACTATAAGGACAAAGCCTCCGATTTCGAGCGGGAAGTGGCGAATAAGATCAAGGAGCAGAACGAAACGGGCAAGTCCTTCTCCGGCCTGGAGGTGGATCATGGCAGGGCCGTGGCCTCCGCCTTCGCGGGAATGACCGTTCAGGAGTTCAACACCTATATCCAGGAATTCAAGCAGCAGCCCATGCCCAGCTATAACGGCATACTCCGGGGAGACGGCTGGTATCTCCCCATGCTCCAGGTGGTGGACCTGCTGAAGCAGAACGGTTTCACCGTGTACATCGTCAGCGGCACGGACCGGCTTATCGTCCGGGGTATCGCCTATGGTTCCCCCCTGGGTCTGCCCAACCGGCAGATCATCGGCTCCGACGAGACCATCGTCTCCTCCGGCCAGGGGGACGCGGATGGCCTGAACTACGTGTTCAAGGAGGGGGAAGAGCTGATTTTGGGAGGCGACTTCCTCATTAAGAACCTGAAGATGAACAAGGTCAGCGTGATCATGCAGGAGATCGGCCAGCAGCCGGTACTCAGCTTCGGCAACTCCACCGGGGATTCCAGCATGGCGGAGTACGTCACCAGCAATAACCCCTATCGGAGCCTGGCCTTCATGCTGTGCTGCGACGATTTGGCCCGGGAGAACGGGAACGAGGCCAAGGCGGAGAAGATGTTTGGCCTCTGTCAGGAATTTGACTGGGTGCCCGTCTCCATGAAGAACGACTGGACCACCATCTACGGCGACTGGGTGACCTACTTGCCCGCCGCGGAGCCCGCGGCCTGAATCTGCGCCCGCCCGGGAAACCACCCGGGCGGGCTTTTCCAAATCGCATATCATCGGAGGTAACGCCATGAAAAAGACCCTCGCCATCCTGTTGGCATTTCTGCTGCTCCTGGGGGCATTGGGGGGCTGCGGAAAGGTGGTGCCGGTGCCCACGGAGACCCCTGCCCCCACACCGGAGGCGGCTCCCACACCCAGCCCCACCACCACGCCTACGCCGAAGCCGACCCCGGAACCCACCCCGGAGCCTACGCCGGAGCCCACCCCGGAGCCGGAACCGGAGACACCGGAGGGTCCCTGCTTCACGAAGGGCAGCGTGCTCTTCCGCAAGGATGGGCTGACGGTCACCACTGCAGGTCTGGATACCGACCCCACTTCCAGGGACAACGTGCCCATCATCTGGCTGGACATCGGGAACGACGGGGAGGAGGACGCCTGGCTGGGCGTCTCCGGCGGCGTGGTGAACGGCTATATGGACGACGTCGTCCTGGTGGAGTTCTATGAGGACGAGGACGGGTATTCCGGCAGCAGTTACGATACCCTGCTCCGGATCCCTGCGGGCAGTCAGGGCCGGTACGCCCTGTGCTGGAGCCGGCTGGACGTTCCCGGCGTGAACCTGGACACCCTGGGGGAGGTGGAGTTCTGCTTCACCCTGGCGGAGGATGAATGGTCCTGGCCGGACTATATCTCCGCCCCCGTGACCGTCGCTGCTTCCGCTGTGGAGACGGTGGAGCTGTCCTCCCTGGGCACCGTGGCGGTGGACGATGAAGATCTGCTGCTGGTGGTGGGGGACCAGGACTATGAGGACTGGTTCGGCCCCATGATCTACATGTACGTGGAAAACCGCTCGGACCGCTGCATCGCCCTGGAGGCGGTCTCCGCGGAGGCGGACGGACTCACCGGGGATCTCGTGTTCTACTACGCCTCCGTCGCCCCGGGCAGGCGGGAGGCGGGCTGGGTATGCTTCGACGGCGACATTCGGGCTTTGAAGGGCATTGAGGACCTTACCCTGGGCCTTCGGCTGTACGAGGCGGATACCCTGGACGAGCTGGGCTACAGCAGCACCGGGGAATACCGGGACCTGGAGCCCGTCACCGTGCAGTACCCGCCCCAGGTGTGGGGGGAGTACGAGTGTGAGGGCCTGAAGCTGGTGGTAAAGCCAAGGTACAACGACCTCATCACCGTGGAGACCGGGGGCGAGGACGGCAGCCTGTTCTCCGTGTTCGAGACGGCTTCCCTGGAGGCGGAATGCAGCTTTGAAGGCGCCGGCGCGCTCTTTGGCATCAGCCGGGTGAGCGAGGACCGGTTCCATGAACTGCTTTTCTACGACATGATCGGCACAAGGCCCTTTGCCAGGGATGAGAACGGCAACTACTATCTGTACAACTTTCCCACGGACGTGCGCGTCGCCCGGGACCCCAAGGGCACGAAGGAGGAACAGGAAAAGAGCATCGAGCAATGGTTCATGCTCTGTCAGTGGGCGGATACCGCAGCGGACAGCTTCCGGGAGCTGAACGGCCTGGAGTATGCCAATGTCAGCTGTACCATGGTGGACAGCTATGTCGCCCGGGCGGCCTGGATGGAGGAGGAGACGTATACCCTCAGCACCGAGGAATACGGTCCTGTGGAGCTGGACGGCGTGGACGGCGCGCCCTACGCGAACTTCGTCCTCCAGGGCTGCTTCTATGGGGTGGATGCCAAGAAGACGCCCTATGGGGAATATGTCTCCCTGACCTCCCCGGAGGGGGACGTGCGTTTGGACTTCTTCTTCGATCCGGGAAACTATGTGCGGGTGAACGCCTGGGGCTCCGTCTGGCTCATGCAGGCCATGTGGTACGACGAGAATATCAGCATTGCGGAGGCCATGCAGGGCTGGTACTACGCTGCCGCGGAGCAGGCGGGTCTCAGAGTGCCGGACGGCAGCCTGGACCCCTTCCTGGGGGACTGGCATGAGAGCATCGCGGGCCGGGCGACGCTGGAGATATCCCCCAGCGTTGCTCCCGGAAAGCTGAGCATCTATGCCCGATGGCCCAACAGCGCCTTCGCCGTGGCGGAATGGGAGATCACGGCCTCCCCGGATGAAGAGGGCCGACTGGTATATGAAAACGCCCATCTCACCGTGACGGAGTACCAGGAGGACGGAAGTCCCTCCGTGTTCGATGAGCGATGGGAGGAGAGCGGCTGGTTCGCCCTGGACGGGGAGGACGGGCTGATCTGGCACAGTGACGGTCCGGAGAACGACGAGGACTGCGTTTTCCTCCGGTAGGAGCCCACAGGTCGGCAGTCCATGGGGAGACCCTGCTTCCAAGACAAAGAAAACCGCCTGTTTCCCAAGGGAAACAAGCGGTTTTTTGGAGCTGCTGCCCGGATTCGGACCGGGGACCTCATCCTTACCAAAACGAAAATACCAATTTTAGGTAGTCCTTGCTCATCCCATTAAATCCCCGCAAATCCTTGCAGCGCAAGGGTTTGCGGATTCTTATCCTGTTATGTCGTTTTATCTTTTCCCAGCAAAAACCATGTAATAACCACGTGGTTTTACCACCTTTGTACCCAAATTGTTCCCAAAGGGGTGAAAGCTATGGTCACACTACGTTCAAACGAACAAATGGGAAAATGTGTTATTTCTACCACGCCAAAGCTTCATAAGTCACTCAGAAGATAGGTGAGGGATTGATAAAGACAGACCAGGATTAGGAGGATCAACTGACCAATTCATTTATCCAATGCTCGACACCCCGAACGGTGTCGGGCATTTTTTACGTCAAGGAGATGATAGTGTGCAAGATACAGCTGTGAGCAGTCCCAACATGTTTTGGGATACTGAATTACCTCGCCAGAGACAGGTAGACGTAGTCTGCACAAGTAGGACTGGCAATGTTGGAAGTGTCAGGATAATGGCGAGAGTATGTGCCGACCGTTTATTCGACGGCCTTTTGAATGAGTATAAAGATACAAAAAAGGTGATCCAGATTTGTAATCAGCTTATCAGGATCCATGAATACAAGAAAACGCAGTACACACTCGCCGCTATTTGTTTGCAGTTCAATTTGATGAATCTGGATCTACCAGAACCAATATGGGCGATTGTTGGCGACGAGGCCCTGGTAGGACCTTTTGCGGAAGAATTCCTTTCGTTTCTTAAAAAGGCTGTCCATAGTTCAAATCAGATTGCTGGGATGTGGTGTGAGGAGGGGCGGCATGCGAGCAATTAAAGTGTATCAGCTGCCCGGTCAGGCACCACCTTTGGAGCAGTTCCTTTTCACGCTTGAACCCAAGCTCCAAAACAGTTAATTGGATGCCTAAACGGGGTGATAGGTAATTTTGTGAAAAATAACGTCGACACATGTCACAAAACGGCCTCCCCATGGGATATATATAATAGAGGGGTTAAGTCAGAGATTGCCAGTGTATCCTTCCTGGTTTAGTATTTCTTTTCAGGAGTATTCTAATTTGCTTGTTTTTGGCTTTGCAGTGAATCAAACGCTGTCACGGTTGCATTAATTCTCAATAATGCTATTATCTAATTGGTGACTGTTATTTTGTCCGCAGTCCACAAGGGAAGTGGCATCGGCTGAAGGGAGAGGCATTCTGATGCTGGACTTTTTTCTTGCAGTACTAGAAAGCGAAGACGACAAGAAGAAATTCACGGAATTATACGAACAATATCACGGCCTAATTGAAAAGACGGCCATGCGAATTTTGAAAAACCAGCAGGACGCCGAAGACGCAGTGCAGAATACGTTTGTCCAGATCATCCAGCATTTTGAGAAAACTTTTGAAATTGATTGTAAGAATCTCCCCTTCTGGATCATTTCTATAGTGAAGAACGAATCGCTGATGATCCTCCGCAAGAGAAATCGGGTTGTCCAGATTGAGGACTGGGACGTATATTCC
>JAEEGL015531078.1_pt1 | contig 16577 bp, 13 predicted proteins | sample 9134231 | NCBI WGS metagenome assembly JAEEGL01 (sample SAMN16246548, study PRJNA631951) | gut metagenome | biome: gut microbiome; feature: rumen; material: fiber-attached | host: Bos | place: Iran: Karaj | collected 2018-10 | reverse complement strand
GCCGGCCAGCAAGATGATATCACTTGGTGACGGGTCAAGGCTGGGTAGTATTTTCCGACATCCGTATAGTCGGAAAATCTCCACCCTCTACCTTGACCCTGCTACAGAGGAAAAGTGTAACCTATGTTTGACAAACCAACAGAAGGCTTGGAGAACAGACGCGGTCCGGCCTTTTTTTCCTGCCGCGGATGTGATATAATCACTTTTTGAGCGAAACCGGATATATGCGGGGGTGTTTTTCATGATCAAACGGGCGGCGCCTGCCTTTTTATGCATCGTTCTGGTCATGCTGTGCCTTCTGCCCGCGGCGGCCGCGGCGAACGGGCACTCCGATCCCAAAGTGGTCCGCGTCGGCTGGTACGAGACGCCCTTCAACCATAAGGACGCCCTGGACCGCCGCACCGGATACGCCTATGAGTACCAGCGGAAAATCGCCGCTTACACCGGATGGAAATACGAATATGTGGAATCGACCTGGCCCGAGCTGCTGCAGATGCTGCAGGACGGCCGCATCGACCTGATGAGCGACATATCCTATACCGAAGAGCGCGTCCGGAACATGCTCTACGCCGACATCCCCATGGGGCAGGAAATATACTTCCTCTTCATCTCCCCGGACAATCGGGACATTTCTTCCGACAGCTATTCCTCCCTGAACGGAAAGAAGGTCGGATCCACCCGCAACAGCATCCAGAGCGACCTGATGCTCCGGTGGGCGGAAGCGCACGGCGCGGAGATCGAACCGGTCAGCCTGGACTGCACTGAAGCCGAGTCCATCCGGATGCTGAACGAGGGGGAGATCGACGCCTTCGTTACCCTGGACACCTACGGGGATCCCTCCTCCGCCGTTCCGGTATGGAAAATCGGATCCTCCGATTTCTATTTTGCCGTCAGCAAGGACCGCCCCGACCTGCTGGCCGAACTGAACGCCGCCCCCAGCCGCATCCAGGACGAAAACAAGCATTACGCCGAGCAGCTGAACGAGAAATACCTTTCCACCTCCGGAACCAACCTCTACCTGACCGCCGACGAGCGCGAATGGCTCGAAGCCCACGGCCCGATCCGCGTGGGGTACCAGGACAACTACCTGGCCTTCTGCGCCGCGGACAGGACGACGGGCAAACTGACAGGCGCCCTGAAGGATTACCTGGATTACGCGTCCGGCGTGCTGGAAAACGCCTCGCCGGAGTTCGAGGCAGTATCCTATCCCACCGCCGCAGCAGCCATGGAAGCGCTGCGGAACGGGGAGATCGACTGCATGTTTCCGGCCAACCTGACGGATTACGACGCCGAGCAGGCAGGCGTGGTCATGTCCCCGCCCATTATGCGCACGGAGATGGACGCGGTGGTGCGCGAAGCGGACAGGCAGGACTTTCTCCGATCCGGCCAGGTCCGCGTCGGCGTCAACCAGGGCAACCCCAACTACGAGATGTTCCTCCGGGAGCATTTTCCGTCCTGGACGCCGGTTTACCATACGGATACCGCCGCCTGCCTGGAGGCCGTCGCCGCCGGAAAAGCCGACTGCGTCATCATCAGCAATTACCGGTTCCGGGATATCGCCCGCCAGTGCAGCCGGCTGAGGCTGACCACCGTCGACACGGGGATCGACATGGATTACTGCTTCGCCGTCCGCGAAGGCAGCCCCGTCCTTTATTCCATTTTAGCCAGGATGATCGGCAACGTGCCCGATTCCGCCGTCAACGCCGCCCTGACCTATTATTCCGCGGAAATTTCCAGGCCCGGCATATGGGACACGATCCTGGCCTATCCGGTTCCCGCGGCCCTTTCCGCCGCCGCCATCCTGGTCCTGGTTTTCTTTGCCGTACGCGGCATCCGCGCGTCCGGGAAAAAAACCCGCTAAACGCTCCATTTCCAAAACGAAGAAAACCGGGGCCCTGATATCGCGGGGCCCCGGTTCCGTTATGCCTTATCCTTCTTTCTCTTTCTCTTGTTGATATACATTTCCTTATCCGCCCGCCGCAGCGTGTCGGCCACGGTATGATCCTGCGCCGGATCAAACTCGGCCAGGCCGGTCGCCACGCTGACCTGCTCCCAGAGGTTTTCGGAAGACGCGCCGGTTTCCGCGGAGGCTTTTTCAAAAGCGGCAATCAGCTCATACCTGTACCGGTAATCGTCGTTCCGCAGGACAACCGCAAACTCGTCCCCGCCGGTCCGGAACACCGGACTGTGCTGGAACACCTTGCAGATCAGGCGGCTTGCCGTCTTCAGGTAAATGTCGCCCGTGTCGTGGCCATACCGGTCGTTCACCGTTTTCAGGTCGTCGCAGTCAAACACGGCGATCGCAAATTCGGGGCTGTTCTGCCCGGAATCGATCCCGGCCTGCATTTCCTCAATATAATTCGTGAAAGCCCCCTTGTTCCGCACGCTTGTCAGCGCGTCCACATAGGCCCGCCGGTTCAGGTTGCTGATGTGCTCCTTCATATGGTCGGCCATCCGCTTGAAGGTTTTCGTCAGCGCGCCGACTTCATCCTTCCCGTCGTAATCCAGGGTGAAATCGTAGCTGCCTTCCTCGGCCTGCTTCGCCGCCGCGGTCAGCTGCTTCAGCGGCCTGGTGATGTTTCCGGTAAAGAAATGCGTCAGGAGCGCCGCCAGCACCAGCACGGCAGCCCCCACAATCAGCACCTGCCTGATCAGCTGCATCCATTCGCCTTCGGTCTCTGATACCGGGACGGACACATACAGCCTCATGCCGTTGCTCAGCTTCAGCCAGGCGGCTTCCTTCCTCACCCCTTCAAAGGTGTAAGTGGTGAAGGTGCTTTCGCTGAACACGCCTTCAGGCAGCGCCGGTTTATCCTCATCAGCCATCCGGGCCAGGTCGATCCGGGGATGGTAGATCAGGCTGCCCTGCACGTTCGTCAGGAACGCGTATCCGTTGTTGTACAGCTTGATGCTCTGCACCTGTTCCGCCATCGTGCTGTGGTCGATCTCGATACCGATGACCCCGACAAACTGCCCCCGGTAGTAAATCGGGACGTTGTATGAGATCACCCTGACGTCCAGGTTTTCCGTGATATACGGCGGCAGCCAGACGCCGTTTCCCGTGGCCCTGGGCACGGTAAACCATACCAGCTTCGACGTGTCCTCCGTATCGTAACGGGAGATATCCGTCACCTCGTGCTCCGTAAAATCCACGCCGTTCATGTTGGTGAACCAGAACCCCGACGCCCGGGTGCTGACCGCCGGATCAATCCGGTAATAATACGTCAGTACGCCGTTGGTTTTCCTCGCGATTTCGTCAAAGTATTTCTTCACCCGCTCGGTGTGGGCGACCAGCTTGTCGTCCTCCAGCCCGTCCAGGTCCTTCTCTGTAAAAGCGGCCATCTTTTTCACGGACTTTTCCACGCTGGCGAAATAATAGTCCAGGTTCCTCTCCCCGGTTTCGCACAGCAGCAGGAGGAGCTGATCGCTCTTCCGGTGTTCCGTATTCCGGATGAAGAGCACGCTCGTCACCGTGACGACGGCCACGGCGATCACCGTGATGCACAGCGCCAGCAGCGAAATCTTCGTTCTCAGTGAGCGCATCATTCATCCTCCTTTCCCGCACCGTTCATTTTCCGGATGATCCGGTCCTCAAACTCCGCAGGCGGCAGCGGCTTCGAGAAATAGAAGCCCTGCACCAGCGGACACCCGAGTTCCTTCAGCAGATTAATCTGTTCTTCGGTCTCCACGCCCTCAGCCACCACCGGGATCTTCAGGCTCCCGGCGATGCCGAGGATCAGCGCCACCAGATGGGCGTCCTTTTCATTCTCGCCGATTCTCCGGACGAAGGCGCAGTCCATCTTCAGAACGTCGACCGGCATGGCGGAAAGCATGTTCAGCGACGAATACCCGCTGCCGAAGTCGTCCATCGCCACCGGATAGCCCTTTCGCCGCAGCCTTTCGACCACCCGGATCACCTGGTCCGCGTTTCCGGTATAAGCGGACTCGGTCACCTCCAGCCGGATTGCCCCCTGCTCCAGGTTGTTGTAAGCCAGCAGGCGGTCGAGAACGCTTTCCAGCGACGGGTCAAACACATCGACCCGCGACAGGTTGACCGACACCGGAACCTTTACGCCGCAGACGTCCCGCCACCGGGCAACCTGCCTGGCCGCCTCCGCCCAGACGTACCGGTCCACCTCGCTGACCTTGCCGCGCCGCTCAAACAGGGGGATAAAGTCGCTTGGCGGGATCAGGCCCAGTTCAGGATGGTTCCAGCGAACCAGCGCCTCCGCGCCGACCGGCTTCGGCGGATCGCTCTGGATGTCGAACTGCGGCTGGTAGTAGACCTCAAACTCATAGGAGCCCAGGGCGCGGGGAAGGTCGTTCAGCAGGCGCTGCTCAAAAGCCTCCCGCTCCTGCATCTTTTTGTCATAGACGATCAGGTGCTCCTCGTAGCTGTCCCGGGCCATGCTGCAGGCCGTCCTGGCCCGGTCGAACATCTGCACCGGCTCCAGCCCCGGCTGCCAGGGCATTACGCCCATCCGCAGCCGGATTCCCGCCGGCGACGCCAGCCCGTCCAGCCTGTCCTGCAGCCGGTTGTACAACGGCACATAATTTTCCGTATGCGGCGCATAGATATCAAACCGGTCCGCCTCAAACCGCCCGGCGATGCCGCCGGCTTCCCGGGCCGCCGTACGGATCTCATCGCCGAGGGAACGGAGCACGACGTCCCCGAAAGCACGGCCGCTTGCCGCGTTCACGGCGTGGAAGCGGTCGATGTTCAGCACCACCGCGTCCATCGGCGCGTCCGGGTGCTCCCGGCGCATACGCCCCGCATACTGGAGGAAGTAATCGCGGTTATACAGCCCGGTCAGTTCATCCGTTTCCGTGGCGAGGATCAGCTTCTCCGCCCTGCGGCCTTCGTGCACGCTCCGCAGCATCAGCCCCAGGATGACCAGGAGGACCGCACCGGTCACCCCGATCACGATCCATATGTGGTCCCTGAGAAAATCCTCCAGGGTGGTCTTCGCGTCCTCGGCGATATAGCGGCCCAGCGCCGTACTGACCGCCGACTCCGGCACCAGCTTTGTTATTTTCGACAGAACGGAATACATTTCGGCGTTTCCGTTCGCAACCGCAAAGCAGTATTCCAGCTCTTTCCCGGTTGCCACGGTGACCAGGTTCAGGCGTTCGCACAGGCGGGCGATATTGTTGTACCGGTAGCTGCTGATCAGCACGCAGTCGGCCACGCCGCCGGCCACGGCCTGCAGGCACTCCTCCGTCGCCGGATAATAAATCGTCCGCCAGCCGGGGTAGTAATCCTTCAGGGTACTGTCGTAGTTCGGATTGCCTTCGTTCACCGCAACCACCACATACTCCCGGTCGCCCAGCCGCTGCCGGTCCGCCTGCCGGACCACGGCGAGCAGGTCTGTTTCCATCAGCGGCGGGCTCATCACCAGGCCCATCTCTTCGCCGGCATACGGGCTCAGGTTTGCCGGAAAGACACAGTCCACCTCGCCCCGCTTCAGCGCGTCCATTGCGGCCGCGGCGGTCGCATATGCCTTTGCCTCAAAGCTGACGGGCGCGTTCATGACGGATTCCGCCGCGATCTCCAGGTAATCCTTCAGGGCGCCGGTCAGCCCGCCGGTCTCCGGATCCTTTGCGCAGAAGGCCAGGTATCCGTCCTGGTATCCGACCCGGATCGCCCCGTGCCGCTCCAGCCATTCCGCTTCCTCCGGGGTCAGGAACGCGTCCGCCCCGCGGATCATCAGGTGCTTGTCGGTCAGCTCCTGGCTGTAATACCGGTTTTCCGCCTGGATCCGGGCTAGGGCGTTTTCCAGTTCTCCCAGCAGATCGCCCCGGTTCCGGGCCACGGCAAAAAAGTATTCCGACGCCCCGATACGGCATACCGGAACCGGCCGTTCCGGTTCGCTCAGTATGCCTTTCGTGAAGCTGTCCACCGTGACGTAGGCGTCCAGTTCGCCGAGGTTCAGCATTTTCAGGGATTCCTTCTCGTCACAGGTGACCTCGACAACCGTGGACTCCACCCGGTGAACCTTCGCCCATTCGCGGTAAAACTCCGCCTGGATGCTGCCGGCGTTTACGCCGACCTTTTTGCCGTTCAGCGAGGTATAATCCGTCGCCGAGATTTCACTGCTGTCCCTGGCAACAAACAGGTAATATTCCTCCGAGCCCATGGGCAGGGAGGGGAACAGCATCGACTCCGCCCGCTCCGGCGTGTAGGAAACGTCGCTCATCAGGTCGATCTCGCCCCTGACCAGCATCTGAAGCAGCTCTGACCAGCTTGCCTCCACATATTCATATTTCCATCCGGTATAGGCGGCGATCTTCATCTGGTATTCATACGCGTATCCGGACCGGCGCCCGAGGCTGTCCGTCGTGCAGAAGGCGGAGTCATACCAGCCTACGCGGACCACCTTCTCCGCCGCTTCCGCAGGGGCCGCGGAAGCAGGGAGCAGCGCCGCCGCCGGCAGCAGGCACAGCAGCAGGCAGATCAGTTTCAGGACTTTGGGCACCGGGGTTCCTGCCCGGGTACCGGAACACATTATCATTTTCCGCATCGGGACTCCTCGCCGGGTGTTATGTGATTCTGCCGCAGAAGAAACCTGGCATCTTTTTTCCTGCCTATTATAGCACAAATTGCCTCCGGATAAAACCCCAACGTATTGTTTTCCGGAAAATCGGCCTGCACACGATACGGGAACCCGCCGTTGTCCGATTTGCGGATGTATGGTATACTTCACCGGAAAACGAAGAGGACAAAGACTTCCGGACGGAACACACGGCGGAACGGGAAGAAAACCGCCGCGCCGATTCCGGAAACGGCGACGACGACGAAGGGGAAACACCGGACAGGGAACGGCCCGGTGAAGTGCACAGCGTTGAAGAAAGAACTGAAACTGGCGCTCCGTTACGCCCGGCGGTACTGGTGGCGCTATCTCCTGGGGCTGGCCGCCCTGTTCCTCGTGGACCAGGTGAACGCCAACGTTCCGCGGCTGTCCGGGGAACTGATTGACGGGCTGAAGGACGGGATCCTGGCCATGGACGGCGTCTGGTCCATCGCGCTGCGGCTGCTGGGAATGGGCGCCGCGATCATGACCGGGCGGTTTTTATGGCGCGTCTTCCTGTTCGGCTCCGCCCGGATGGTCGAGCGGGACCTGCGGAACAGCCTGTTCGCCCATCTCGAAAAACTGTCCATGTCCTGGTACAACGATCATAAAACCGGCGATCTGATGGCGCACTTTACCAACGACCTGGGCGCTGTCCGGCAGCTGATGGGCATGACGGTCATCACGTCCTTCGACGCGTCCGTGATGCTGGTGCTGGTCCTGGTCAGCATGATCCGCTTCGTCAGCTTCCGGCTGACCGTCGTCGCGCTGATTCCGCTGATTATCATCATATTCGGGGATATCTGGTTCGGCAAGAATATGCACAGGCGTTTCCTGGCGCGGCAGGAGGCCTTCTCGGAACTGACGGACCAGGCCCAGGAGGCGGTCTCCGGCATCCGGGTGATCAAGGCCTTCGTCCAGGAAAAGAAGGAACTGGCGGCCTTTGCCAGGGCCAACGCCAAGTCCCGGGACAAGAATATGCACGTGGTGCGCCTGGTCGCGCTGGTGCTGCCGCTGCTGGACCTGGTCATCGGGCTCTCGCTGTTGCTGACGCTGCTGTACGGCGGACGGATGGCCATTTTCGGCGAGATTTCGGTCGGCCAGTTCGTGATGTTCAACTACTACGTCGGGATGCTGGTCTGGCCGATGATCGCGGTCGGGGAAAGCGTATCGAACCTGAGCCAGGGGATGGCGTCCCTCCGGCGGATCCGCGGTATCCTGGACGAGAAACCGGAGATCCGGGACGAAGGGGATCCGTCCGTGACGGAGCTCCGGGGAGAAGTGGAATTCAGGGACCTGACGTTCCGTTACCCGGGCGCGCCGGAGGAACAGCCGGCGCTCAGCGGCATTTCCGTCCGGGTGCCGGCGGGCGAAACCCTGGCGGTCATCGGGCGGACCGGCTGCGGGAAGACGACCCTGATGAACCTGCTGGAACGCCTGTGGGAAACGGAGGATCCGGGCATGATCCGGGTGGACGGGCGGCCTCTGAAGGAGATTCCGCTCTCCGTGCTGCACCGGGATATCGCGTGCGTTCCCCAGGATTCCTTCCTGTTCAGCGATACCATCGAAAACAACATCGCCTTCGGCGTCGAGCACGCCGAACCGGCGGAGATCGCGGAAGCCGCGAAAGCAGCGGACGTCCACGACAACATCATGGAATTCCCGGAGAAGTACGGAACCATGCTCGGGGAGCGCGGCGTGACGGTATCCGGCGGACAGAAGCAGCGGATTTCCATCGCCCGCGCCCTGATGAAAAACGCGCCGATCCTGATCCTGGACGACGCGCTCAGCGCGGTGGACACGGACACGGAGGAACGGATCCTGAAACGGCTGAAGGAGCTGCGGCAGGGCAAGACGACGCTGATTATCGCGCACCGGATTTCCACCATCCAGCACGCGGACCAGATCCTGGGGCTGGAGGACGGCCGGGAAGCTGAATACGGCACGCACGCGGAACTGCTGGCGAAGAACGGCCTGTACCGCTCCGTGTTCGACAAGCAGCAGCTGGAAAAACAGCTGCGGGAGGAACATCCCGACGAAAACGGCCTGGCGCCGGAAGGGGGTGCGTCCGTATGACCCGAGAGACGAAACGGGCGGCGAAGCGCCCGCTCAGGGAGCGGCTGGTATCCCTGTTCCGGCCGGAGGACGAGGAACTGCAGGACGTGCATTACCACGGCAGGCCCCTGCGCCGCCTGCTGGCCTACCTGAAGCCGCACCGGAAGGTTTTCGCACTGTGCCTGTGCCTGGTACTGGCCCTGACGGCGCTGGAGCTGGCCAAGCCCATCATCATCGGGAACGCGATCGACCGGTACATCACCGGGGAAAAGAACGAGGAACTGCTGGCGGAAGGCCGCGAAGAATGGGAAAGCGGAGAACGGGCGGAGGAACGCTACCGGGGCGTGCTCATATCCGGCGCGCTGTACCTGGCGGCGCTGGTGCTGCTGATGGTCCTGAACCGCGCCCAGACGCTGCTGCTGCAGAAGATGGGCCAGGACATCATTTACGACCTGCGCAACGACCTGTTTTCCCATACGGAAAGCCTGACGATGCGATTCTTCGACACGACGCCCGTGGGAAAGATCGTGACGCGCCTGACCAACGATCCGGAAGCGATCAACGAGGTTTTTTCCAATATCCTGGTCAAGCTGTTCAAAAACGTTGTCAAAATGATCGGCCTGGCGGGGATCATGGTGGTCCTGAACGCCAGGATGGCCCTTTTCAGCTTCATCCTGCTGCCGGTGGTGGCGGCGATGACGCTGACGTTCCGGATGATCAGCCGGAAAACCTACCGGCTGGTGCGCACCCGGCTGACCGCGCTGAACACATTCCTCTCCGAGCACCTGTCCGGCATGAAGGTGATCCGCGTGTTCGGGCGGGAAGAACGCAAGTACCGGGAATTCGAGGAGAAGAACGGCAGCCTGTACAGGGCCGGCTTCCGGGAACTGATGGTATTCGCCGTTTTCCGCCCCGGCATCTATATGCTGAGCGTCGCCGCGCTGGCCGTCATCATGGTGACCGGCGGCAGCGAGGTGCTGGGCGGCGCGATCACCATCGGAACGCTGTATATTTTCCTGCAGTACATCAACCAGCTGTTCGAACCGATCCAGGAACTGGCGGAGCAGTTTACGACGCTGCAGAGCTCGATATCCGCCGCGGAGAAGATCTTTACCCTGATGGACACGGAGCCGGATATCCCGGCGGACCGGGATCCGGTGATCCTGCCGGAAATCCGGGGAAAGATCACCTTCGACCATGTGTGGTTCTCCTACACCGGGGACGAGCAGGACTGGGTGCTGAAGGACGTCAGCTTCACCATCGAACCGGGCCAGTCCGTCGCCTTCGTCGGCGCCACCGGCGCGGGGAAAAGCTCCATCCTGAACCTGATCGGCCGGTATTACGATATCCAGAAGGGAACCATCCGGATCGACGACGTGGACATCCGGCAGCTGAGCCGGGAGCAGATCCGCCGCGCGATCGGCCAGGTCCAGCAGGACGTGTTCCTGTTTACGGGGAATATCGCCTCCAATATCCGGCTGCGGGACGAAACCATTTCAGACCGGACCGTCCGGGAGGCGGCCCGGGAAGTCAACGCCGCCCGGTTTATCGAACGCCTGCCGGACGGATACGCGTCCCGGGTGACGGAACGCGGCGCCACTTTCTCCGCCGGGCAGCGGCAGCTGCTCTCCTTCGCCCGGACGCTGGCCTACGATCCCGCGATCCTGATCCTGGACGAAGCGACCGCGAACATCGACACGGAAACGGAGCAGTGGATCCAGGAAGCGGTCACGCGCCTGATGAAGGGCAGAACCAGCATCATGGTGGCCCACCGCCTGTCCACGATCCAGCACTGCGACCGGATTATCGTCATGCATCACGGCCGTATCCGCGAAACCGGCACCCACCAGGAGCTGCTGGCGCGGGACGGAATCTATAAAAAACTGTACCAGCTGCAGCTGGCGTAAACGGAAAAACAGGCCGGCAGCCCGGGAAGGGCTGCCGGCCTGCCGGCGTATCAGGGCTTCGCTGCGCCCGTTCAGACGATCACGGGGAAGGCGCAGGCGCTGCACACGGAGGGGAACAGGGCGACCAGCGCGCAGCAGGCTGCCGCCAGAACCCAGCGGATCCCAGAGGCCTTTTCCGGGAAGGACAGCGCGGCCTGCTCCAGGACGGACAGCTCGTTTCCGCGCCGGATTACGTCGTTCAGATAACCATCACGCATCGTCGTTCAGTCCTTTCCTCAGTCTGCTGCGTATTCTGTGGAGACGGACCCGGACCTGGCCGTCCGTCAGGCCTGTTTCCCGGGCAATCTGCCGGGAGGGTTTTCCTTCCAGGGAAAACGCCAGGAGGATCCGCCGGTCTTTTTCGTCCAGCGCCGCCAGAAGATGAATCCGTTCCAGGCGTTCCCACCGGCGGATGTACTCGCTCTCGGCGGAGTCCACCGGCAGATCGGGCGGATCGCCGGGAAGCGCGGGGGAGCGCTTTCGCTTTCTCAGCTCGTCAATGCAGATCCGCTTTACGACGGTAAACAGGTAGGCGGAGAAGGAACGGTTCTCATCGAGGGACGACCGGACCGCGTAAATCCGGGAAAAGGCTTCCTGCACCGCGTCCTCCGCCGCCTGGTGATCACGGAGGAGACTGTCCGCATACGCTTCGGCTCCGGAACGCCACCGGGAGACCAGCTGCTCCAGCGCCCGGACGTCCCCGGCCTTCAGCGACGCCACCAGGTCCCGGTCCTCTGCCATTCCCTTCACCTGCCTTTTTCACATGACCGTACGGATGGAAACGGCTTACTCGATTCCCCTGATTTTATTGAAGGGGAAGAGGACCGTGCGGACGTGCCCCATGATCATGTCCCGGGAGATGGCGCCGACGGAACGGCTGTCGTTGGAGCTGTTCCGATGGTCGCCCAGGACAAAATACTTTCCTTCCGGAACGGTATAGGGGCCGAAGGTGTTCAGCCAGCCGCCGCGGTATTTGTCGCTGATATAGGGCTCGTCGTATTTCACGCCGTCAATGTACAGGATCCCGCTCCGGAGTTCGACCGTATCGCCGGGAAGCCCCACGACGCGCTTGACAAAATTGGTATCGCCCCGCCCGGGGTACCGGCAGATCACCACGTCAAAACGCTGCGGATTGCCCCCGGCCGTGATCCGCTTCGCGTTTTCCTTCGTCTCCGCGTCCTGCCAGGGGAGGCAGAGCCAGACGGAGGCATAGTCAAATTTGGTGGTAAACATGATTTCCCCGTCAGCCAGGGTGTCGTCCATCGATTCGCCGTCCACCCGGACCAGCTGGAAAACGAAAGCCCGGATCGGGAGCGCGACGGCGACCGCCACGACGAGCGTCAGGATCCATTCGAGTATTTCACGGCCCACTGATTTCTTCCTCTTCTCTTTATTCTTTTTCCCTTTATTCCTTGCTTTCATTTCCCCGTTTTCTGTGCTCATGGATGGATTCCGCCTTTCAGATCGTTATCGGGAACGCGCGGGCTGCCCGCCTTCCACATATGACAATACGGCTGAAGACGGAAAATGTTACAGCTGCAGCCATGATTATACACAGAATACGCGGCAAACTCAAACGTCGCGCCGAAAGGGTTTTCATCCGGGGCACCGAATCAGTTAATTATCGAGGACAGCCAAAGGAGGAAAACGATGGGAAGCACCATGACCCGGCAGGATATCCTCGCGGCCGCCATGCGGCAGTCCGCGGCCGACTGGTCGTGCACGGAGGAGGACTTCCGGCGCGATACGCACGTGATCACCGTATCGAAGCCTTCGGCCGGCGCGAGCCGGTATATGACCCTGCCGCACGTCTGCAGCCTGATTACCTACGGCGGGAATATCGTCGCGGCCTGCCGGGAGGACCTGATTCCGGACGTGACGGCGTTCGTGAACGGCGAGGAGAAGCTTTACAGATGCTTTGAAACGCCGGCGATCTACGAACTGAATCAAATCCTGAAAAAAGCGGGGGCCGCCGTCAACGGGATGCACGAGTATTTCCTGCCGGATCCGGAGCTGGTCTTCGGCGCGGAACTGTCCTGTCCCTACGAGACGCGGGAACTGTATCCGGAGGATTTCGGGGAGCTGTATGTGCCGGAATGGAGCAACGCGCTTTGCAGCGACCGGAAGGAACTGGATATGCTGGGCGCCGGCGCGTACGACGGCGGACGGCTGATCGGGCTGGCCGGATGCTCGGCGGACTGCCCGGAAATGTGGCAGATCGGGATCGACGTGCTGCCGGAGTACCGGCGGAAAGGCGTTGCGTCCGCGCTGACCAACCGGCTGGCCCGGGCGGTGTTCGAACGCGGAAAAATCCCGTTCTACGGTGCGTCCTGGTCGAACGTCCGGTCTGTAAGGAACGGAATCAAGAGCGGTTTCCGGCCGGCGTGGACGGCCGTGACGGCCAGGGCGCTCTGATTCGCCCGGCCCCGGATCAAAAAAGAATCCGGCATATCGCCGATCCGTAAGGGAAAACAAACGAAGAGGAGGGCATCATCATGAAACGCTGCTGTATCCTGGCGGGAATCCTGCTGATTCTGTTGTGCTGCATATCCGCCCAGGCGGAGGAAACGCCGAAAACGATCGAACCCATGGCCGCGGATCCGGAAACGGCGGATCCGGAAAACGGCGAATACGGGATCCGGATCGTCAGCTGCGACCGGGAGAAAATGGACATCAGGATGTACACGACCGACCTGTATGAAGCGGAAGCGGTGAAAGCGCTGAAGTCGGGGGACCGGATCAGAATTGCCGGCACCGTATACACGGTATCCGAGCTGGCGGACCACGGCGAGGACACGCTGGAAATCATTCCGGAAGAAGAATTCTACGGATACCTGGCGCTGTTTCCGTACGGCGAAACGGGTTACTTCTACGCAGTCGTCGGGAACGACGACGGGGACTGGAGCCCCTGCACCTTCGCCGGGGAAATGACCGTCGCCCTGCCGCTGCCGGACGGTTTCGAATACGTGGTATACGAGGCGGGCGAGGAAAAACTGCTGGAAGCGCAGCAGCTTCTGGAGCGCCTCGCCGAAGAGGACGGCCCCCTCTGGTTTACCCAGTACAACACGGAGGGAGTCTTCCGGGACGGGGTGCTGGTACGGGTGACGCATTCCGATTATCCGATGGGGCCGGCGGAAGACGCGGCGGCGGAATCATAAGCCAAGGGACAAAAAACATTCCGGGCAGGAAACAGCCCGGAAGTTTTTTTATGATATTCAGTTCACCGGGAAAACAGGGCGGCCGCTTCCTCGCGGGTGATCAGTTCGGCGACCAGCTGGTGGGGAAGGCAGACGACCATGTTCCAGAGGACGCGCTCTTCCCGGTTTTCCAGGGTGACCATGCCCTCGCCGACGCAATCGTGGTTCCGGCAGTTGGCGTCCTCCATCCAGAAGCCTTCCGGGGTCAGGTGAAGCACGTTGACCGCTTCCGTATTGTCATCCATCACCTGGCGGACGGTGCGGGTGTATTCCCCTTCCAGCGGGAGGGGAAGCAGGCCGCCGCCGTACTGAAGGCGGACCAGCACATAGGCAACGGAAGGATCGTCGTCGGTCACCTGGAGAAGGAAAGGCTGGTCCCTTTCGATACTGACAGGGTCTTCCGCGGGATCCTGCTCCGCGGCGGCAGGATACAGGAAGGAGAGAAGGACGATCAACAGGATCAGGAGTCTTTTCAGGAACATTTGTTTTCCTCCGTGGTTACTGGATGTATCGGGCAATTCAGGGGGGGTAAGGGGATGACACCTCATCCGCCCTTCGGGCACCTTATCCGCAAACTTTATAGTCGCAACTCCGCACAGCGGAGCTTGCTCCTTAAAGCTTGACCTCAGCTCTGACGAGACTTCTGTCACTGGCAGTCGTCAGAGCTTCGCCCCTCGAGGGGAAGGCGTAGAGAATGGGCCCTTCGGGCAGCTTTATCTTCGAGGGGAAAGCTCAGAGATTTCTATCGGATGATATATTCCTCCGCGCCGGAGGAATACGTGACGGTCCGGTCGCGGGCGATAAAGACGGCTTCGACGCCCTCCAGGCTTTCGATCAGCTTCAGGCCTTCCTCCGTTCCCAGGACGAAGGCGGTGGTGGACAGGGCGTCGCCGATCATGGAACTGTCCGAGAAAATGGTGACGGAAGCCAGCTCATTCTGCACGGGCCACCCGGTGAAGGGGGACAGCAGATGATGGTAGCGGACCCCGTCCAGATCGAAACCCCGCTCGTAGATGCCGCTGGTGACGGCGGAGCCGCCGGTGTTGCGGGAGACCAGCATGGATTCGCCGGTGGGCTTATCAATATCCTGGATGCCGACCTTCCAGGGGGAACCGTCCGGCTTTGCCCCGATGCCGATCACGTTGCCGCCGAAGGAAAGGATCGCGTGTTCCACGCCGCGGCCGATCAGGTAGTCCTTTATCCGGTCGGCGATATATCCCTTGGCGATGGCGCCGAGGTCGACGATCATGTCGGACGGGAGGGTAACGGTGGTTCCGTTCAGCTCCAGCTTTGTATAATCCACCCGCTGCGCGGCTTCCGCCAGGGCGTCCGCGTCCGGCAGGACGTTTTCCCCGGATTTGAAATCCCAGAGGGTGGAAGCGGGACCGATGGTGACGTCGAAAGCGCCGGCGGACCGTTCGCTGATGGCCTGCGCGCAGCGGAGGACGGCCGCCATGTCTTCGGAAACCTCCACGGGTTCGCCGCCCGCGTGATTGATCCGCCAGGCGTCGCTGCCCTCCACGGTGCGGGAGAGGAGCCGCTCATACCGGCCGCATTCCGTCATGGCGTCCTTCAGGACCTGGGGATCCTCCACATAGGCGGTTATGGTGATCACCGTATCCAGATAGAAGCCGACCTCTGTCCGTTTGGGAGGGGCGGACTGCGCCGATTCATCGAAGGAAACGGTACTGCCGCCGGGCTTCCGGACCAGGCCGGGAACCAGAAACGCCGCCGCGGCGACGATCAGCACCGCGGCCAGGATGACGAGTTTCTTCCTATTCATCTTCATCTTCATGCGGAATCTCCTTCGACGGCACGTTCACCTGGTGATGCAGCGCGATCAGGACCCGCTCGGCAACGATGCCTGTCAGGCAGCCGACGACGCCGCCGATGGCGATCAGAACGGGGAGGTAGGACCGGAGCAGGGCGGGCGTCCGCAGGATGAGGCTGGCCACCAGCACCTGGCCGGTATTGTGGGCGACGGCGCCGGCCAGGGAGGTTCCGGTGACGCCGCTCATCTTTTTGGTCACAATAAGGATCCAGACCGCCAGCGCGCCGGCGCAGGCTATGCCGGACAGCACGACTGTCCATACCGCGTCGATACCGGAGGCGCCGTCCGCCCGCTGCAGCCAGACGAACACGGCCGCGGAGGCAGCCAGGGCGGCCAGCGCGCCATACTGCGGCTTTTTCCGGATCAGGAGCATGATCAGCAGGCTCAGGGAGCTGCCGGCAAAGCTGTAAAGCATGACGGTGGGAGAGCTGAACAGGAAGCCGGACAGGCCGACCTTCACCAGCATCAGCAGCACGCAGTCCTCCCAGGTCATGGTATAGATGGCGAACAGAAGAACGGTATTGGCCAGGCCCAGCTTGATGCCGAAGAGCATATCCGGGGCGACCAGGCGGTCCAGCCAGCTCAGGATCAGGGTCAGGGCGGTGAGCAGGCCGAAACGGGCCACTTTCAGCGTATCGGTTTTCTTCATCGGCCTTCACCTCCATCCCGTGACAGCCGTATTATACCCTGTCCGGCGGATTCAGGCAACCGCTGACCGGCAAATCGGCGGGAACCTGTCAATTATTGCCGCCGAATTAAATTTTTGTTATTTTTTGCGATATATGCAACTAACCGGCTGAAATGTCATTGACGGGAAACCGCTGAAAAGAGTACAATACAAATACAGATTTGAAATCTGCGGAACCCAATATCATAAGAAAGGATGAGGAAACCTTATGAAAAAGTTAGTTGCCCTTTTCCTGACGCTCTGCATGGTGCTCGGCATGACGGCGATCGCTTCCGCGGAAGTGAAAACCGG
>JAEEGL013452878.1_pt1 | contig 16577 bp, 11 predicted proteins | sample 9134231 | NCBI WGS metagenome assembly JAEEGL01 (sample SAMN16246548, study PRJNA631951) | gut metagenome | biome: gut microbiome; feature: rumen; material: fiber-attached | host: Bos | place: Iran: Karaj | collected 2018-10 | reverse complement strand
TTGGCGCCAAGATGAGCCCCTTTGCAGGGTTCGATATGCCGATCCAGTATGACTCTATAACTTCCGAACATCTGGCCGTAAGGACTGCGGCCGGCGTCTTCGACGTCTCGCACATGGGCGAAATCGTCGTCGAGGGCCCCGGTGCCGAAGCCTTCGTCAATTATGTGTTCACGAACGATGTGCTGCCAATGACTCCCGGAAAAGTGCTCTACGGTATGATGTGCCTCCCGGACGGCGGTGTCGTGGATGACCTTCTGGTTTATAAGGAGTTCACTCCGGAGAAGTTCTTCCTCGTCGTCAATGCGGCCAACGTGGCCAAGGATTATGCGCATCTGCTTTCGGTTCTCGAGGCCGGACGCCCGGAAGGCGGAAAGTGGGACTGCAAGGTGACGGATGAGTCGGAGCTCTGGGGACAGCTTGCCTTGCAAGGCCCTGATGCAGAGAAGATTATGATAGAGAAGCTGGGCTTCCCCGAGGCTGCTTCGCTGACTTTCTACACATTCTGCGACGTTATCCGCAACGGCCGTAGGATGATTGTCAGCCGGACCGGATACACAGGCGAGGACGGTTTCGAGATATATGCCGTTCCTGAGGACATCCGTTCGATCTGGCAGGAACTGATGGCCCTCGGCGTCCCGCCCTGCGGACTTGGATGCCGGGATACCCTTCGCTTTGAGGCGGGCCTTCCTCTGTACGGGGATGAACTCTCGGAAGAGATATCGCCAGTGATGGCCGGATTCGGAATGTTCTGCCGTTATGAGAAGGATTTCATCGGGAAGGAAGCCCTGCTGAAGCAGAAGACGGAAGGCGCGGCGAAGAAACTCGTCGGAATCGAGATAGAGGATAAGGCCATCCCGAGGGCCGGTTATCCTGTCCTGGACGAATCCGGGGCCGAAATCGGTGTGGTGACTACCGGATATCATTCTATCTCGCTGGATAAGAGCATCTGCTTTGCATTGATAGACAGCCGGTTCGCTGCCCTAGGCACTCCGGTGGCCATCCAGATCCGTAGGAAGGTTTTCCCTGGAAAAGTAGTCAAGAAGAGATTTTATGTAACCAATTATAAGAAATAAAAGCTATGTCAAAGGTAATTGAAGGGCTCTGCTATGCCGAGTCACACGAATGGGTAAAGGTTGAAGGCGATATCGCCGTTATCGGTGTCACTGATTTCGCACAGTCGGAGATGGGCGACATCACCTATGTCGATATCCCCGAAGAGGGAGATGAGTTCGAAAAAGGAGAGGAGTTCGGCGCTCTCGAGAGCGTGAAGGCTTCCAGCGACCTTTACTGCCCGGTCGGCGGTAAAGTGGTCGAAGTCAACCAGGAGGTCGTGGATGCTCCCGAACTGGTCAATGAAGATGCATTCGCAGCCTGGCTCATCAAGGTGGAAATGGCTTCTCCCGCCGATCTCGAGGGTCTGATGGATGCAGCCGCATACAAGGCGTTTATCGGTGAATGATATGGGAAAACTGCCCTATATTCCTCATACTGAGTCGGATGTGAGCGAAATGCTCGCCCGGGTCGGCGTGTCGGGAGTGGAAGACCTTTTCTCGGATGTACCCAAGAAGTTCATCAAGAAAGGGGCGTACGCCCTTCCGGACGCAATGTCCGAGCAGCAGGTGCTGGAATGGTTCGAAGGCCTTGCCGGAATGAACCCCAGGATGACGGTTTTCGCCGGAGCCGGGGCTTATGACCATTATACTCCTTCTGTGATACCGTATATCACATCCAGGTCTGAATTCCTTACGGCGTATACCCCGTACCAGAGCGAGATTTCCCAGGGAACCCTTCGCTATATATTCGAGTTCCAGAGCATGATCTGCGCTCTTACCGGACTGGATGTTTCGAATGCCTCGCTTTACGATGGTCCAACGGCCGCAGCCGAAGCTATGATGATGTGTGTTGCGAGCATCAGGAAGAAAAACCGCGTGCTGCTCTCTTCAACCCTGTTCCCGCACGTGCTGAAGGTGGTCCGGACCTACGCCCGTTTCCACGGGATCGAGACCTCTCTGGTCGAGGCTAAAGACGGGGAGACCTCCCTTGAGAGTCTCCGTTCCCTACTTGCCGCCGGTGATGTAGCCGGGGTTATCCTTCCACAGCTCAACCGTTACGGAATCATAGAGGACCATACCGGATTCGCCGACGAGATCCATGCCGCCAAGGCCCTTATGGTCCATTACTCGGACCCTTCGGCGCTCGCTCTCCTCAAGACTCCTGCCGAGTGGGGCGCCGACATTTCCGTCGGAGACGGGCAGCCGCTCGGAATTCCGCTCTGCTTCGGAGGTCCTTACGTTGGCTTTATGGCTGTAAAACAGGAACTTATGCGCAAAATGCCAGGCCGCATCGTGGGGCAGACCGTGGACAAGGACGGCAAGCGTTGCTTCGTCCTTACCCTTCAGGCCAGGGAGCAGCATATCCGCCGCGACAAGGCCACTTCGAACATCTGCTCGAACGAGTCCCTGATGGCTCTCTGGGTGACGGTATATCTCTCCCTGATGGGACCGGAAGGACTGAAGCAGGTCAACCGCCTCAGCAGCGACGGCGCCCATTACCTGTACGACAGCCTGATGGCGACGGGGCAGTTCGAGGAAGTGTTCCCCGGAAAGCCTTTCCTGAAAGAGTTCGTCCTTAAGCCGAAGATATTCCCAGGACTCATCCAGAGAAGCCTTGAAAAGGCCGGTTTCTTCGGTGCGCTGGATACTGAGGAAGGATACGTAAGCTTCTGTGTCACAGAGAAAAGGACCAAGGAAGAAATCGACCGTCTGGTCGCAGCTATAAAGGAGGGATAAGCTATGAAGTATTACGATAAACTCATATTCGAACTGTCCTCAAAGGGACGTTGCGGTTACTCCCTTCCAGAGAACAGGTATCCTGCAGGCCCTTCCGTTCCGGAGAGCCTCTCCAGGGATACGGCTCCCGCCCTCCCCGAGGTCAGCGAACCCGATGTGGTCCGGCATTATACCAACCTTTCGCAGATGAATTTCGGCGTCGATACCGGATTCTATCCCCTTGGTTCCTGTACTATGAAGTACAATCCCAAGGTGAACGAAGCGGTAAGTTCGCTGCCGGGATTCCTCGGTCTCCATCCCCTGATGCATGCGGGGCTCACGAAGGGCGCCCTCAAAGTGTACCAGGAGATGAACAAGGCCCTCTGCGCCATTACCGGCATGTATACCTTCGTGTTCGACCCCTGCGCGGGAGCTCACGGAGAACTGACCGGACTGATGATAATGCGCCAGTACCATATCAACCGCGGTGACACCGCCAGGCGCAAGGTCATCGTGCCCGACAGCGCCCACGGCACAAACCCCGCTTCGGCAGCCGTCTGCGGCCTCGAGGTGGTACAGGTCAAGTCCCTGGAGGACGGAAGGGTTGACGTTGAGGCTCTGAAGCCCCTGCTCGGCCCGGACATCGCCGGAATGATGATGACCAATCCCAACACTCTGGGCCTGTTCGAGAACAGGATAGGGGAGATTGCAGAACTGGTCCACGCCTGCGGCGGCCTTATGTACTATGACGGGGCCAACATGAACCCGCTTCTCGGTACTGTCCGTCCCGGAGACATGGGCTTTGACATAATGCACCTGAACCTGCACAAGACTTTCTCCACGCCTCACGGCGGAGGTGGTCCCGGTTCGGGCCCCGTAGGTGTCGCCCAGCACCTTGAGGACTGCCTCGGGGAGATACGCGTCAGCGGTTTCCACGGGAATTTCGGAGTCATACTGAAAGCCTATGCATACATCCTTATGGTGGGCAGGCAGCATATCAAGGAAGTCGGTCAGTATGCGGTACTTGCGGCTAATTATATAAAGGAATGCCTCAAGGATGTTTACCGCCTCCCGATCGACGGTCCGTGCAAGCACGAGTTCGTTTTCGACGGGCTTGTGGATGACGGTTCGTCCACCGGAGCGGAAGGCGCGGTCACGCTGGATGTGGCCAAGAGGCTCCTTGACTACGGTTTCCATGCGCCGACTATCTATTTCCCCCTGTTGTTCCATCAGGCCATCATGATCGAGCCTACCGAGACCGAATCAAAGGAGACCCTGGATGCCTTCATCGCTGCCATGCGCGCCATAGCGGAGGAGGCCGCGAGGGATCCCGAGATACTGCATCAGGCTCCGCACAATACCCCGGTTTCCCGTCCCGACGAGACAGCCGCGGCTAGAAACCCTATTTTAAAGTACTGATTTTAAAGACTTTATGAAAGCGTCGGGCGGACTAAGAGACCGGATGAATTCATTCCTGAAGGATGACCTCCTGGATATGGGGGAAATCTTCGGGTATCCTATGGATTACCGGATGAAAAAAGTCCAGATGCTTGACAGTCTAACTTCTTTCATCTTGGGCAAGGCTTCCGAATGGCTCCCGAGGATGCTGGAGAGCGACCTGTTCCTCCTCCTCGACCTTATCGAAGCCGGACCTGAAGTTAAAGTCGGACGACCGTATCCGGATTATCCGTCGGTACTGGAGGCCTTCGGGATTCTCCAGTACCGGGATTCCGGTGACGGTATGGTCCGCGAATCCTGGCTGGACAAAGACATTTATTCAGCCGTAAAACCGTTTGTCAGGGAGGCGATTGCGCTTGGCGAAGATTCCGGCAAGTTCGATGTCGAAGCGGTGGCGATGGGGTGGCTGAACCTCTATGGCATCATGCCATACGATTTCTTCGTCCGCAGGATGGTAGATTATATTTCCGATTGTTTCGATTCCTCCGAAGTGATTTCTGTTACGGATCTATTGGCGCAGAGCCCGCTTCTGAGGCTTTGCCGGGTAAGGGCGGAAAATGGAACCGAAATGCTGGCTTCGCCATGCCTGTATGATCCGGAGTCCCTGATGAAGTTCCGGAAACAGTTTCCTCAGATATCTGATTACAAGGAATTTACATATGATCAAGCTTCGGAGGCGGGGAGTGATTCTCCGGATTTCCAGTTTGCCTCCGATTCACCTGAGGGCAAGGCTCTTTCAGAGTTTATCCTGAGTCTCGGGTATTATAAGGACGAGATTCCGGTACTCCTCCACGACGTCTTCATGGTCTCCCAGCGCCTGGAAGGGGAAGGCTCCCTGCTGTCCCTGCTGAAAGGCGTCCTGGAGGACAGCGTGGGGTTTGAAGACGAAGCTCTCTTCGACACCGCCATGAATCTTCTGGTAGAATATGCCAACATACTGCCGAAGTGGGCTCTCAGCGGATACTCATCCAAGGAAACGGGTTTGCTGCAAGTGGTGTACGAAGGGCTGGAGGAAAGCGGCCCGGACAGCTATCCGGGAGATGGATACCCTCATTGGAGGATGCCGCTTCCTTCCAAGTCCGCCGGATATTCCGATATAGGCGCGAATCTTTATCCGGACAGTCTTAAAGCCCTGCTCCCCAAGGGTTTCCCGTTCGGTATGGCTATCCCGCACGTAGCCAAGGATGATCCCTGTCCCTGTGGCAGCGGCCTCAAGTTCGGCCTTTGCCACGGAAAACATCTCAGTTGACGCTTTTCCCGTGCAAGATTTCATCATCGCCCGTATTTAAGGTCTGGAATTATAAAAAGATGAAATCAAGAAACATTTCAATACCGGCTCTATTGCTGTCGTCCCTTCTGGTTCTTTCGTGCCAGGCTTTTAAGGATATTTCAGGAGGGAAGGATATCTATTATTCGGATGCCCAATCGTCTGAGCATGCAGCATATAACCTGGACGGCACGGAATTATCCGAAGCCGTTGTGACGGTCAAGAAAGCGGAAGATCAGGTGTATCTGCAGATTGATGACAGGACCACTGCCCTGGCGTTGAATATCAGGGAAGTGTCCTTTTCCGGGAGAAGGGCCATTGCCGGTTTCCGTGTGATTCCTGACTTTAAGTCGGGAGATTTCGACATGGCCGTCCACGTCGAGTACCTGAATCTGGTAGAAGAAGGGGAGGTGGTGCCTTCTTCCGAAGCCCAGGGGCGCTCCTACGGAGCCGACGGGATCGACATAATCGATGCCATGGGGGCTACATCGCTGGAAGACGGTTTCCTGACCGTTCATTATTCAGCTTGGTTCGGGGGTGAACAGAGACATAGGTTCGCCCTTGTCTTCGGAAAGTATGCCGACCCTTTCGAGGCTGACCTATGCCACGATTCGGTCGGAGATCCCGCTGCCGAACTATCGGAGGGGATAGTGGCTTTCGACCTTTCCCGGATTCCGGGAGGAGCCGAGGCCCGTTCATTGAAGGTCCATTATTTGTCAAATACAGGGGAATTATTAGTGAAAGAGTTTGTCAGGGACTTGGGAACAGATTGACGAGCAGGAACTTGTGCGTCGTGTACAGAGAAAGGATACTTCGGCCCAGAATCTTCTGTGGAACCTGAGCGCGGGGTATCTTACATCGGTGTGCAGGCGCTATATCACTGACGAACAGGAAGTCAAGGATATCCTTCAGGAAGCGTACATCAAGATTTATTCTAAGATAGGCAGTTTCAGTTACAAGGGCAAAGGCTCCCTGAAGGCATGGATGACAAGGATTGTGGTGAACGATTCCCTGAAGCAGCTGAAAAAGAAAAGGGGACTGTCGCTGGATGTTCTGCTGCCCGTAATGCCGGATGTGGCTGAGGAAGACACCGATCCTGGGCTCTCCGACATCCCGGCGAAAGTTATCCTGGATATGATACGGTCCCTGCCGGACGGATACAGGACGGTTTTCAACCTGTTCGCCGTCGAGGATAAAAGCCATAAGGAGATAGCCAGGATGCTGGGAATAAAGGAAAACAGTTCAGCCAGCCAGTTTTTCAGGGCTAAAGCCATGCTCGGCAGGATGATAAAGGAATATAAAAAGGAACATTATGATGGTTGATGACTGGAAATCGGATCTTCGGGAGCGGCTCATCGGTCTTTCCGTCGAGGAACCCGATGGACTCAGGGAAGCTGTGATGGGCTCTCTCGGGAAGAAGAAACGTCGCCGGACGGTCTTGGTCTGGATGGCGCCGGCGATGGCAGCCGCTGCGGCCATAGCCCTTGTATTCCTGCCTGGAAAGCCCTCGTCGCCCGTGATGAAGGAAGATGTCTCTCCGGTAGCTGAAATGGCGCCTGAAGCTTCTGCAGGGGCCGTAATTGCCAGGAATGATACAGACCGGACTGATACCGGCCGTGGAAGCGGACTGCGCAAAGACAAAGTACGGGAGAGGACTTCCGTTCTCTCTTTTAATCCGTCAACAGATATTCCGGACACTTTGGCTGAAACCGTAAAGGAGGAGCCGGTGCGGGAATCCGAAGCCGTGATGGAATCAGATGTTGAAAAGGAAACCGGTTCAGGGGCTAAGCGCCAGGAAGAGGATAGGATAATCCAGGAAAACATCTATTTCCGCGATGCCGAAAAGCGTGCAGGACGCTTCCGCGCCGCAGTCGGGCTCCTGGCTTCTGCATCCGGTGTAAAGTCCACTACCATAAATAGTTATGGAATCAATCGCAACTTGGCTACTAAAGGTATGATAGGCAGTGGAGGCTCTGTTTACGGCTCTGATGCGCAGCCAAGCGGTGTAATGCCTGTCTCTATGCTGCTTGCGACGGCCAATGCACCGACCGAATCTACTGTCCGTCACAGGATGCCGGTAAACGTCGGGGCCATGCTCAGCATCGGAATCGCCCCGAAACTGTATGCCGAGACCGGGGTCATATATTCCGCCCTGCATTCAGAGTTCAGCTCCGGCAACAGGAGCGGCAGCTATGTCAGTACCCAGGATATGGGTTATATAGGAGTCCCTTTGGGGCTGAGGTACAATATCGTTGAAAACCGTCGGCTGGACGTCTATGTGTCTTGTGACGGGGTAATGCGTAAGCCTGTCAGCTTTTCGAGGGTCACGGTCTCATACATCGACGGCAAGCCCGTGTCCAGGGTGGATGAAAGCGATGTCGACTACGATTATCTGCAGTGGTCGGCAGTGGCCTCTGCGGGCGTTCAGTTCAATATCACCAACTGGATGGGCATATATGCAGAACCGGGGTTTGCCTGGCATTTCCAGAGCAAATCCCCGGTAGTGAACATCTATTCCGACCGTCAGGCTGATTTCAACCTTAATTTCGGCCTTCGTTTCAGGATCTGATACTATTTGTACGCAGGATTCTGCTGGTCCCTGATGGCAGGATTTGCGTTCAGTTCGTCCTGGTCGATGGGAAGTACGATCTTGCCGTAGGTCCTGTCAATGGTTTTACCCCTCTGGGTCACCGGAGCATTCGCCAGGTCATCGTTGAATTCGATGGTCTTGTTGCAGCGGATCAGATCGAAGAAACGGTCGCCTTCGCCATAGAACTCCTTGCGGCGCTCGTTGATGATATCGTCGAGGGTGATGTTATCCTTACCCTTCGGCTCCAGTCCCGGAGACCTCCTGCGTATCTCGTTGAGATATCCGGCAGCAGCCTCCTTGTCGGAAGCAAGGGCGGCCTCGGCGGCGATAAGATAGACTTCAGAAAGGCGTATCACCTTGATATTCACAGCGGTAGCCGTGCTCTTCCCGTCGCCTTTGAGGGCCGGGCCTCCGAGATACTTGTTGCAAGCTCCCATGCGGTGACTGTCAGGGTTGTTCTGGGCGTACTCGTCCTCTTCCATCACACCCCAGCGGACGTCTGTAGGATCCTCGCCGAGAAGGTCGAGGTAATAGTCGCTGGCAAGGAACCATCCCATGGCATCCTTGAGTTTATTGTACGCAAGGTAATAGAATCCAAGGCTGTATGTCCCCATGTCGGACTCGGAATCGATCCCTATTTCGAAAATGGATTCACTTCCGAATTGCTTGCTCCAGGATTCCACCCATTCTTCGGGTTCATAGAGTTTATAGACTTTGCTCTCAATCACTTCCTTGGCAGCGGCAAGGGCATCGCCCGGTTTTTCCATATAGAGGGCCACCTTGGCCTGGAGGGCTTTGGCGGCATAGTAACCGGGATATCCGTTGGCGCTTTTTTCCTTCGGGAGCAATTTGGCGGCATTCTCCAGGTCGCTGCAGATAAGCTCGTAGTTCTCCTCCACGGTGGCGCGGGTAGGCTGGGCGCTGGCATCGAGAGGCACCTCCACCCTCGGCACTCCGAATGAATCCTTCTTGTAATTGTAGGGAAGCCCGTACAGGCGAACGAGGTCGAAATAGATCAGAGCCCTTAAGAAATATGCCTGTCCGAGAGGGGTATCGAACCCGCCGACTCCTTCTTCCTTAAGCTTCAATGCATTGACGATCAAAGCATTGAGATTCATAAGGCAGGAATAGCCCTGGATCCAGAACCCGGATCCGGAACCGGAAGTGGCAGAATGGTTGAATGAATAGTAATAGTCAAGTCCACGGCCCTGCGAGTATATGGTAATGTCACCTCCCTTGGCGTCGCCGCAAACGATGAAGTTCCGGCCATAGTAGCTGGATGAACTCATTTTCCTGAGTACTCCGTTGAGGAGAATCCCGGCGTCGGCGGGACTTTGGATGGCGGTTTCCGCATTTCCGGAGTTGGACGGCTGCATGTCAAGGAATTTCTGGCAGGATACCGCGAGGGCTGCTGTCGCAAAAACGATAAGTATATATCTTTTCATAGCCTTTCCCGATTAAAATTTGATATCAACGCCGAAAGTGAAAGTCTTGCCATAAGGCGTTTCCCATCCCCTCGTTCCGTATTCGTTGACCTCAGGGTCGGCAATCTTGTATTTGGAGAGAGTCAGCAGGTTCGTTCCCGTGAAGAAGAACCTGGTGCCGGTAATGCCTGCGGCCTTCAGCCATTTCTTCGGGAGAGAGTAGCCTAATGACAGAGTCTTGAGCCTCAGGAACGAGGCGCTGTAGATATGCCTTGAAGAGTATTGCATTGCGTCTTCAAGGTCGAGGCCGCTGAGTTCAGGCTGGGTGCCGTCCGGGTTGTCCGGAGTCCACCGGTTCTCGAAATAGTAGCGGCTGCGGATCCTTTCCCAGTAGTATCCGTCGTCTGCGACGTCCTTCTCCGCGCCGTCATAGATGTTTCCACCAAGTTTGTAGTTGAATCCTAAGGATGCATCGAAGTTCTTGAATCTCAAGGATGTGGAGATACCTCCCGCAACTTTTGCGACACCGTTTCCGATGATTACTTCGTAGGCATCGTCGTAGTCATAGGTGGCTCCGCGGCCTTTGAAAATGAAATCACCAGCTTTGGGATCTTCCGGGTCGTTGACGTAATAGACGCTCTTTCCGTTGGTCTTGTCAACTCCGGCCCATTCGTATCCGTAGAACGCAAGGGTGGATTCTTTCTCCCGGTAAATGAACTGGGCCCTGTCGTCGTCTCCGGTAGGGTCGTACCATAATATGTCTTTGCCTTCGGACAGACTGACGACCTTGGACCTCAGGAAGGATGCGTTGAAAGCGGCCGACCATACCAGATTCTTGGTCCTTATAATATCCCCGTAGAGTTCTATTTCGAGGCCTTGGTTACGGGTCTTGCCGATATTCTGGAGGGTGGAAGAGAACCCTGTCACCGTAGATACGGGCTTGTCCTGCAGCAGGTTATGGGAGTCGCGGTTGAATACCTCGACGGAACCGCCCAAGCGGTTGTCGAGGACGGCGAAATCGATTCCGATGTTGGCGCTCCGGCTGGTCTCCCATGTCAGCAGGGCATTGCCTATGTTGCTGATGGAACCGCCGGGGTTTTCCATGTATTTGTTACTGTAGGTAATAAGATTCATGTAACCGTAGTTGCTCGAGGGCAGGGTTCCGTTGGTGCCGTAAGAAGCCCTGAGTTTGAGCTCATCGAGCCAGGAGACGCCCTTGAGGAATTCTTCCTTGCCGATCCTCCATGACGCCGCTACGGACCAGAAACTGTCCCAGCGGGTCTGGGGCGACAGTTTGGAAGATGCATCGGTCCTCCATGACGCAGAGGCGTAATACTTTTCGTCCCAGTTATAGTCAGCTTTCGCGAGTACAGATACCATTGCATTGCCCCAATGGTATCCGTTCGCCTTGGTGTTACCTGCTGTGGCGACCGTGTGGAGGGCGCTGGAGGGCAGGTTTTCACCTGTCGACCTTGTGAAGTCGGTGTTGTTCTTCTCCGCTTCGAAACCGGCAAGGAGACCTATCTGGTGTTTGCCGAATTGCTTAAGGTAATTGGCCGTAGTGGAGGAGACGAATTTCTCATATATGGTCCTCATTTCGTTAACTTCTCCGTTTGAAGTACTTCCGTTAGGATGGTCAGCGTCGAAATAGAGGTGGTCGCGTACCGATGTATTGGCATAAGAGAAAATGGATTTTACGTCGAACCCGTCGAAAAGGTGTATCGTCAGTGTCTCGGCTGCATCGATCCTGGTATTGATGGAAGAATTCTCCCAATGCTTGTCGATATAGAGACCGTTACGGGCCCAACTGCCGAATCTGTCGGTGAAGTCGGAGCCGTCCTTGTAATTGGTCGGCCAGTAAAGGCCCCAAAGGAGATTCCTTGTCTGCATGAAGAAGTTGGAACCGGTGTTGCGGGAATCGTTGTATCCGCTCTTGGTACTCCTTGCGACTGAAACGTTTGTGTTGAGTTCTACCCTTTTACCTACTTTCTGGGAGAGATTGACCCTGCCTGAGAAACGGTCGAATTCGTTCATCCTGAGGCGTCCTTCGTCCTTGGTATAGGAGAATGAGGAATAATAACTGGAAACATCGGTAGCTCCGCTGACGGAGAGGTCGTAGTTCTGGTAAACGGCGGTGCGGAAATAGGCTTTCTCCCAGTCGAAATACTCCCCGCCACGTCCGGAATTGTCATATTCCTCGATGTTGATATGCTGGTATTTTCCGGTGCCTGTCGGGGTGAACTTGTAGCCGTGCATGTTGAATTTCTTGTTAAGCCGGTTGATGGCTCTCTCTGTGGCGGCTTCATCGGTGCGCCCTTCATCCTCAGTCTCATAGTCATGCAAAACCGAGAACAGCATGTCGATGTTGTCCTGTACGCTTACGGTCTCGTAATTGCCTGTAGCCCAGCATGGTGTGAAGCCTATGGAAGACTTGAGCGATACGGTGGGGCGTCCCTTGCGGCCGGTTTTGGTGGTGATGATTACGACTCCGTTGGCGGCGCGGCTTCCGTAAAGGGAACTGGCAGCGGCATCCTTCAGGATGGAAACGGAGGCGATGTCCTCCGGGTTGAGGCCGCTCATCGCGTTGTTGCTGGTGTAGATCTGGTCGCCCATCTGGCCTACGCTGCCGCTGATGACAGGTACTCCGTCGATGACGAAGAGCGGCTCGTTGCTTGCGTTCATGGATCCGTTTCCGCGGATACGCATGCTGGGGGTGGAGCCGGCCTGGCCGCTGGCATTGGTGACCATGAGACCGGCCACCTTTCCGGTGAGGGCGTTTTCGAAACTCGTCACAGGCAGGCCTTCCATCTGGTCGGCCCTGACAACGGACGCCGATCCGGAATAGCTGCTCTTCCGGGCCGTTCCGTAAGCTACGACCATAACCTCGTCAAGTACTTCGTTCTCGGGCTTGAGCCGGATAATCATATCGTTCTGTATCAGGGCTTCTTGATCCTTGAAGCCCAGTAAGGAGGCAGTCAGGGTGGTTGCCGACGACGGTACTCCGTCTAGGCGGAAACGTCCTCCGGCATCTGTCACTGTGCCGGTGGAAGTCCCTGTGACGTAAACATATGCTCCGGGAGCGGGGGAGTCATCATCGTCACAGACCACAGTGCCTGAAATGGTCCGCGTCTGTGCAGACATGGCCGTGACCGCACACAATGAGAGCATGGCCATCAGGATTCTGGTAACGGAATTTTTCATAAATAATAAACTAGGTAATGTTGCTACTAACCATGCGAAGATGGCAATTATTTGGTATAATCGCAAATAATTTTCACATAGCCAGTAAACATTGTTATATTTGTAGTATATGAAATATAGGGTACTCAAGTTCGGAGGTTCTTCCGTAGCAGATGCTACGGCTTGTTCTCGCGTAATGGACATCGTCTGCAGGGAGATTCCCCTTGGGAAACCCGTCGTTACGGTTTCCGCCATCAGCGGGTGTACCGATGCTCTCATCGATGGTGACCCCGATGCGCTTGAGTCTGTGCGGAGAAGGCATCTGGGTATCATACGGAGGCTGTTCACGGGGGCAGAAAGGGCTGCTGCGGAAGAGGAGTTCCTCTCTGTTTTTTCGGAGATGGAGGCCGCTCCCGAACGTGACAAACCTACATTCGGCGAGATCTTTTCGACCAGGATCATCGCGCGTAAACTCTCCTGTGAAGGTTTTGATACGGCTTGGATTGATTCGCGATGGGCTGTAGTCAAAGATGATATTCCATTGACATACAAGAGAATACGCGATGTCATCGAGGCTTCTGACGCTGAGGTTTTCGTAGTTCCCGGATTCGTTGCCTCAAATCCGGACGGAACTGTAACCACTCTGGGCCGTGGTGGATCCGACTACAGTGCAGCCCTGTATGCCGCTGCACTCGAGGCTTCTTCCCTTGAAATCTGGACCGATGTTCCCGGCATAATGACTGCGAACCCCAGGAAGGTGTCTATGGCCAGGACCGTGCCGATGTTGTCCTACCGGGCAGCATTGGATATGGCGGTCGGAGGGGCCAAGGTTCTATATGCCCCGACCGTGGCTCCTGCCATGAAAGCCGGAATCGGCATCGCGATAAGGAATACTTTCAAACCGGACGGAGACGCTACCCTGGTAACCTCTGGTGCAGAAGAGGCAGGATGGATAGGAGTCGCCGACAGGCAGGTGGACCCCGGACTGTCGAGGATCACCCTGGTCGGTTCTGGCAGCAATGATATGGAAGCGGCTGTGCAAAGAGTTGTCCAGGCGCTTAATAAAGACGGCATGGAACCCGTTTCGGTAAGCTGCGGCAGGGAAAACGTAATTGTCGATGTGGTTCCGCAGATATGTACCAGCGCCCTGGAGTGCATACACAGGGAATTTTTCGAAACAGTTCCTCTCTCTACGATAAACCTTTATATCGCTGGTTTCGGGGCTGTCGGCAAGGCCCTTGTGGAGACGGTCGGCAGAAGTGCAGGAGCCGTGGCTGAACGCACCGGAAAGAAACTGGTCATAACGGGGGTAGCCGACAGCCGGCGATTTGTGACCGACATCGCAGGAATCGCACCCTGCTGCGTCGCTTCCGTCCTGGAGGAAAAGGGGCGTCAGGGATCTTTCATCCAGGCTGTCCTTGCCGAAGCTCCCAGGCGGTCGGTTTTCGTCGATTGCACTCCCGACAAATCCATTTACCTAGATTATGAGGCCCTTCTGGAAAAGGGCATAAACATAGTCTCTTCCAACAGGCGCTCGTTCTCCGTGCCTTTCGTGAAATATGCCGCTATGCAGAATGCTGCCCGCCGGAACGGTGTGTTCCTGCGCTACGAGACTACTGTGGGAGCTGCTTTGCCGATCCTTGAATCCATAGCGAAGAGTGCGAACAGCTGCGATGAGATAACTGCAATAGAAGCCGTGGTTTCCTGCACGCTCAACCGGATTTTCAGCCAGTATGACGGAACGGTGAGTTTTGCCTCAATGGTCAGGAAAGCCCGGGAAGACGGTCTGACAGAGCCTGATCCGAGAACGGACCTGGAAGGAGGCGACGCCTTGAGGAAGCTCATGATCCTTGCGCGTGAGGCGGGTGTGCCCCTTGAAAAGGAGGATGTGGAGATCCAGCCATTGGCCGGACATCGCCTGCCGGGTGGAAGTCTTGAAGACCTTTACGCTGCCCTGGAGGAGATGGAGAAAGATTTCGAGGAGGCATACCGGAAGGCGGAAGCAGCAGGATGCAGACGTCGTTTCGTCGCCTTTTTGGAGAAGGACGGGGATTGCTATCGTGCCGGAATCGGGATGAAGGACGTGGATGGAAAGCATCCGGCCTATCATCTTCGCGGCACGGAAAACGCCATAATAATTCGCAGTGCTTTCCATCCTTATCCACTGGTGATAGCCGGAGCAGGAGAGGGTGCAAGAGAGGCTGCATCGAGTTTGCTAAATGATATCCTGAAATGATAACAGCAGTTGTAGGGGCGACGGGCCTGGTTGGCTCTAAGATGCTCCAAGTACTTGAAGAACAGAGATTTCCCGTAACGGAGCTGCTACCGGTGGCTTCGGAGCGGTCCATTGGCAGAAAGGTCTTCTTCAAAGGTCGGGAGTGGCCGGTAATAAGCGCTGACGAGGCGATAGGGAGGAAACCTGCGCTGGCGCTTTTCAGTGCCGGAGGTACGGTTTCAGGCGAACTCGCCCCGCGTTTTGCAGAGGCGGGGTGCAGGGTCGTTGACAATTCTTCTTTCTGGAGGATGGACCCGTCCAAGAAACTCGTGGTTCCCGAGATAAACGGATGTGTCTTGACAGCGGATGACTGGATAATAGCTAATCCGAATTGCTCTACGATACAGATGGTCCTGCCTCTGGCCCCTTTGCATAAAGCATTCGGAATCAAGAGGATTGTCGTTTCAACATACCAAAGCGTGACTGGAACGGGCTACAAGGCTGTGGCCCAGCTTGAGGCTGAGAGGAGGGGAGATCCCGATGGCACTTACCGGAAAGTGTATCCCTGTCAGATCGATTTGAACGTCCTTCCCCATATAGATTCCTTCCTTGAAAATGGTTACACAAAGGAAGAGATGAAGATGGTGAACGAAACCAGGAAAATCCTTGGGGATGATTCGATAGCCGTATCTGCGACAACGGTCCGGGTCCCGGTGGTAGGAGGACATTCCGAGTCCGTGAACGTGGAGTTCCGGAGTCCTTATACATTGGAAGAAGTCCGGGAACTGCTCTCGCATGCTCCCGGAGTTACTGTCCGGGACGACCCGTCCCGCAACGAGTATCCTATGCCCATCGACGCTTGGGGAAAAGATGATGTTTTCGTTGGCAGGATACGCAGGGATTTCTCCGCGGAGAATGCGTTGAACTTCTGGTGCGTCAGTGACAATCTCCGTAAAGGAGCCGCGACAAATGCCGTGCAGATAGCCGCTCTTATGCTTGAAAAGGGTTTCATATGCTGAATTTGTTCAAGGAAATACTATCCATCGACTCCACTACCGGGAAGGAGAGGGAACTTTCCGAGTTCCTGTACGGAATCCTTTCTTCCCGGTCCGGGCCGGTATCCGGCGGCCTGTTGGAAAGGATGGATGTCGGTGACGGGACAGAAAACCTGTTCGTAAGATGGGGACATCCTGAAGTGGTATTCTGTACCCATATGGATACCGTCCCCCCGTATATTCCGCCCTCCTTTATCTCTTCCGACGGAAAACCCTGCGACCCGGACGAAGCGTCCGTCGTACTGGGACGCGGCGCCTGTGATGCCAAGGGACAGATAATATCTATGCTTTCCGCATGCGCAACCCTTTGTCAGGAAGGATATTCCGGATTCGGGCTCCTGCTTCTGAGCGGAGAGGAAACAGGCTCATACGGAGCGAAGGCATTCGCCCGTACAGCATTCAGGGCGCCCAATCTGATTGTCGGCGAGCCGACCGGCAATCATCTTGCTTCCGTAGCCAAGGGAACTAAATCTTTTGACCTGCACTTTACGGGAGAGGCATTCCATTCCGGTTATCCTGAATTCGGAGTCAGTGCCGTTGACCTTTTCGTAGATTTTATGGAGAGGCTCAGCTCGCTTGAGATTCCTGAAGATCCGGTGTCAGGTAAAACCACCTGGAAT
>JAEEGL012396907.1_pt1 | contig 16577 bp, 8 predicted proteins | sample 9134231 | NCBI WGS metagenome assembly JAEEGL01 (sample SAMN16246548, study PRJNA631951) | gut metagenome | biome: gut microbiome; feature: rumen; material: fiber-attached | host: Bos | place: Iran: Karaj | collected 2018-10 | reverse complement strand
TGCCGCAACCACGCGACACGACCTGCGTGAATTCAACTGCTGCCATAATCTCGATATTAGTGTAACTATATAACGAGGCGGCAGCACCTTTTCATTCACTTTGGCGATTTTGATATAATCATGAGGGTTTCATATATTTTTTTGTTCTGTTATAAGCTATAACTTTATAACCTCCATCTTCACCATTCCAGGTAGGATTGCAGGACGGTTCTCTGATCTTTAAGATTTATAACTTTTTGCTAAAAAGGAACAAATTCGCATAATTGCATCAGAACCTGCGGGACCTATCCCCACGAGTGAAAGAGAATTTCTTTCCATTGATGATATAGATGCCAGGCGACAGCATAGAGCGCCATGAGCCGTCCTCCACCTGCTGCTCTGTAGCCACCTTCCTACCTGCTAGGTCGTAGATACAGCCGTCGTCGACGATCCTATTGGAATGATTCTGGATATCCGGTTCTTCCCCACCCTCGTCATCGAAGATGACTGGTACGAACTCCACTCCGCGAGTCTTCTCACGAGCACCGCCTACACCTGTCGCACGATAGTAAATCTTGTTGTGCAGCACGTAGCGGTTGTTGCGGTACCACTGCGCCTCATCGGGTTCGCGCTCCTTGTTTGGTGTGGCATTGATGTAAAAGCCTACGCCGGTGTCGGCAAATGTGGGCTGAGGTGCCGTGATGCTGCCGTCGGTGCGTTCGATGGTCACCGAACTGGTAAACGGCAGTCCGAAGGTATAGACATCGTGCGAGGCATCGACAGCCAGCATCTGCTCTAAACACTCACCTGTGAAGACACAAGACGACAGCGAAGATGAGGGTGACGTGCTGGGCAGTGAGAGCATCATGCTGCCACTATTGTCCGTGATTCGGAAGATGACGGACGTGTTGGCAGGTACGAACTTACCCTCCGGGTATGAGCCATTCTCAGGCACCTTCTTCGGGAAGACACACGTGTTAGTCCATTCGTTGCTGATATAGGCATCATATTTCTTGTCGCCGTCATCATCGGGAAGCAACACGTCGAAGGGTGCATAGAACGTGGTGTAATAGTAGCCGTCACCGCCATTGTTCATCGTCACTTTTAGCCCCTGGTTGTCGGCAGGCTCCATACACCATTTTACGTCGTCAAGTCTGTCTCCACTGGCGGCCGAGTATTTCAGGTCATAGATATTACCCGTCTGGGTGAAGTTGAAATAATTACCTGAACCAGGCTCGACAAGAATCACCACTCCACCACCAATGTCTATCAATCGGTATGTGGTGGCAGCACCTGTGCCCATTGTGCATCCGATGACGTTCAGCCCCTGGGTGCTCAGAGTGACATTGCTGATGGTTCTGTTGGTGATTGCTGCGCCACCGACGACACGGAAGATGGTTGAGGGGTCGTCCTCTGTGGCTGGAACAGGGATGTCACCTCGGGTGGCTACGGTTGACGTAAAGCCGGTGTGCAGCGGATAGGTATCTCCGTCAAACGTACCGGTTACACCTATCTTGCTGTAGAAGTGCATAGGAATGCCTCCAGCAACCGCTGTTTGCTCTATGTCGTGCAGATAGCCGCTGGCGTAACGAACGGGACTGATGCCCGATATGCCGGGTTGGGAGTGCAGACGGTAGTATCCGTCGGCGAAATCTACGATGTTGGCATCGTTGTAGACCACTGCCTGCAGGTCGGTGACCTTTCCTGTAGCCAGTGCTTCCTCATAGAGCGTCTTGCCGGACTTTTCCTGCCCGGGCTTAGCAGTGGTGGTCAGTCCGCCCACATTGCCGGCACCAAGGTAGTAGGGCTGTAGCATCGCTACATCAAGTCCGAACGTCCACTCCGAAGGCGTGGTGCCCAGTTTCAAATCGGTTCCTACCTTATTGATATAATATTTTGTTGCTTCAGTATTGGCTACGGGGTGGATACGGAAATAGCCGGGGGTATCACCCGCTGTCAGTTCGTAGATTTCATATCCGCTGGCAGGAGTAGGAGTGTCTATCACCACCGCTGCATCAGCCGCCAAGGTGGCGGTGGTCATCATCTTGGTATTGTCATCACCTGTAGTGTTACTGTTCTTCAGGAAGTAACGGTTGTACATCTTGAAGCCATAAACATCGCCCACGGGGGTAAAGAGGTAGTCATTGGTATAGCGTGTCTCGCGTCCGGACACCGCCTGCAGACCTTGGGTGTTGGTATAGCGAGCCAGGTAGGGTGTTTCTGAGTCTATGGTCTCCAGCGTGTACCACAGATTCTGACCGAGGCTGGTCACGAAGCCCAGACCGGTGTTGGTGGCCACGTTTGTATCGAACTGATAAACGATATTCACCACCACCGTCTTGCCGATGAGTTCTGCATCCGGCATCAGGTCATCTCGCTTCAGACCCTTGTACTTGGCATTCAAATCAGTCTCCGCTTCAGTTCCGTCCCCATTGTATATACCCTCAATATAGTAGTCGAAGGTACAGTTCGGACGATCGAACACTGCAGGCACTTCCAATTTGTCGCCAATACTTACCGTACCAGCATCGTGGCTGTAAGTATGGTTTGTTCCTCCCCAGGGCAGAGTTGTTCCTAACTGATAGGTAGATCCGGCGGGATCGCCTGTATCCAGGTCGCGCTGAGTGGTACCATAGATTGTCTTGGTGCCTAGCCTTCCGCTCTCAGACTCCATATAGGGAATTTCGACAGACTCACCGCTTCCGGGATTATTTTGATCCGGGCAAGTCTTGGCTATAATCAGGTGATAGATCAAGTCATGCACTGACAGACCGAAGATCATGAATTTCGTGGGGTCGGTGCTGGCATTTGCTGTTAGTTCGCCACCAAAGCCAGTCAACTTCTTCCCGCTATCTGCACCCGTGGTTCCCATCACCTGCAGCACGCCATAGTCGTAGCCTTCGCGCTTCAGCAGCATGAACTGCCTAGCGCTGGCCTCTGCTACCAGAGTCGTGGTGGATCCATCGACGTATTTTCCTCCCTTGTGTTTAATCTTAAGGGCGTACGGGTCGCCGCCTGTGATATACCAGACATAATTCTGATTACCGTCCAATGCATGGCTTCCACCATCAGAGATGGTAGCAGCGTCTGTTGACTGCATCATATTATCGTTCTCCCAGATGATGTTATAGGGCAGTCCACCGCTGATATTCAATGCCACATCGTTAGAACCAGAGCCTCGGCATACCTTGCTGGTGGTGGCATCGACAGCTTTTACGTTCGGCACGAGATACGGTGTGGTCTCTGCATTGTAGTCCTCATAGCGCACATACACCACATCATCGTACAGGCCATACAGGGTGAACAGTTTGGTTGCAGGAACTGGCGAATAAGGTTCAGATGTCCCTGTTACATTGCCATAATACGTATAGTCTGTCTCGTCGTTCAGCAGCGGTGTCTGGGCGGCTTCTGGCAGGTAGGGTGCATAGTGGTGAACGGTGGCCTCATCGTCAGTCTGTGTAGCGTTAACAGCTAACGCCCCTGCGTTGTTGATGACGTTATACGTATAGTTGTGCTTCACTTCATTGTTGACGATGAGTTGAGCACCTGGACTGAGCGCATTCGACTTGATAGTGAAGTGGTTAGTGTCTGCATTATTCGTGCTTTCCGCTGTCGTCGTTGCCGGCACGCTAGTTGTCATCGAGGCTCCGTTGAGGAACGAGTAGGTGTACGTCCCCAGTCCGTTCACAGCCAGCGCATAGCCACCATCTGGGTGAGTCAGCAATGTAAAGCGGTCTTTACCATTCACCTTGATGGGCACACTCATGGGGCTGGGTTCATACAATGTGGTGGCATAGTTGGCATTGCGGTTATACAGTTCTATAGCGTACGGGTCGGGGGCCTCGTAGTATTCTGACGACGGATCGGTAGGTGCTGCCAAGAATTTCCATTGCCAGGTCTTGGCGTCTTTGTCTATAGTAGCAGGCTTTGTAGGACTGCCAGTATCGTCTGCAAAGAGCGACACGCCAGTTCCGTCGGAAGTGTTGATTGTTCCGCTGGCCTGTACATCCAGGTCGTTTAGTTTAATGGTGAACCACTTGCCGTGAAGGATATTGTCGCCGTCGGTATCGAGACTCTCATCGTAACTATAGCGCACATAGACGGTGACATCGTCGCCGTTAAGTCCTGCCTCGGCAAACGAACCAGTAATCTCGTCGGTGACTGTCAACTTCTTGGTTGTGGAATTATAGGTTGGGGCCGTCTTGTAGAATTCGAAATCTGTAGCCAACGGGCTCTTGAAGTGTTCAGTGATAGCTGGGTAGTAGTCGCCAGCTCGCTTGTAGCGCAGTGCCTCGTTTCCTTCATTATCGATGATAAGGTATTCAAAGATTTGGGGGCGCACCAGGAAGGTGGTCTGCGGTCCCATCGACGAATTATTGTCGGCAGTGGCTACGGCGTGGTCTACAGGGTCTTCCAACGTCGTCAGGTAGGGCGAAGCCGTGCTGGTGTTGATACGCTTGGTATGGTCGAAGCGCGGCATCAGCTGCATGTTGCCGTTCACGTCCTGCACAGCCATAAAGGTCTGATTGGTAATCGTGATGTTCGTGTGGTCGTGACCTTCAGTACCTGTACTTACATTCGGATTTACACTGGCTAAGCTAAAGGCGTTTTCCAACGTAATATCCGTTGTACCACTACTATAGTTGCCCACCATTATACCATTGTCCAAAGCAGCCGATGTGATATGGGTGGTGAGGTATTTGTTTGTTCCAGCATTTTTAATCTGCAGGTTGTAGGGGTCGAAGCCCGTGGTCTGCATATAGGCTATCTTCTTCTTCTCCGGGTCGTAGTATGTCGCCTTGGTAGCCTTTTCCGTCAGCGGCTCTGCTCCAGTTTCTGACGCACCCCACTTGATGCCCATCTCGCGGTCGATGTCCAGATTGGGCATTACATACCATTGACACCCACCAGTGAGTTTACCTCCTGATTCGACATCATTAACACTGGCGTTCTTTGGGGAGAGAATCAAATCATACACGTTACCGTCTAACGTATTGAACTCATGGATTGGCTTACTGATGTAATTATTTGTTTCGTTATTATTCTCCTTCTTGAGGAAACGTCCGTTCTGCAGCACCAGGAATTTCGAAGGCACGCCCGTTTCGGTGAACGTACCATCGCCATTGTCTGTGAAGGTGTAGTCATAACTCTTTTCATACTCCTCCTTCACAGTGTAGGTGACATAGAAGTCCTGAATGAAGCCGTAACTGTCCTTGACGCCTGATGCAGTGAGCGGAGGCAGCGTGGCGAGCGAGGTGGAGGTGTAGGCCTTGCCGCTTACCTTGATTTCGTCTCTCAAAGCGCTATTCTGATCTCGCAGCGTATATTTATGGCAGCCACTGGCCTTGGTGGCATTGTTGAAGAAGTGGTACTCCTTCACCATCGGACTGTCGTAAGCCTGCAGGTCGTCCAGTTCGTCGCCGTAGGGATAAGTTGTGGTAGGCAGCGGCCTACGCATAATCTCCCAGCCGTGACGGTCGAGCAGCACGAGTACGGGAGGAATATTGGCACTCTCAATGTCAAACGAGCCGTTGCCCATGTTGAAAGTCTGGTACCAGTGCTCTAGTTTTTCTACCACCTTCTTCTCATAGCCGTCTTTACCTTCAACATTATTGTATCCGTTCCAGCGAGTGGCGTTGGCATAGGCATCATAACTGTGCCAGTCTTTTGCTTCTATGATTGTACGATAGGTGCTCTCGTCCACGTCAGTGGTTGTTGGGGCATCAACAGTTGGCACAACCCACGTCGATTCGTCCTCGCTGTAGGCGTTGGTACTCTTCGATATACCTAACACATCCAACTTCACCATGTTGTAGGTCTTCCAATACTGTTCTAACGAGGTAACGCTGCGGCGTTCGGTAGTGACGCCGTCATTGATTTCGTTGGTAGTCAACAGCCTGTAGTTGCCCTGTGTACCCAAAATCATATACTCCGTAGGCTTTTCATCTGGGATAGTGGGCAGACAACCTCCCGTTACGATATGCTTGGTGTTGGCATCAACATCCTGATTGAAGTGTACAGCGTAGGTCTGCAGGTAGGTGTGATGATCAACGCCTTCATACTTGATAGTACTTCTGGACTGTATCGTCACGTGATAGGGGTCGTCGGTATAGCCTGTAGGGTTTCTGAAGTACCATATCCAGCGCGGACGGGTGTTGGCACCACCTCCCATCTGCTCCTCGTTCATCGCTGCGCCGTAGATGTTCATGTTGCCGTCACCGTTGCAGTAAGGGTAAATGGGCTGAATCGTTGTCGTTGTTAGTTTGTCGTTACCGTCTTCCAAATAATAGTTAGGAATAGCAGGATCAAGGAACTTCAGCAGATAGGGATGACCGTTGTCGTTGAATGTCACGAGGTCGTTCTTCACATAGGTGACGTAGATGTCGAGATACCTAGGTTTGGTTACATTTACATGCCAATAGTCGCTACCAACCATGAAATAGTAATCACCCGTAGAAGCCAGTTTTTTTGCCTTATCTTCCAAGTCAGTTTCATTAATTGCCTCTAACCGTTCTGAAGAAGCAGCCCAATTCGAACCATAATTACCTTTTGTTTTGGTATATGTTGCATCCAACCCACTCAGACTGCTTAGCTTGGTTGCGGGGTCTGTGGGTGTGTACGTGATACCGCTTATGGTCATGTTGTCCGGTGCATAATAACTATAGTTCGTAGCACCCACTAGTGGGCTCTGATACTCTGCCGGCAATACCAACTCAGGGCTTTTGCTCTCTACCGTCAGCAGTTCATGCTTGGCTTTATCGATGAGGTGATAGGTATAAGTTACATTTTCCTCCAGTCGGAACTTGATTTCATCGTCATCAGCAGCCTGATAGGTTGCATTGCTATAAATCTTAACAGTCGTTGCATCTGGGCGACCGATATTGTAATAGGTTGTGCTGGCATCCACACCATCGCCTGTGGCTACCATCACCTCATACACACCGGTTCGGGCACTACTCTTGGCGATGAACTGCTGGGCATCTGCTCTGGTGGTAATAAAACTTAATGCCCCTTCATTGACTATTGATGCCACATCCACCCAGGCACCTGCCTGTCGTGACTGGGATGCTGTTGTACCATTATCATCCGTAGGCAGCGTGATTGTTTCACTACCTGTCACACTGAGGGCGGTTCTTGCCCCAAGGTTGTCAATCAGCATGGCGTAAGGGTCTTGGTTTCTCAGTTTCCACTTGTATCCATCATTATTCTCGGATCCTGTCGAACTATTGAGCGTGCCAGCATCATAATAAATATACTCCCCGTTCAGTCGGACAAAAATCTCCTGGTCTTCACTCAGTTTAAAGGGCTTCGAGTTCAAATTGCCCGTCGTGTACTTCACGTAGATAGGAGCGTCGGCGTTGGGGGTCTCGGTAATAGCACCGCTAAGGTTACCGCGCCCTCCACCAGAATAGGTGGAGTAGAAGGTGATGGTCTCGTCCAGGATAAACGGGCTGATGATGATACTCGGGATGCTGGCTATCGACAGCGGCGAGAAGATAGTCTGACTGGCTGATGCCGTCACGGCAATACGACCTGCCCTGTCAACAATCTTGTAGGTAAAGGTCTTCTTGGGCAGTTCCAGCACTTTGACGCGGGTTGACGATGCCGTGCTGTATTCCACGACACCGCCGGCAAAGGCCACTATGCCCTGGGTGACGGTAATGGTGGTGGCCGTTCCTACCACTGCGTTGCTGGAGTTGTACTCCGTCACGGTGAGCGTGAACGTCTTGTCTGCTCCGCTGGTGTTAGCTGCTATAGTGGCAGTGACGGTAGCTTTGCCGTTGGCATCCACACTACCGATACCGTCGGTCAATGCTGGGGTGGTGGCTGTCACCTGACTGGCATCATCGCCTCCTTTCGTCACCTTGATATAGTTTCCGTCGGCAGCGGTCAGTCCGCTGATGTTGAAGGTGACGGTTTGGGCATTGCTGGTGAGAGCGGGGTCTACTGTCATGTTGGTGCCATACGTCACGTCTTCACTTCTGTTGCCTGTCGTCCAGTTCCAATGGCCCTCACCCTTATACAGCCTCAGCAGGAAACTGCCGCTGGTATCATCGTAGGGTATCTCCCATTGGTAGCCTGCAGTTGCCGTTTCATTGATAGTTAAATTCGTCGGTGAGGTTGGCGTGTCCGTAGCTCCCACATACTTTGGTGTGGCACCGCTGGTCTCGCTGCGCAGCACAACTCGCAGTTCGTAGGGGTCGCCTATAAAGGCATACTCGCTGGCTTTCGTGAATTCGCCGCTAGCACCGTCATTTTTGAAGTTCGGGCTGGTGTACTTCAGTTTCTTGCCGCTCGCCTCGGTGCTGCTCTCGTCAGTCAGTTCGTACCACGTGGCCGCTTTCCAGGTATCGGCATCATAGCTGTCTGCGGGTGTGATGGCCTTGAAGGGAGTGTTCTGCACTTGGTAGCCCACAAAGATGTCAGTACCCGTCATTTCGGAGTACTTGGTAATCTCAGTGGTGAGCTCAGCGTCCTTATAGAACTTCGTGAACGTACAGTATTTGCGCCTCAGCGACGTGGGGATGTCGCTCATGGCGATGTCGTTGTTGAGAATCTTGTAGTCACTCATCGTGACCGGTGCCGTCACCATGTTACCAAATGGCGTCTTCACATGGAAGTTGACGGTCTTGATCTCATAGAACTTCGAGTCAATAGAGTAATTCTTTGTGGCATTTGCCGGAGTCTGCCTGCCGATGGTTAGGTTGGCGTTGTCGAACTTCAGGTAGTAGTAATTATAATTGTTGTTCGACCCCGTAGGGGCATCGAAGCTGCCGTCGGCTTTATACGTCCTACTGCCCATGAAGACATAGCCCGTACTCGTCGTGTTGTTCAGCAGGGCAAAAGATCCCCAGATAGGTGCGTTCTGCCCGTGGAATTGGCCAGGCTTGGCCTCGGAACTCGGGTTTGTCGGATTGTCAGTTCCAGAAACCCACAAGGTAGTATATTTCTTGTGGTCGTCGCTGGCAATATACAGATTATTGCTCCCCACACCGAACAAGGCACCTCCCTTATACCACTTATATACAAATTCCTTGGTGTCGTCATTCTTCTCGATATAGGTGTAATTCCTGTTGTAGGTGGTGCGGATGATGATGTTATAGGGGTCGCTGCCCTCCAATGTGAACTGGAAGTGGAACTGCTTTTCCACATCTGATTGCTTATTCTTGTTGTCGGCATTGCTCCAATAGGTATTATTGACGCCTGGATTGTCTATTTTTACAAAATCTTCGCTTATCAGATAGTTCTCCCTTACGTTGGCTCTTGGCAGCACGGCTGGACGATTGTTACGACCTCGGTTGTAAGCCAGGAAACCAGACTTCGCACCGATAATATACGTCTTCGTGCCGTTGAGTGCGGCTATTGTGTTCGACGAATTGTATGTGTAGGTGACGTAGATGTCGCAGTCGCTGGTCACAGAGGTGCCTTCTGTTGTTTCCGTCGGAGTGTCCTTGAGGTTGTAGATGACTTCCTTCACCCTAGATGACCCAGAGTATAAATCCGTAGCGGCACTCTTCTCCACCTGGTCGTTGGCCCAGTACTTGAAGTTCTCTGCCAGCGGACTCTTGAAGTGGGCAGGCAGTTCAATGGTGGCAGCATTGTCCACGATGACCCTGATGGCCTCCAGTCGATTGCCGTTGACAGCAGACACCATGTTGGCCGTCGAGGCATCGATAGGCAGCGTCAGCACGTGGTACGTCACCTTAGCGGCCCACGCCTCAGTAGCCATCCCGCCAAAGCATAATAATACAAACAATGTATATATGTGGATAAACGGTTTCATCGTCTTCATCAATTCTTACATGTTTTTTCTATGTAGCAGGTGTGCTGCATCACCATTGTTCTGTGAATTTCTCTATATCCACCTTCAGGGCGTATTTGCTGAGGGTGAAGGTGTAAGTATAGCTATAACCGGCTTGCCAGTTGACGGTGACATTGGCAGAGACATCTTTCCTCACATTGCTCCAGTCAGTCCAGGTGGCATTGACGGTAAACGTCTTTGTGCCATAATTTTGGGGAATAACGAGATAGCAGTCAGACTCGGAGGTGGCAGGCGAGCCACTAACGGTGAAATTTGTAGTGCTTCCCGAAGGTGTCCACGCGAAAGTCTGGGCTGCACCGTTCATCACGCACACACCATTGTTATAAATTCCACTAATAGTGATACTATTGATACTAACTGCAGAACCGCTGGCATCAGAGAGCTTGAAATATATTCGGGCAAAAGGACGTTTAAAAGTCATTGTCACGCCCGATGCTCCCTGTGCGGCCATAGACTGATTGGCGGTGTAAGCCATCACCATCTCCTGCGTATTATCGGTACCGTAAGTGATACTTACAGGCAGGTTGGCACAAACAATGCGAGGTGTACCTGCGGAGTAGCCATCATCATTTGTACTCTCGTTATAAGCTGTTGGGTCAAACGTACAGTAAGTATAACCCAAATCAGTGGGCATATATGCAAAGAAATCAAGTGATCTACTATTGGGCCACCTTTGCGAAGTACCAGCCCACGAACTTACGCCTCCAGAGTAGTTCACCACCTCACCATTGATATAGCAATCGGTCGTATTATAATAATATGCATAGACCTTAAACGCATTATTGACGTCTCCTGCACCAAATGTCGTGGCCCTTGTGCCCTCCATCACCTGCCAAACATCGGCATTGAAACGAATGTCTGAATCATTTCCGTTATTATTTGCATTATTGGGGGCATCGTCGCCAGAGCATCCTGACAACAGGATTGCTGCCAGAACCAACCATTTTGCCATATATCCTTTTTTACCCTTCATTTCTGAATGCCTACCGGATATTTTCTCTTTAGTGTCATTCCTTCTTTTTGCTTTGCAAAAATACACACTTTATATTATTCTGCCAAACAATTTAATGTTTTTTTATATATTGTACGCGCGTATGCATGGCAAGAACACACCAAGTCAGTCAATCTTATTACCGGGCCTTGCAAAGGAACTACATTGCAAGGCCCGGTTTAGCTGTGTTACAGAGCACAAGATTCTGCTCCCCTGTCACACGTTATAATGTGAAATTCTTCTTCAGTTTATTAGGTGCTTTTCCTTTATCAATCTTCTTATGAAGCGGTGTGATATATTTGTTGTAGAGTTCCCACACGATTTTCCTATACTCAGCAACATCTTCCGACCCATTCATTTCACCAAGTACCTCGTTCTTCCCCGTCAACCGGGAATTGATGGCAATGGCCACATTTGTCTTTCCCTGAAGAGTTGTCAGATATACGATGGAGAAATGAGCGTCCTCAGGTCTTTCAACGATATTCCAGAAGCCGTCCCGCCTCATCTGCCTTTTCAGCACGTCCAGCGCAGCTTCGTTGTAGGCCACACTCGTCGGATCACTGATGCACTCCAGATAGACGTTGTTTCCTCTCTCCAACAGGAATCCCTTAAAGCCTGTCCCTGCCGTACTCACTATTGCCGTCTCTGCCGTACTCACTATGGCCGTCTCTGCCACGGGACTCCCTGCTTTAGGCGACTTCACCTTAGGAGCTTTCTCTTTCTTTACCTTGGGAGCCTTTTCCTTCTTCACCTTGGGAGCCTTCTCCTTCTTCTCCTTGGGAGCCTTCTCTTTTTTCACCTTGGGAGCCTTCTCTTTCCTGGACTCAGGTGCTTTAGCTACCATGGCATTAGGCGTCTCGACAGCAGGTGTTTCGACAGCAGGTGTTTCTTCGTCAATCACATCGATATATGCCATGTCCATATAGTCGATCTTCACCTTTTTACCTTCGGTTTCAACCTCCAAATACTCAAAAGCCTTGAATTCCAGTAATGTGCCTTCCACCACATTACCTTTCCTCAGGACCACCCTCACCTGCTTCTGCTGGGCAAAAGCCGTAAGAGGCAAACATATCAACAAGAGCAACAAAAACTTCCTCATGTTCATCCAATCTTTTAAATCAGAGTGCAAAGGTAATACTTATTTTTTTGAAACGCAACATTTTTGTGTCAAATTAATTTTTATTAGACGTTTTTCTTATTTACAAACATTAAAGACGGGCCTCGCAAGGGAATACCTTTGCGAGGCCCGGTTTAACTGTGTTACAGAGCACAAGGTTCCTGTTCCCCTATGTTATGGGAAAGTAACAGTACTTTCACTATTGTCCCACTCGTCAACAGTCACGTTTACGAACTTAATCACAGCTCCTTCGAGAACCTTATCAAGGACTGAGTCTCCAGCAACTTGCTCTTTTTCCCAATATCCACCATCGCCAAGATCAATAGTATAGATGTACTTCTTACCAGGTACCCAGGTGAATGCCACAGGCCAAATAGCCCAATTGCCATCACCAGTACAATTGGCAAGAATAGTTCCGTTTGTATTGGGAGTACCACCACCTGTTCCATCATCCAAACTATCGTTATTGCGGATAATCATCTTTACAGCAATATAGGACTTGTTTGCCTCCAAACCATCGTTAACTGCACTACCAGTATAAGCAGCAACAGCCGTCGTGGTTTGAGGAATCAGAATCATAGAAAGATCCTCGTTAGCCGTGGTTGTTGCTGTACCATTATCCTGCAAATATACAGCAGTTGTTGTTGATGGGGCTAATTGGTTCGTTTCATCAGGCGTGGCAGTATATGAAGCGGTATAGGTGGTATTATCACTCCAGTCGCTAACTGACAAAGTTGTTCCAGCAGATGCTGGTTCTCCATTATTACCATCGGTGCTGGTGTTATTTGCTGTTGTATATGTGTAAGTAGCCTCACCATCTACATTCACAATCTTAAAGGCCTGAACGTCAATCTTCATGTTTGCTTGTCCGTTCTTAAATTTCACAACAACCTTGGATTCAGCGTGACGGAAGTTGAGAGGGATACCATCTGCACCATAATGCTTAGTGGAATTATAAACGCCATCCTTTGACTTGTTATTTGTATTAGCAACAACTAAGTCAACTTGCTCACTAATAGTGGTTGATGGAGTCACAGTAAATCCCAGAGTTTCACTTGAATGACCAGTTAACTGAGTGTTTGTACTTGGTGCATAAGCGTAGAAATCCAAAGCTCCTGATGAAGGCCAGTAGTGACTACTCGCTGACGAAAAAGTCGAACTTGATTTAGTAAACTCATCCTCTGCAAAATAAGTATTTGACGTACCGTTAACTATAGCATACGCTTTAAAGGAGCTGAGATTACTTGTTGTAATATCACTGGCACGAGTCACACCACCAACAAACGTGCGGAAGTTGATAGCATTACCCTGATTAACCTCTACTACCTCGTCGTTGCTACATGCTGCAAAGGCGAGGGCTGCAAATCCTAAAATAAAAAGATTTTTCTTCATTGTTATAAGCTTTAAAATAAATATTCAAATGTAATTGGTTCACTCTCAGCTTGCAAATATAGGAATAAGAATGGATATCTCCAAACTTTAGGCTCACTTTTTTTTCGTTTTAAGCCACTTTCTGCTAAAAATAACGCATTTTCTACCTCTTTTATCTATTTTTCGACCTGTCATCTGCAAATTCTACATCTTTATAGGTAACCGTTTTCCTCACTAATCGTCCATCGAGACTTCTATCTCCACGCCTTGCCAACCGTCGATAGTGGGCTGGAAGCCAGAGCCGTTGACAATGGGCTTGGGCACAGGCAGTCCGTCGACCTCGATGCGTATCTCCTGCTTATGGCCGTCAGGACCGACAGACCCTGGGTCAGTGACATGCATCTGGTCGCTCACATTGATGTTGTAATACCACTTCGACCCGTCGCCCAGGATGGCATAGACAGTGAGGATATGCGGCCAGAGCTCTCCATCGGCAGCATAAGGACAATGGCCAAAGATGCGGACGTGCATTTCTATTGTCGACTCATCCACGACAGAGGCCGTAAAGGCCTGAGTGACACGTCCTTCGCCAAGCGCGCCCGATGCCATCGTCACCGAAGGCGACAGGCCCGTGAGGGCACCGCCAAACTGCGAGGTGTACTGCAGGTTGGGCACATTGGTAATGGTAACCGTGAGTTCTATGACCCTCGACTCTGGCGTCAACACAACGTGGCACTGTCCGTCGATCTCTACCGTGAACGCCTCACTTTCGGCTCCGTAAAGAGGGTCGGGTTCAAGAATGACCATCTCGTCCTCAGCTTCCGACGCACGAGGCATTCCTGACCGTGAGAGCTGCGTGCCCTCTTCAACACTCGACTGGCGGGTGTAGGCCTTGAGCGTCTGGGCGGAAGACATTTCACGATAGAGGATGGTCTCTGTATCGTAATTATAGGCCAAAGCCCGATAGGTGCCAGGCAGCAGACGAGCCCGACCACCGTCCATACCCACAAAGTCGTAACGCAAAGGCTCGGAGGCGGGGGCATCAAGGTTGTAGAACAAGACCGTCATTCCCTCAACCTTCTTGCCCGGTTCCTTCGACCAATCAAAACTGACGGTGACATCGCCATAGTGGTTGTGGTCGTAGCAGAGGTCCTTGTAATCGCAGCTCACACAGAGGACACAGAGCAGGCAAAGGGCGCAGAAGTTCTTCATTGGGCACCTCCTTTCCCGCTGCAGCCCAGCATCCACTTCAGCGATATCTCGGCCTTGGTAGGTCCGAACCAGTGGCGCTTACGGGTAGACTGCCACACATAATGACCGTCCTGAGGTTCGTATTCTTTGTACTCTCCGTCCTGGAAACCGACGCCTAATGAGAAGTCGAGCATCAGAGAGCGACCTACAGGCAGCGCATAACCGTATTCCAGGCCACCACCGAAACCGAAGCGGGCTGCCTGATAGCCTGTACCGCCCCACTCCACATCGTAGGTCAGCCCCAGTACGTAGGCACCGAGGTGATGGGAGCCATCTCCCATCCCTTTCCCATAGAAGGGAGGCTTTGACCCGAGGTATTTGCGGATGGTGAAGTAGCCACCATAGCCCTGCCAGTAACGGTGCTTGTTGTCCGAGGAGAACCATGTGTAGAAGCCATCGAGACCCGCCGTCCACTGCTTGCCCAGCAACACCTCCACACCGGCATTCGGAAGGAGTGCAACGTCGTAAAGCATATTCGTTCTGAGCACCAAGCTCTGAGCCCTGACACCGACTGTCAACGACAGGAGCATCACGACGAGGGGGAAGATATGGCGTAGTTCGCTACGCATCAAGTCTTTATACTGTGTCAAATTGCCTTACTAATTATCACGAATAAGCGTGCTGCAAAGATAGGTATTATCTCGTTAATCTCCAAATAAATCAGCGGAAAATGTTGCAAACGCTCGAAAAATCATAAATAAATATGGAATTTTGCCCGCTTATTCGTCAAATTTCATCTGAAGTTGAGCCATTAACACCTGTCCACCCAAGCCGTCGGCATCATTGACTGCTCGTCGGCAGGAAGGAACGCCCTCGGCTTGGGTAGGTTTGCATGTATTAATGTCATAGAATGCCAACGATGTTTTCACCATCAGCTGTTTCGATTTTGAAGGAAAAAAAATGTGATAAATGTCACTTTTGCTATAACAGACTAATCTATTGTGCGTTACAAGAGTGTAGTAGAAATAAATTCCACCACTTTTATACACGATTTCGCCTATAATTACGTAAAAACTATGAGAAAAGGCGGTTTCGACATAGCTTGAGTGACGCTTCTGGCGTAGGACTTAATGTCAAAGAATGTTCACTTCTTGCAAAAGGGAATAATCCCCTTAAAGTAAAACAAGTTGTTTTACTATCGTAAACATATACCTTTTTATCGGATAACCCGGCATTATTGACAGTAAAACAACTTGTTTTACTTCAAAAGAAAAGAGTGTAATAGAAAGAAATTCCACCACTCTCACAATAAACTGTATATCAACGAATTACAAAGAAAGTGACGGAGTGTATGTAAAACATAAACTTTAATGGAGTAATCATTGTTGTGTGCACAAAGGAAACCGCTCCCTTTGTGTAGTTGTGCAGCTTTGAAAACACTGAAGTATGTAGATGCAGTATTCTTAGAGATAGTCCCTTTCTTACTTCCACCTTGTGGGGCTTTCAGCAGGAACTGCTTGAACTTCTCCATAAGGGAAAGACTTATGTTGGCAAAGATCAATGGTTCATTGTTTGAAAACTCCGTAAGTAGTTCTGCAACACGCATCCATGTTGTATACATAGAGTCAGAATTATAGTGCCTGTTCTTTGCTTCCTGCTTGAAGTAGGAAATGAAGTCGCATTGAGATTTCTCTTTCTGTTCGGCTATTGCCTCGTCCATATCAGAGTAGAGGTCTTTAGTGTCATATTCCTTCTGGCGGATATTTCGAATGTTATCTGCATAGATACAGGATTCCTGATCTGCTGCTGATTTGCCCATAATGATGCCATTGACATCACGTTTGGGTTTGTAGGTGAATGATCCGTCTGGATTCGTTCTCGCTTTTCGCTTCTTATCCCATATTGGTGTCGTGACTATACGGTTTACTAACTCTTTAATCCTCTTCGGCGTGTTGCTTCCTGGCACGAAAACAGGATATGACTCAATATATAGATACCATTCGTCATGATACTCTGACTTCCGTAACTTGACCGTTGCCCTTGTATTTTGAAATGCTTTCTTCATGCGCGTACATTATTTATATAGTTTGTCTATTTCCTTCTTC
>JAEEGL011821953.1_pt1 | contig 16577 bp, 19 predicted proteins | sample 9134231 | NCBI WGS metagenome assembly JAEEGL01 (sample SAMN16246548, study PRJNA631951) | gut metagenome | biome: gut microbiome; feature: rumen; material: fiber-attached | host: Bos | place: Iran: Karaj | collected 2018-10 | reverse complement strand
CTAAAACTGTATGTGCATTTTCTTGTTTATCAAGTCCATATGCAAGTGCTGCAGCTGTTGGTTCATTTGTAATTCTCTCAACTTCTAATCCTGCTATTTTACCGGCATTCTTAGTTGCTTGTCTTTGAGCATCATTGAAGTATGCTGGAACAGTGATAACTGCCTTCGTTACTTCTCCACCAAGATAAGCTTCAGCTGTTTCTTTTAAGTTCATTAGAATTTTAGCGCTTATTTCTTCTGGAGTGTATTTTTTACCTTCTGCTTCAACCTTTTCTTTAGTTCCCATTAATCTCTTAATTGAACTAATAACATTTGTAGAAGTTTGAGCTTCTCTTTTAGCAACATCTCCAACTCTTACTTCTCCATTTTTAAAACTTACTACTGAAGGAGTTGTTCTATTTCCTTCAGCATTTGGGATAACTTTTGGTTCTCCACCTTCAAGTACCGCAACGCAACTGTTTGTAGTACCTAAATCTATTCCTATAACTTTATTTACTTTTGTCATTTAAATCATTCCTCTCTTTTCTTAATTTTCGCATCTGAACTCTCTCTTCTGAATAAATACCCATTACATTAGTAAGTGAACATTCTAATCTAACAATAATATCTATTTCATCAGAAGATAAATCTTTAGTAATTTCACATATTCTATTAAAAAATTCTTCATCAGATATAGGATTATCTCTGAAGCTTGCTGAATATCTAAGAAATAAAAGCATTATTTGACCAGCTGCATTACTTATTTTCTCATTTTCTCCATATAAGCATTCATTTACAAAATCCATATCTTCTTTTTCTTCTTTAGTAAGATTATTATATTCTGGATTATTATATCCATTTATCTCACTAATTAAATTATTTATCTCAAAGGGATCATTCATTATTTGTTTACCTTAACCATTGCTGGTCTAATTAATTTACCTTTATATGTATATCCCTTAGTTAATACTTCAAGAACTACATTTTCAGGTTTATTCTCATCATGTTCAGTAAGAACTGCCTCTTCGAAGTTTGGATCAAATTCTTTTCCTAAACAATCTACTTCTTTAATTTCATATTTATCGAATAAACTTGTTAGTGCTCCAAGTATCATTTTAAATCCACTTAAGAACTTACTAACTTCATCTGATAAATCATTATCATCCATCATAATTGCTCTTTCAAAGTTATCTTTAATCACAAGCATTTCTTTAATAAATGCTTCCCCTTCATACATAAGCATTCTACTTACTTCACTTTGAGTTCTAGTTTTGAAGTTTAAATATTCTGCTTGTAAACGCATATATTTATCCTCTAACTCTTTATTTCTAGAATCTAATATTTGAATTACAGTTTCAGGATCTATTTTTGGTTCGCATCCAGCACATCCTTCACAAGAACCTGCACACCCTCCTTCAAATACTTCTTCTTTTTTAACTTCTTCTTTTTTTTCTTTATGTTTTGACATAACGCATCCTTTCAAATCACTTTTGATTGTTTAACTTATTTTCAATATTTTGTTTTAAATATTCAAGCATGTTAACAACCCTTTCGTATTCCATTCTTTTTGGTCCTATAACAGCAATTGTTCCTTCACGTCCATTTGCTTTATATTTTGTTTTAACAATGGTTACATTGTCATCAAATTCAGACTCACTACCAATATATACTTTAACCTCATCATTAGTTTCTTCAATTTTACTCACCATATCTTTGCTTTCAAATTTACTTATGATGTTTTTAACATCATCAACTGTATTGAATTCCGGTTGTTTTAATATATTAGTCTTACCAGTAAATTTAACATCCCTATCACTTGTAAAGTTTGACAAAGCACTGTAAAATGCATTGTAAACAACTTCATAATTTTGAACATAATTCCTAATTATAGGTTTTATTTCAAATTCAAGTTTACTAGGAACATCATCTATTGGTGTGCCAACTAACATCTTATTTAATAACTCTGTAGTTTTAGAAATCTCACTTGCTGGTATGTTTTCTTCCAAAGTAATACTCTTATTTTCAACATGACCAGTATCAGTAATAACAATTGCAATTAGTTGTCTTTCACTAATAGGTACTACTTCTACTTTTTGCAATTTATTATCGCTTGATTCCTTACCTAATATTACTGAAGTATAATTAGTCATATCACTAATTATTTCTAAGCTCTTACTTATCGCATCATTTAACTCTAATTCATTATTGTTAAAGATTGTTTGAAGTTTAAGCATATCTTCTCCACTAATCTTTTTAGGTTCCATTAAGTTATCAACATAATATCTATAGCCACTTTCAGATGGAATCCTTCCTGAAGATATATGTGTTTTTTCTAAGTAGCCTAAATCTTCTAACATTGCCATATCATTTCTAATTGTTGCACTAGAACATTTAAATTTTTTACATAATGATTTACTCCCTACAGGTCTTGCTGATTTAACATATTCCTCAACAATAGACTTTAACAATTCTTTTTGTCTACTCCCTAACACATTACACCTCCTAATTAGCACTATACTTTCATCAGTGCCAATACCATTATAATATTATGCACTAGCAATGTCAATATATGAGTGCTAATTTCACAAAAATTTAACAATACAATTAAAAACTGATAAATAAACTATTCATCAGTCTTTATTTACAAATAAAATTATATATTATTTATACTGTCCATCTTTTAAAATATCTGTATAACATGTTATTTCTGTATTGTATCCATATAAACATTTAGTAGTTGATTGTTCTGTTCTTTCACATGATGTAGTAAGTCTTTCTTCTTCACATAGCTTTTTCGTAATTTCTGGATTACCAAAATTCATAACTGTAAAAGCTATCAATAAAAAGTAAGCGCCAATCAAGAAACCAATAATCATTCCAGCGATTGCCATTCCTTTACCTTTTTGAGTTTGATCTTTATTAATTTGATTTCTAGCAACTATACCAAAAACTCCAGCAGTGATACAAACAACAGCATTTATTATACTAACAATTCCTAAATTTAAACCAACTGAGTACAATAATATATAAATAGCTATATTTCCTAAAGCTAAACTTAATGATAAAATTGCAAAAATATTGTTTTTCTTTTCCATTTATTTCACCTCATAATATTAATATAATTATAATATTGATTTCATTTATAGTCAACTTATTCAAAAAAAATTTAGATTACAAATCTAAATCTTTTAAAAACTTTTTACTCTTAGTTACAACTCCGGAATATAGTTCATAATACTCACTAATAATTAAATTAATATTATTTCTTACACTATCATCAATATCTAAATTAGATATCTTGGATATATCAACGTAATAATATAGCCTTAATAATTTCATTACTTTTTCATCAATCAATGGTTCATTTGTTCTGCAGTTCGCACAAATATATCCACCTTTATCTATAGATAAAGTTACTACTTTAGTATTTCCACATTTAACACATTCATTTAAATTTAAGTTAATACCTATATATTCTAAATATTGTAATTCTACTATATTAGTTATTATTTTAGGATCAAATTCTTCTTCAATTTTTGTTATAGCAGATTCTAATATCGGAAATATTTTTTCACTTTCACTTTCTTTGTATACATTAGTAGCAAGTTCACAAAGATATGTCAAATAACCAACTTTAACTATATCGCTCTTAGTATTTAATAAGTAATTCTTAATATCTCCATCTATCAATGTAGAAAGACCATTTTCCTTATAATAAAGATGAAAAGTACCATATGCAAAGTTTTCACTTATAAGTCTTAATTTACTTTTTAAACTTTTACATCCTTTAGATATACATCCTATAATTCCATTTTCTTTAGTTAAAATATTTAATATTTTACTATTTTCTTTAAATGGTGTACTACTAACAACAATTCCCTCTACACTAATAACTTTCATACTTTAACTAAAACAATATTAATTTCCTTTCTTATATTCTAAATAATATTCTATCTTACCAGTTTCTTTAAACTTCTTCCAAGCTTCACTTTTTTTCATATTTATCTCCTTACAATATTATATTGCAGGAGTTTTTAAATATTTATTCATCTTTTATTAGATATCCTAAATCTTTTATATATTTTTCTTTTTCTCTCCACTTTTTAATAGTTTTGCAATAAAGTTCTAAATATACTTTCATACCTAGAATTTTTTCCATATCGATTCTTGCTTCTCTTCCAATAGTTTTAATCATACTACCAGAAGCACCTAAAATGATTTTACGAAGTGAATCTCTATCAACTATAATATCAACATACACATAAGCTATACCATTTTTTTCTTCATATCCAACTAATTTACATGATATTGAGTGAGGCACTTCATCTTTTGTATAAAGAAATATTTTTTCACGAACTATCTCAGATAATCTAAAATCCATTTCTGCAGTTGTCTTTTCCTCATCCATAAAGTATTTTACTTTATCAGGTAAATAATCTTTTAATACTTTTATTAATCTATCTACATTATCATCATTTAATGCAGATACTGGTATTATTTCTGAAAAATCAAATAAATCTTTATATTCATTTATTTTTAATAATATTTCATCATTAGTTAGTTTATCTATTTTATTTAATATTAGAAATACCGGTTTCTTAATTCCACTTAATTTATCGATAATAAATTGATCTCCTTTTCCATAAGGAACTGATGCATCAACTACTAACAATAATATATCTACATCATTAATTGAATAATATGCTTGATTATTAAGTGCATGTCCAAGTCTATCAACAGGTTTATGAATTCCCGGAGTATCAACAAACACTATCTGTGTATCTTCTTCATTATAAATTCCTTCGATTAAATTTCTAGTTGTTTGAGGTTTTGGTGATATAATGGCAATTTTTTCCTTTAGTATTTGATTTAATAATGTGCTTTTTCCAGTGTTAGGTCTACCTATTATACTAACAAAACCACTTTTCATACTAAGTCCTCCTTAGTAAATGTTGTGTTCATTAATTTTTCAAAAGTTAATATTTCCATTTTTCCACTTTTAGTCATAACATTAAAAAGAACATCTTTATCAAAAAACTCTAAAAAAGTTTGTTTGCATAAATTACATGGATAACATATTTCATCACTACTAGTCATTAAATATAACGCTTTAAATTCTTTTTCTCCATGACTTACAGCATTATTTATTGCATTTCTTTCTGCACATATAGTTGCACCATAAGATGCATTCTCAATATTAACTCCCTCATAAAAATTACCACTTTTAGTTTCAACTATACATGCAAAATGCATATTTGAATATGGTGCATAACTATTTTTTAATAATTCTTCTAATTTTTCTCTCATTATTACTCCTTATCTAAAACAATTCTAATATTTTTGGTAAAAATATTATTAATCCAACTATAACAGCTACAATAGCAATTACAAATACTGCAGCAGCACTTGTATCTTTTGCTACTTTAGCAAGAGGATGGTATTCTTCAGTTACTAAATCAACAACTGCTTCAATAGCTGTGTTTATTAATTCAAGTGATAATACTGCTCCAATAGTAATTACAATAATTATCCACTCTGTCTTTTCTATTTTAAATATAAAACCAGCAATCAAAACCATTAAAGCAATTCCAACATCAACCGCTAAATTTTGTTCATTTCTATAAGCATACTTAAGGCCTTTAATAGGATAAGAAAAACTATTTAAAAATTTTTTAATTCCTTTTTGCCTCTTTCTTTCATCTCTTGATATCATATTCATTTAATATCTCCTCCTCAAGAGCCCTCATAACTTTTTTATCTTCTTCTTTTATATGGTCATATCCAAGTAAATGTAAAAGTCCATGTACAGCTAAATAACAAAATTCTCTTTTAATACTATGTCCATAATCTTGTGCTTGACTTACACATCTCTCATATGAAATATATATTTCACCTAAAAATCTTACATCTTTATATTCAACATCATTAACTTCTTCAAAAGCAAAAGATATTACATCAGTCACAGCATCTTTATTTCTGTATAATTTATTTATTTCTTGGATTCTTTTATTATCAACTATTACAATGTTCAATAATGGATTATTTACTTTCATATGTTTACAAGCAAATTGAATTACTTGATCCAATTCCTTAGTATCTATATCTTTATCAGTAGTATTAAATATATAATCTTTCACTTAACCCTCCTAAACAATCTTAATAATATAGAATATTATTAATCCAACTAACACAACACTTAATATATTATATATCCAATCTTTTTGCAATACTTTTGGTAAGTGATTTTTAATAGCATTAAGCCCAGTATATAATAAAAATCCTATAATTCCACCTACTACATTTAATATAATATCATCTATATCAAAGCTTCTACCGATAAAGTGTTGAACCACTTCTATCACAGAACTAGAGAACAAAGATACGATCACTATAGTACCTAGATTTTTAATTTTGCAAAAACCAGTAGCAAAATATCCCAATGGTACAAATAATAATATGTTGCCAAATACTTGTTTAAAGAATGCAATTGTTCCATAGTCATACCTCAAAATCTCTCTAAATGGCATAAAATTAGTTCCACCACCGGTTACATCTTGGCTTGTTACAAGTTCCCACAAAACTATTAAATAAACTAAAAATAGTAATTGAAATAATTCTTCATGCAAAACAAAACGTTTTCTTTCACCTTTGAAGAAATATGTCAGCCTTAATATAACTACTATTGAAACAACAATAGTTAATGTTGGCCAAGTCATTAAAATTACATTTTTAATTTCATGCTCCATATTATTTTTCCTTAACATTTTTTATTTTAGAAGTAATACCAATATTTTCATATACTTTGTAAAATACTTCTATCTTTATTTTACTACTAAATGCCTCTTTTTTCAAAATTTTTTTAGAAATAATATATTCATCATTATCGAGCATATTTTTAATTTTATTATCACTTCTTTTAATTGCCTCTTCATATGCTTCAGTTTCAGTAATATTAAATTCTTTATATTCATACTTCCTTTTTTCTTCTTTATATAGTTTGAATGGTAAATAAGGTTTATCTAATATAAGTTTTGTATAATTCATCGTATTATTACCTTCATATTTTCCAATTAAAGTAAATTTATGTCCAAATACATCCAAATAATAATGATTAATTGTTTTTCCAGTATCAACATATTCTATATAGTTATATGGAACCGTGACGTTAACTGTATACCACACCTCTCCATACACTTTTCCTTTACTACTCACCTGATATGCAACTTTATCATTTTTCATTATATTGCCACTTATTATAACTTCACCTTTTTTAACATAATCATTTTTATCTTTAATTTTATTTCCTCTACTAGATGTAATAAAAAGTATTTTCCCATCTTTTGATGCCACTATATCACTTGGTTCATCACTAGAAATATTATTTTGTTTTTTTATTCTAGGAGTCACATTTACATTATAAGTACAACCTTTTTCTCTTATTTCAATCCATTCTAAATTATCCTCATTATCATCTAATATCTTCTCTTTTATTTTCTCAATTTCATTAAAACTTTTCTTTCTTTTATAAATTGATATATTGTTTGATTCAAGAGATTTACTAATAATATTTTTAATTTTAATGTCATTAGTATTTATGTTGATTTTAAATATTGTATTTGAAAGTATATATAACACAAATAAACTAATAATTAACGAAAGTAACATATATTTGTGTACTTTTACTAAATTAATTAAATAGCTTTTACCATAGTATCTAATCAATTCACATTTATATCTTCTATTTATCTTTTTATAATCTTCAAATAATACTGTCAATATATAATACTTATTTGTTTTAATTAAGTCTTTATAATATATATCTTTATTTATCAAATATTTTAGAAAACCATTATTTTCTTCATAAACATATATTCTAACATAGTCATTCATCTATAAACTCAATTCCTTTAATATTACCTTTTATTTTTAGATCAAATTTATCCAATTTAGTTATAACTAAATTGTTGCCAATTATATTAATTGCTTTATCTTTTAATAATATATTTATCTTATTATTGCTTATACTATATATTGTTTTATAATTCTTTATAGATACATGTTTTTCATTAATTATTATTTCAGAATTTTCATTATATAATAACTCATTTATCATAATAAATTTTATGAATATTTGGATAAATAATACATATTAAAAATAGTTAGCCAGAGCTAACTATTTAACAAAAATCTTTCTTAATTGCTCTTCTTAATGCAGAACCCAAACTTCTTCCAAGTTCTAATGCTAAAGAAAAAGCTCTTACTAAACTATTGATAATAGTACCCGAAATACTCGAACCACCATATATTTTTATTAATTCATCATTATTCATATTTATTTATTACATGCTAGTGGCCTTACATAACCATCTATTATGCCTGCTAAAAATGAAGCAAATAAACCACCTATAGTAATTATAAACCACTTTGAGCCTCCCCCTCTCACCTCCATCAATTCATTTTCTTCGATCATACTATCTCCTTTCTTATTTCATATTTTTCTTTAAACAATTCTATTATTTCTTTTTTATGAGAAACATAAATAATTGTTTTATCTTTGTATATATTAAATATACGTTTTAATATCTCTTTTTCTTCATTAACATCAACTTCAGATAAAGCCTCATCCAATATAATATAATTACTATTTTTTAGTAAGCTCCGTGCTAAAACTATTTTTTGCCTTTCTCCCCCTGAAATATTAAATCCATTATCCTCAATAATAAAATTATTTCTTAATTTATTGTTATCTCTTAATTTAACTAAATTACATATATGTAGAATTTTTTCATAATCTTCATCACTTATATTCCTATAATAAACTATATTATTTTTAATAGAATCATTTTTAATATAACTATTTTGAGATACATAAGTAAAACTATTATGTATAGTATTACTATTAATATCTTTAAGATTAATATTATTTATATATATCTCACCATTATATTCTTCTAAGTATTTAAGCATAATTTTAAAAATTGTACTTTTTCCAAATCCGCTTTTACCATATATTAAATATTTACTACCATATTTTATATTAAAATTAATATTACTAAATAAAGTATCAATTCCATTATAACTATATGCTAAGTTAAAAACCTTGACATCTCCTTTCAAAATTAGATTACTTTCATTTTCAATATTATTTTTATATATTAATAAATCATTTATCCTAGTATAAATATTTTTAATATGACTAATATTTGGTTCAAAATCCAAAATATTTTTAAGAGGTTCAGTAAAATAATATACAATTGAATTAAATAACATAAATTCACCAATTGTTATAATTCCATTATGAATGTAAATAGTACTAATAAATAAAGATATTACATATATTAAATTAACTATTAATTCTTTTATGAATTTTTGATTATTTAAACTATATGAATAACTACTCATTTTAATAGCATTATTTATATTGCATATTTCTAAACTTCTCAAGGCTTCGTTTTTTAAATTTAGATTAAGATTACTTTCATATCCACATATATTATCATTTAAACACTTATTATAAATACCTTCACTTTCTAACATATATTCACTTTTAATTTTAAATATTTTCTTATATGAAACGACTACAATAATATATATCAACATCTCAAATAAATATAATATAAATAGTTTGGCATTTATTATAAATAATATCATCATACTTATAATGATTAATATAGAATCCACAAAAATATTAACAATTAAATTAGAAATAATTATTTTAAATTCATTTAAATCGTTTATTCGGCTTAATACCTCTCCAGTTGACTTACTTTTGAAAAATTGATAAGGAAGACTAAATATTTTTCTAATTACTAAGTTATTAAATCTAATTGAAACATTTTCTATTATTTTAATTAAGTGTTTACCTTTAATTAGATTAACAATGCTTTTAATAAATGCACATAATATAAACATAACAGTTACTTTAACTAACATTCTAATACTATAATTAGGTATTATGTAATCTATTATTAGCAACAAATAATAATTGATAAATATTCCAAGCACAATGCTAATTAATGAAAAAATTAATATTTTGATTATTTTATTTTTTTCAAGTTTAATATAAGAAATTAAATATGTAATTATATTTTCATTAGATAGTTTATTTCTAACATTTTTAACTGGATAAATACATATTATTGTATTCAAAAAAATGCTTTTAAATTCTTGAATACTTATTTTTTTAAAACCATTAAGAGATGGGTCCATAATAGTAAGTTTATCTTTATTAACTTTGTAAATAACAATAAAATGGTAAACATTATTCTTCATGACGTGACAAATTATTGGGAAAGATATTTTTTTATTTATGATGTCATCGACTGATATATGTATTCCATATCCATCAAATCCAAATAGTTTCGATCCGTTAATTATGTTATAAGCATTCGTACCATTAATATCCGTTTTAAGAATGTTTGTAATTTCTTCATGTGAGGCCTCACATCCATAATATTTCATTATAGATAATAAACATGAAGGACCACAATCTTTAAAACCATTTTGTCTTACGAAATATTTACTATTCATTTTGTCCTCCTACTATTATAATTAGAAAAACATTTCAAAAACACTTCTTTTTTTCAAAAAAAATAAACTTTTTTCAAAGCTTATTTTTTCTTACTAATCACATATTCATAATTTATAATACAACCATTTAATTCTTCATCAATTTTTTTAAAATATTCGTTTATATTTCCAATATAACACCTCCAAATATTATATTACTCAATAAAAATAATATTTCATTAGTTTCGACAAAACTAGTTATATTTTTTAATTAAATATTTCTCCTTCTAATTTTTCTTTCATTCCGTTTAAATAATCTTTAGCATCCATTTCTTTCTTTCCACTAGGTTTAACTCGAGTTAAAATAATTTCTTTATCTTTACACATAACACCTATTCCATCTTTATATATTTTAACAATTTCTCCTGGTTTACCCTTTGTTATATTACCAACCCTAGATTCACAAACTTTAATAATATTACCATTTAATGATGTATGTGCAACTGGGAAAGGATACATTCCTCTTATTTGATTATATACTTCTTTTGCAGTTTTATTAAAATCTATAATTTCTTCTTCTGGCTTAATATTATATGCAAAAGTAACTTCACTTTCATTTTGTTTTGTTCTATTTATATTATTATTAAATATGTCTGGTAATGTTTTAAATAGTAAATCACGTCCTAATAAACTTAACTTATCATGGATAATACCAACATTATCATTATCTTCTATTTTAATGCTTTCCTGAGTAATAATATCTCCATCATCCATTCCGGGAGCCATATACATTATTGTTATTCCAGTTTCTTTATATCCATTAATAATAGCTCTATGTAAAGGGCTTCCTCCTCTTAATTTTGGTAAAAGAGAAGCATGCACATTTATTGCATTATACTTTGGTGTTTCTAATAATATAGTGGGTATAATTTGACCATATGCACAAGTAATTATTACATCGGGATTTTTACTCAAAATATATTCATACTCATTCCTAATTTTAGTGGGTTGAAACACTTCAATATTATGACACACAGCATACTCTTTAACTGGAGAAAACTTAATTTCATGATGACGTCCCACTTCTTTATCTGGTTGTGTAACAACTAATACAACATTAGTATTTTTATCCAACATTTCAAGAACTGGTACACTAAATTCTGGAGTACCCATAAAAACTACTCTTTTATCCTTCATATTTTCACCTTCTTGCAAAATAATTATATTAAATATTTGGGTTTATATCAATGCTAATATCTTTTAAATTTATATCATTTATTTGTTTCAAAACAATCAATAATTTTTCTATATCTTTATACTTGATCATAATATTAAATCTATACTTATTATTTAGTTTAACTATATTTGAAACAGAAGGGCCAAGCACAATATATTTATCATCAAGATTATTATCTAAATATTTCTTAATCTTAATGGCTCCTTCTCTAGCTTTACTAAATTCAGTACTTGTTATTAAAATATTACAAATATAATAATATGGCGGATACATTAATTTATGTCTTATATTCATTTCATAATTAAAGAATGATTCATAATCATTTTTAATAACGTTATGATATACATAATTATTAGGATTATATGTTTGAATTATTACTTTCCCAGGTAAGTTAAATCTACCCACTCTACCTGCAGTTTGGCTTAACAATTCATATGTTTTTTCTCCACTTCTAAAATCAGGTATAGAAAGTGATGCATCTGGATTAATTATTCCAACTAAACTTACATTTTCAAAATTTAATCCTTTAGATATCATTTGAGTTCCAACCAAAATACTATATTTACCACTTGAAAACTCATTTATTAACTTTTGATGAGCATTTTTTGTACTAGTAGTATCTGCATCCATTCTCAGTACTTTAACATTATATTTTTTCTCAAGTAAACTTTCTAATTTTTCAGTACCAAGTCCTAAATCTTTTATAGATTCTTCTTTACACTTAGGACAAACATCACTCTTTTCACATCTATATCCACAATAATGACAAGAATAAGAATTACTACTTTTATGATATATAAGAGAAATATCACAATTAGGACATTTATAAACATAACCACAATTACTACAACTTAAAAAGGTTGAATATCCACGTCTATTAAGTAGTAAAATTACTTGTTCTCCTTTTGACAATGACTTATTTATTTCTATATCTAATTTATCACTAATTATATAGTTGTGTTTTTTAGATTCTATGTTCATATCTACTATTTCAAAAGACGGAAATCTACCACTAATTCTTTTATCTAATTTTATTAGATGAAATACATTTTTTTTAGTTCTAGCATATTGTTCTAAAAGAGGTGTTGCACTTCCAAGAATAACTTTTGCATTATTATATTCTCCTCTTTTGAATGCTATATCAATTGCATTATATTTAGGAGTTGATTCTTGCTTATATGTACTACTTTGACATTCATCAATTATAATTAATCCAATATTTTTAAGTGGTGAAAAAATTGCACTTCTAGCACCAACTACTAAAGATACCTCCCCTTTCATAATTCTTCTATACTCATCATATTTTTCGCCTTCACTTAAAGAACTATGAAATACGGCTATCGAATCTTTAAACACTCCCTTAAATCTTGCCACTATTTGAGGTGTTAAAGATATTTCTGGAACTAAAACTATACCAGTTTTACCCTTTTTTAAAGTATCTTTTAAAAGTTCAATATAAACTTCTGTCTTACCACTTCCAGTAACACCATATATTAGATATTTACTATCTTTACTATTTAATATTTCTTTTACAGCAGATAATTGATTATCAGTTAACTTTATTTCTTTTTTATCTTCTAAAGAATCAACTTTTCTATTAACTTCATATATTTCACTTAGAACTATCCCTTTTTCAATTAATTTATTAACACTACTTCCAAATTCTTTTTTAAGACAATCTTTTTCTTTTAAAATATTTAATATTTCTATTTCTCTTTTATTTCTTTTATGTTCTTCAATATATTTATCAACATCAATTTCTTTATTTAAAAATATTTTAGTTTCATATTTCCTATTTATATTAGTTTTAATAGAAGCTTTTAATGCTTTAGGTAACATTATTTGATAACAAGATATTAAATTACATAGTAAAAAATCACTCATATATTTACCCAATTTGAGCAATTCTTCATTTAAATAAAAATCACTTTCTATTATTTGATATATTTCTCTATATTCTAACTTTTTATCAAAATTATCATGTATTTTTAATACAAAACCTTCTACATTAGATTTTCCAAAAGGAACTAATACTTTATTACCAACTTTTATTGTATTAGAAAATCTTTGAGGAATAATATAATCAAATACTTTATTAAGTGATTTAACTGAATATTCAATAATAACACTAGCTAACATTAAATACCTCTTAAGAAATAATTATTTTTCTTTTCATAACCAACATTTGTACTTGGCCCATGACCTGGATATATTTTAATATCATCATTCAATTTTACAAATTCTTTTAGACTCTTAAACATTTCTATTTCGTTTTCTTCATCATATCTGCCAATAGAATCATTAAATATAAAATCCCCAGTAAACATAATTCTTTCTTTTTCAAATAGAAAAGAACAACTATCCATAGTATGACCAAAGTTATTGATCTTTTTAAATTCAAAATTAAAAATTTTATTTTTGATGGGACTAGTATAGTCAATCACTATAGCATTTTTATATTTGTTTTTTATTTCATCAAGAACCCCAATATGATCAAAATGATAATGAGTAATTAAAATACCTTTTACTTCAATATTTAATTTGTTTATTGTTTGAATGATTTTTTCTTCTTCACTACCTGGATCAACAATTAATGCATATTTATTATTATGTATAATATAACAATTCTCTTCTAAATAACCATTAACTATACATGTTACTTTTAACATATTTCATTACCATTATCATCAAACATATCAAGTAAAGCATCTAATCTATTTATTACTTTAAATCCTTTTGATTCAAGTTCATTATTAAATCTGATAGCTATGCCACCTGCTTCTTCCCATTCTCTCAAATTACTAGAAAAATCATCAACAAGAATAGCCCCTTCGCTATGTACCATTTTAGTTTTAGATACACCTCCAGGAACAATTATAATAGTTATATCATCTTTAAAATGACGACGTAAATATCTTATTTTTACTCTTGCTTCATCCAATGAATGAACATGTGATAAAAAACTAATTTCAAACTTTTTACTTTTAAGTAATTTAGTAATGCAATTAATAGAATCATTTAATATATATTTATCTTTAATAACATTCCTATAATCAAAATTAGCAAATTTTTGTATTTTCTCTTCTTGGCTTCCATTATCAATGCCACTTTTATCAATTTTAAGTTGTTCATACAAAGGTGGAATTGTATCTAAAACAACACCATCAAAGTCAATATATAATCTAAGCATAATACTACCTACCTCTAATTAAAATATAATAGATAGACTTAAAAATGTCAATATTTATATATTGACATTTTATTCATAATAACCAACATCTACTTTACTAGAACCTCCATCTTTATATGCTGATATAAAATAGATATTATTATTATATACTTTTATACCTTCTGCTTCTCTTTTATTTGATGAAGTTACAGTATAACCATTAGTTAATTTCGTTTTATATAATGATTTACCACTCATATCAAATGCTTCAATATATGCATCTTTTCCATATCCACTAGATATTTCATATAATACTCCATTATATAATGCAAATCCTTGGCTTGGCATTGCACTTCCATCATCATATCTAGTTGGATATGCTCTATTAATATTAAATTTTAACTTTGGCTTACTAAAATCTAAACTTCCATTTATTAAAGTATTATAGTTATAATCGTACAAATAAACTTGTGTTTCTGATACTCTTCCAAATATTCCATTTTCACTGTCGATGATAGGCATTGGTTCTTTAATATTTAAATTGTATGAAAATAATTTATTATATGATCCATTCTCATTTACTTTAGTAAATTTAATTCCCATCAATCCAGTACTACTTCCATATGTTGTTGTACCATATGTTACAGTAGTTTTATAATCATTTATAATAAAAACATTATTTTTAGTATCATAATCAAATGGTTGACCATGACCCGAATCTTTTAAATACATTTGTTCCTTTAAAGTATTTTTTTCATATCTATTTATTATTGATATGTTAAGTGAATTTATTTGATCTTGATTAGTTGTACTAGATGATATATTACTTTTTTTACATGATGAAATATATAAATACTCATTACTTTTGCCAAAATTGCCTATTGCAAAATTTTGAGCAGAACCAGTATATCCAGTAATACCACTATATCTTGTTTTATATGATTTACCAGCAATTTTTATAGGCACAACATAATTTACTTTAACCATAATTGTACAATCTTTTTTCTCTAAATCACATTTAGCAAGATTAGCTAATTCAATAGCGCTATATTGCTTTGTTTGATCTAAGGTTACATCTGTTCCATCAATATAATATTCTTTTCCTAATGGAACAGAGTTCCCTTCTTTAGACCAATTCATGTACCCGCCGTTATAATCAACAAGCCCAAATTCTGATAAACTTTCTCCATATTTATATTTAGCACTAAATATTTCTCCAGTGCTTTTTAAAATTACCGTTCCATTCGAATTAACTGAATAATTATCGTATTTTGGAGTATTCCATGTACCTCCATTTCCATTATATTGAATTGATAATGTATGCGTTCCATCTCCCCACTGTGCATATAGAGTTATATTTTTAGTTACTTTTATCTTTGATACTTCTTTATATTCTGTTCCACTTCCATCGGCCTTAGTATTCCAACTGGCAAAATTATTTCCTTCTTTTGTAAAAGTATTTCTTCTTACATTCGTTGTTTCACCTTTTACTACTTGTTGACTACTTACACTTCCACTTCCTCCATTTGCATTATATTTAATAGTATATTTCTCTTCACTTCTATCCATTATATAGTTTTTAACTTTTACATAATCCAATGGCTTTATATTGCCATCATTATCGAAATCTGCCGCTTTTAAATATTCAGTGCCAGTTATTAATGTTGACTGCATTATATGATT
>JAEEGL011639915.1_pt1 | contig 16577 bp, 18 predicted proteins | sample 9134231 | NCBI WGS metagenome assembly JAEEGL01 (sample SAMN16246548, study PRJNA631951) | gut metagenome | biome: gut microbiome; feature: rumen; material: fiber-attached | host: Bos | place: Iran: Karaj | collected 2018-10 | reverse complement strand
GGATAACATAATAAATGGACCTGACCAACATGTGATCAAGCCCATGTACATGGAGATGCAACTACCCCATACTATATGCATTATCTATTACAAAGAAAGGTTCAGTGATCGAAAGGGTTGCATTTCGATTTACAATTTACGGAAACGGCTTAAAACGGCATAAAATGGCATATAACAGCTTAAAAAGCAAAAGCAGTTCGCAGCTCTTTCCAATAAAAAAACTGCTTTCAAATGAAAACAGTTTTTAATGAATGATCATGGCATCTTTTTTCATAATATCAGAATATCGTATATGTATTCCGTATTTTTTTCGATTCATACAGAGCTTTATCCGCTGTCTCGATCATATTGTTGACAAAATCCGCTCCGGATGCCGCGCCAAAGCTCATGGTTATCCTAAGCTGCGGACAGTTATCGATAACAACCTTTCTCACTTCCCGCTGCAGATATGACAGTTTGTTTTCCAGTTCTTCCTTTGTGATCTCAAAGAATACCATCATGAATTCGTCGCCGCCGTAACGCACGACCACATCCTCCTTGCGAACAGACTGCTCAAGGATCCTTGCGACTTTCTGTATCGCCTCATCACCGCCCTGATGGCCGGCCGTATCGTTAACCGTCTTAAACAGATCGATATCAGCCATAACCACGGCATGGCATGGTTCATAGAGAAGCTTCTCATTCAGAAACCTTCTGTTACGGATCTGCGAAAGAGAATCGATATATATCTCCGCCTCAAATTCGGAAATGATACGCTGTTGTGCCAGATTTTGAAGCTTTGCATCGGTATTGTCAAGACAGCCGTACACAATATGTGCTATGCTGCCGTCTTCGTTCCTGTCGCCGAGCATAAAAATGCCGTTAAACCAGCGATGTGCGCTTTCACTGTAAAACTCCATGCTCGTCGACCCGTGTTCTTCAATAGCCGAAAGTATCAGATCCTTATTAAGCCAGTCATACAGGCTCTTATGAAAGCTCTCTGCCACCGATGCAGCGACATTTCTTTTAAGGAACTCCAGAGCATCCGGATCCCGTGGAACCATTTCCACATATTCATTGGTACTGATCATTCGATAGCTCATATCCTTCACATCAATGAACAAGGAGAAATTGAATACCTTTCCGACAGCCTCAATGATCTTTAAATACTCCTCACGATCCTTCTGTGCGGTAATATCGCGATAGCATCCCATATAGATTTCAAGGGATCCGTCATCGGGGCGTCTTATAAATCTCCCCGCACCCGTGACCCAAATGATACTTCCGTCTTTTCTCTGCATGCGGTATGTGGCATGAGTTATATCCGGAAGATCCCTGTGAATGCGGACCGAATCCCAGAAAAGCTTTACTATTCCGTCACGCTCCTCAGGAACAAGTGTCTTCACCCAGCTGTCAAATATGTTCGGAAGATCCTCCAATCCGTCATAGCCCAGCATCTGTCTGGTCTCGTCATTGAACTCGAAGCTGAGCATGTTCTCTTCCCGGTCAAAAGTACAGAAATACATACCCGCTTTTAATCCCTTAGCGAACATGTCCTCTCTGAATTTGGCTATCCTGTATTTGCTGTTTGCTTCATCGATCCTGCGATTACACTCAGTCAGAAGCTCCCATTGATCCCTGGGATAGGCAGACAGATCAAATAACGGTGTTTCATCGATCACCGCCACACTTGCTTCCGCAGTGAACTGACCCACCCCATTCTCCAAGCTGCTTACTGAATCATTTTTATCCATTTCCTCTCCTTCGTTTTTAATGCACCTTGCATGACTGCAGGACATTAGCCGTTCTTTATGTCATTTCCGTCAAACGAAAGCCGATAAACATATAAGAGAGATACCGACGGTATGTACAGTATATCACTGATCGTTCGGAAAACCAATTTTTGTCCCTGCATGCACACAGAAAACATGTATACCCCGCAAGAGGTGCCATCAGAATATTTGACTGAAAGCGCACACTTCCGACCCTGACCCCCGGGTACGGAGTCAGGGGTGCATTGACAGAATATTCTAAAACGGCCTTTTGGCTCCGTCCCCACGTATCAAAAATTTCTTCCGTCATAGCCCCAATCACCGGTAGTGGAGTACTTGACATAGATATGGTCTGCAGAAATACCAAGAACCTCCCCAAATATCCGTGCGATCTCCCCCGTGAGTCTGGAAAATGCAGCACTGTCGGGTCTTCCGTAAACACTTACATCCACAAAAGCAGCAGGCTGACTGTTATCTCCCCTGAAATACAGATGGTAATCATCTTCAAATCCGGTCATAAGCCAGCTCTCGCTTTTGCCCGGGATAAGTGCTATCGCCTGACCCAGCCTTGACTTAAGTTCCGCTTCCTGTTCCTTGGTGATACTGATACTGATCTTTGAATCGATAAACGGCATATTGTTCATCCTCCTTGTTAATGAATAAAGAAATAATACCACATATTTTATATTTATTTAATAATGTAACTCTTGACCGGAGAAAAAAAACATGTAATAATCTGTTTTATCAAATTTAATTGTGTCAAATCTTTATAGGAGGAGAAAACAAAATGAATGTACATGATTTTACAGTTAAAGACAACAAAGGTAATGATGTTACTCTTTCGGAGTATAAAGGAAAAGTCCTTCTGATCGTCAATACCGCTACAAAGTGCGGACTTACGCCTCAGTATGAAGGACTTGAAGCACTATATGAAAAATATCATGAGCAAGGATTCGAAATTCTTGATTTCCCCTGCAACCAGTTTGCATTTCAGGCACCGGGAAGTGCCGAAAAGATCGACAGTTTCTGTACCCTCAAATACAATACAAAGTTCCCCCGTTTCGAAAAGATCAGGGTTAACGGCCGCGATACCGCTCCGTTATACACCTACTTAAAGGAGCAGAAACCCGGCCGCATCCAGTGGAATTTTGCAAAATTTCTCATAGACAGGGACGGAAACGTGGTAGACAGGTTTTCTCCGGCAGAGAAGCCCGAGGAGCTCACGGATGCCATAGAAAAAGTTATCCGTCAATAACAGGCTCCGGTTCTTTATTTTTCCTTTTGGTTCTCCGGGGGACTTCCGGTAACATGGTCTATTAAAGGGCTTGAATCCCCGGAGATCACAAAACCTGCCGGACAAAAATGCTCAGAGAAAAAACCCCGGGGCGACGGCCTCGGGGTTAAGTCAGATCATGCTGCCAGATCTCTTTTGTTGTAATAAATAAAAGCAAACACCAGACATATTACAGTAACGCAGCTTCCGAAGCATAAAGCCGTTACCGCTAAATCCTTACCCGAAAAGATATCGGATGCATTTGCATATGAGAAAGGGCCGATAAAAAGGTAATCCTTCAGATCCGGAATCACTCTCCCCATCAGATCGTATGCGTATAAGATAAGTGCCGTTCCGAGTGAGGCCCCGATCATAGTCTTTGAAAATACGGATGACAGCGCAAAGCAAATACCCGCGATCTCTATATCCAGCACAAACTGCATAGTCATGTAGGTGATGAATTCTCCAGCCGGTATTTCCTCACCAAGCATCACAAATCCTAATGCATACAGAGCCGTGCATATAAGCGTAAAAAGTGCGATCATGGCCAGAATGCAGAGAGCTTTTGCAAGGACGATCCTTTTTCTCGATACGGGAAGCGCATACAGGAACTCTCCGGTGTGGCGCTCCTCTTCCTTTGAAAGCATTCCTGCTGCCACCAGCGCCGCAAACATGCTTCCTCCGAGTCCGTGAACCGTTCCTATCTCCGTTGCGAAATACCCTTTTATGGTAGCGATGCTCAAGGTGCTCATTCCAAAAGCATCGGAAAACATTCCCATATTCGAGAAAGCATCTGCCATCCCCTTTATCTCGCCCTCCATACTGCTGTATAAAAGCAGGCAGGCAAGGCCGATTCCTCCCACTGCAAGACTCCATATCAGCAGTGTCTTAAGGTTCATCTTCAGTTCTTTCAAAAAAATCTTACTCATGCTTCCACCTCATCTTCGTAGAATTTAAGGAAATCCTCGTCATCTATATCAGGGCTCTCAAGCATTGTGAGTCTTCCATCCCGCATGATAGCCGCACTTCTACAGTATTTGTTGACCTCCGACAATACATGTGTGGACAAAAGGCAGGTGGCTCCCTTATCCACATATTCATTAATCAGCTCAAAAAAACTTCTCTGCATTAACGGGTCCAATCCGCCGGTGGGCTCATCGAATATAAAAAGCCTGGGCTTATGCTGCATTGCACAGACTATGCTCACCTTTTTCTTATTGCCGTAAGACAGCTCCTGTATCTTTTTATCCGTATTTACTTTCAGTCTCTCACAGAGCTTTTCTGCCTCATCCCTGCAGTCCTTTCCCCTGATATCTGCCGCATAGGCTATGACCTCCGACACCTTCATCGAATCATAGAACCAGCTTTCAGAGGGCATGTATCCCACTTCGGAAAGGATCTTCTCCCTGTCACGAACGCTGTCCATCCCAAGTATCTTTATGCTTCCTTTATTGAATTTCAGAAAACCCATCATTGATCTGATCGTGGTCGATTTTCCCGCACCGTTTGGTCCGAGAAATCCGAATATATCCCCCTCTTTTACTCTGAGCGATACATCGATGACACCTCGGTTTTTTCCATAGCTTTTTGTAAGATGATCTATCTCTATCACGTAGTCCATACGCACCTCCTTGTCTCCTGTAATTTACATATATCAGAAATAAAAAACGGGAACAATGACTGTTCCCGTAAGGTGCATATTTTAACCGCTATCATTCACTTTTTTTATGCTCGGCCTGAAATAACTTCAGATCATCATTTAATTTCCTGTCATCAATTTTTCTCTTTGTCTTATATATCAGGAATACACACAAATACATTACCAGAATATAAACTGCAAAACCGATATAAACAAATACCCTGTCATCAAACCATTTTCCAAAGAAAGATACTGCGGCGTACAGTGCGGTGCATACCAAAAGCCCCAGGATCTCCCTGCCTTTAAGCTTCTCCGCCTCATCGAAATTCCTGAAAAGATAAACCTGAATATAACATATAGCATAGCTGGTCAGGATCATTTCCCCCATGTGAAGGATGTTCGCATCGTATATCCCACAGATCACCCTGTATACGCAATAGAAAAACAGTATCGCAAAAAAATACAAACAGGCCTTGAATTCTATTCCTATCTCCCTGGTCAGATAAGCTTCCCACAGGGATTTTCTCTTTTTGTTTTTCATCCTATCTGTCCCCTTTCAACAGTCTTCTGAAATCCGAAGCATATCTTCTGGAAATGATGATATGCTCCCCGCTCTCCATCGTTGCATCTATCCTGTTTGAAGAGAGGCTCTTAAGCGCCGTAACTCTGCCGACATTGATGATCATTGATTTGCTGCACCTGAAAAAGGATTCATCGGGATTCTCGCTCATAAAGGTACTGAGCGAACCATCGATCCTGACTACCTTATCCACAGTGTAAACAAAAACCCTGTCGTCCACCGACTCCAGATATAATATATCATCCTTTGAAAAGAAAACATCGCCTTCATCATTTCTCCCCCTCAGCCTGTTTTCTTCTCCGTTTATTATAGATATTATCTTTCCTATGGGAGGTGTAAGATCTTTGTATCGTATTACTACACTCTCTTCACCTTCCGTAATCTGTTTGATATCGATCTTCATTATTGATTGTCATTTTTGATCTTCATTATCGATCTTCATTTTGACCTACACTTTTGATCTTCATTTTTGATCTTCAGTGCTGTTGTCAATGTATGTGGCAATGTGGTCATGTTTCTCATTGATGCTCTACTGTCCCACGATCCGTCCATCCTTCACATCAAATTCTTTCCCCTCGGCCAGCATCGGGTTTCTGAGAAACCCTCTTCCCAGCATTACGCCGTCTTCTTTTTCCAAACATTCCTTTAAGGAATATACATCATAAATATCCCCATTGTAAACTACGGGGCATTTCACATTTCCTTCCACCGGTACCTGTCAGGATCAGCTTTACTTTCACATTCCCTTCCACCGGTATCTGTCAAGGTCGACTTTACCGTCATTTACTTCGATCCCTTCTGCTTCAAGCAGCCTTGCCTGCGCCCCGGAACCGCCGAATGCAAACTCTCCGGCCAGTTCCCCTTTAGCATTAACGACACGAAAGCAGGGAATATTATCAGGATCCGGATTTTTGTGAAGGGCATTTCCTACCGCCCTGGCCATCTTCCTGTCCCCCGCTGCCTCCGCCACCTGGGAATATGTGGCTACATGACCATATGGTATTTTCTTTACCGCTTCATATATCCTCTTCGACGGACAATCGCTGATAAGATCATAGCTCTCTGCGATCATCAGTTTAACATCCTCCTCCGGAATGCTCCCGTCAAGAATGATCGTATTCCAGTGATCCTTGTTCTGGTGATATCCCGGAATGACCGACTTATGGATCTGCCTCCAGAAATAGGCTTTCTCCGGATCCACTTTCACATTCAGATTGATATGGCCTTCCCTTTCATATGTCCAAAGAAAAGCCTTTTTATTTCCGCCATATCGCACCAGTTGCCAGTTCTGATCATGGAACGGTGCATCCTGATAAGTATCCGGAAAAGAAAGACCGTATTTCAATACTTCTTCTCTTGTTTTCATACTGCGCCTTCAAAGTACCTTACTTTGCCATCAACTATTTAAGCCCGGATACAGCTGCGCTCTGCTCTGTCCTCTGCGTTCCCTTTGCGACCGCATATTCACACTTTCGCTCCCGGGAAAAATGCACCGTTTTATTCTAAACCAGTATCCCGGACTTCAGTGTATGAAGAAATCGGGGGCAGCGTTATCCGTCAATGCGATACATTAATCCGCTCTCACGAATTCCATCGTTAATGCCTCTTTCATCGGTATGTTCGTATTTTAAAATCTTTATCGGAGTACCCGCATCCTCCCTTATGCCTTCATCATCAATTCCATGATCTTCGTCCGCCACGTCTTCCGTCACAGGATCAGCCGGATCTTTTTCAGCCTCTGAAGTCACTTTCTCAACTGTAACAGGTTTTTTCACAGACTTAGCCAATAAAAAACCCAGCTGTCATCAAAGCTATGATCAGTATTGAAAGACCGAGTGCGGTAACCATACCCAGCTGCATATTCTTCTTATCCGCTTTTTCCTGTTCCGCCTTTTTATACTCTTCGTCATCACCGTAAAACTCGATTTTTTTCTGTCTGAAACACAAAGCAAACAAAGGAAGCGGCAGCAGGGCGAGTGCGCCCCATTTAGTTCCATACTCCCCGTTTCCGACATGAAAGAAAGAGGAATTTTTAAATGTACTCGGTAAAAAGAACCATATTACCAGAGCGATCACGATTCCTGAAATGATAAAAATGTTTCTAAGTAATTTGTATTTTCCGGTATCCATAGCTCCTCCATGGTAAATGCTAAGGCTTATTCGTTTGTTACCGCTTCATTTTTTCTTTGTGGGACGATCGTAATTGTCTATGAGCATTTTACCACTCCCATCAGCTCATCCGGAAGAATTATTTACATTTAGGCCTGAAATGCTCTTTATCCACCACTTCGTATACATCCTTACCCATTCGATCTTCAAAGTACTCTTTCAGCTTTAGATTAGAATCCCATTTATCCTGCGGAAAGCTGCCATACCTGCGTTTGACATCATTCATTCTGTCCTCGATGTTCATCACGCCTTCGCTTCCGGCCAGTGAATCGCAGAGCTGGATCAGCCTGTCATAATCATCAAAAGTAACCTTTTCAAGCTCTGTCTTTATAATCCTTAGTTCTTCGTCAGATGTATCAAATCTTCCGATGTACTCGTCCGTAGTCTTATTGTTAAAGGAATGAGTAAGACAGATCCTTGCCGCCTCATCATAGCCAAAGGACATCATGTACGAATATCCGTCAGATACATGTCCCAGATGTCTTACTCCAAACTTTCTTCCGATGTCATGGAGCAGCCCAAGTACATATGCCTTCTCAGGATCCAGACCTGAGGCCTCTGCAATTTTCTCAGCACAATGAGCCGCTGTTCTGCTATGGTCTCCCCAAGGCCCCGGATTGCAGCCCTCCGCCTCTTTCAATATTTCTTCTGCCCTATCTCTATCAGGATACATATTCCCCTCCGCTATTCTTGCTTATGACTCATCGTCTAATAAATTATACAACATCATTCTGTGGGAATTTAAATACTTAACGAATCTTAATCATAGACTGTAGTGGGCAATAGTTCACTACTGTTAAATGTCGGTGCACCAACTCCCCCTGAAATCCCACACTTTCTGAACACCTCCCGGGGTACCTTGGTGGGTACCTTATTTATTCTATTAAAATGATTCAACAAACACACACATATCATCTTCAATACCCATGTATTTAAATCCCAAATTATTTGCAATTTTCTTTGTGATTTCCTGTTCAGGATCACATTCTATAACAGCGTTCTTACCGAGGGTTCTTGCTTTTCCCAATAGTTCTCTCGTTAGTTTCGTTGCATATCCCTTTCCCCAATACTTCTTTTTAAGAAGCCATCCTATTTCCATACTATCGGAGTCATATTCATGGAAAATAACATAGCCAACAAACTCTTCATTATCATTTTCCACTGCATAAACTCTTGGAGGCTCACACATTCCACATTCTTTAATAAACTTTCTTGTCTGCTCCATAGAAAATGGTGGTTCAATATATCTCATCACATCCGGATCCGATAAAACTTCATATAAATCCTGCTCATCAGTTTCTCTCATTTTTCGTATTTTCATATAAGTGCCTCTACCATACACACCCTTGGATTCTTAAATAGTCTTGTCTGGATTATTAAGTAAACTATCAATGACAGGATGTATAAGAGCTGTATTCTCAATAGCATTAATAGCGCACACCTTACTGCCTGCATCTTTACTTGAAGCTCCACAATGAAAGACTTTCTCTTCTTTACTCCCATAATCTAAAACAATAAAACGGTCATGGCAGTCCGGATTAGGTTTGATTTGCAGAGTTGGGAATTCATTTTGAAAATCGCTAACCTCTGAAGGGGATAAGCGGCCGTTTCTACCGCTTTTATTCTCTGTAAAAAGAATAACATGAATATTATTCTTCTTATGAGATAACAAATGCAAAGTCTTTATATTCACATAGTCATCGATAACATAAATACTTTTTTTAGCCTTTTTATAAATATCTATATACGCTATGTCCGCTTCGAATTTATGGCCCTTATATATTACATAGTTCTTAAGTTCTGATTCTTGGACAAAATTATCATTTATCTTGTCTATGCTATTTTTAATCGCGGCTATCTGTTTATCTGTTTCATTTTGTCTTTCTTCCAAAACCCTCGTATCCTTAACAACCGTTTCCGTAAGCACTTGCAGTTCGTCTTTAGTTACAAATTGTCGATTCCGTCGAACATAATGCCGGAGTTCTCTAAATGCACGCATTATTTTAATACTCTGTTGTTCTGCAACTTCTCCTTTTAAAACTGCTGCAAGCATATAAACACCCTGTTCAGTAAAGGCATACGGAGGCTTACGGCGCCCGCCTTCTTGACCTGAATAAAAATTACTGTTTGGTGAAGTCGCAATTTGCGACTTCACGGCCTCAATCTCATCTTTGGTAAGTTGGAACATGAAATCCGACGGGAAACGTCCTATATTCCGCTTAACTTGCTCATTCAGTCTTTTTACCTCATAGCCATATAATATGGCAAGGTCCTCATCAAGCATCACCTGTTTTCCACGAACAACATATATAAGCTCATCTATGTTGGATACCTGAATATTCATGTTTATTATCTCATTAGATACATTATTCATGTTTTGATTCTGTTAAATCGCAATTTGCGACTTAATGTCCCCCTAATCTATATAATTCGAGCATGCGAACATTTGTTCTGTTTCTATAATATCATACTTGCACACAAAAGGCAAAACATTTCCACTTACTTTAACTGTAAACTTTGCTCTCATTCACATAACTACGAACTCTGCCGCTATGTTAGGAAAAAAGAGTTTTTAAATCATTAATCCCTTGTGTAACTCCCGACATACAAGACCTCCAAACTATTCCTTGAATAAGCGGAAGAAGGGGTGAGGCGGATAATGAAAAAGGTCCGGTGGACCTTTTTCCCGCCGAACCGACCGACGAAGCGATTTATCGCGAGGAGACCTTGAACCCAGGGTTCAAGGGCCCCTTGCGATTAAATACAAAAATGGACCGGCTTTATGCCGATCCATTTTGTATGTATGCGGAAGAAGGGACTTGAAAAAGTTTTCAACCCGGGAAATCCAGTAAAATAGGAGGATGCAACGTCAACACCTCCCGGGGTACCTCAGTGGGTACCTCACTTTTTCGAGAAAAAAGACTTATATTTTTTTCAATCATCCGCTCTAACAAATTCCATCATTCCGTCACCTACATATTCACCATTTTTATCTTTTCCGGTGAAACCGAATCCAAATCTCAGACCGCTTTCAGATATAAGCATCGCTCCATCCATTAAATCATCGTTATAGAATGCCTGAGTAAGTGTTAGTCTTCCCTCAGAGCTATATGCATCACCATAGGATATAACAGAATCATCTCTTGTTATTTCAAAGTGATATCCACCAACCTGTGGGCTCGCCATGCTGATTATCATGCTTGCTCCTAAATCGTCATTTGACGACTCCCATTTTCCTAGAAACATCTCATCTGTTTCCTTATAAACACAAGGATTTCGATTTATATGCCTGCCACCACCAAGCTCGCTCTGGGCGGAAACAAGCACATCCGAAATACTTCCGCTCTCAGTGTCTGTATCCACAAACACTGTATCGTCTTCGATTTCTTGCGCCGTAAACCCATTTGAGTACTTTTTCATATATTCTGCTCTGCCACTATCGAGTCTAAAACAATTGTCTATAAAACCATCTATTTTACCCCGGCTATTCAATTCATAAGTCTCAAGGCAAAGAACTCCATTCTGAACATCCCAATATCCGGCTATCATTCTGCTACTCAAATAGCTTTCTGAAAAGTCAAATGTTCCATCAGAATACAACCGGATCTCGGAAGCATCATTAAAGCCTCTTTCATCAGTGAATTCGTGTTTTAAAACCTTTATCGGAGTGTCATTATTCTCATCCCTTTCAAAGATATCCCTTTCACCGTCTGTATCTGCAACATTTGTCTCCGTAAAGTTTTCCTCATTTTTCTCTGATTCAGGCATAACCATTCCACTTATTTCAGATTTTTTTATTGGATTAGTCAAGAAAAGGACTGCCAAAACCGCGCATACCACAACGCTTGCAATAATGATCCAAAGAGCCGGCTTTTTATAGTTAAGAACAGATTTGATCCTTGATCCTACGCTAACCTCTCCAAATGCAAGGGGGCAGGAAAGAACAACTTGTTTTCTCATCCCACATCTCAGCAAAGTATCAGCATATTTTTTTCTGTTCTTAGTATCCATTGTTGATACTACTTTTTCATCACAAGCAAGTTCGATATCTTTGCAAAGTAAAACATATGATACCCATACGAGCGGATTAAACCAGTGTATCGCAAGAACAATCATACCAAGGACTTTCCAAACATTATCGCCGCGTTTTAGATGAGAAATCTCATGATCAAGAATATATCCCATCTCTGAGTCATTTGTTCCCATTCCGTTTGCTGTATCTCCAACGATCAACGATGAAGGCAGGTAGATGACGGGGTTGATCACGCCCAGAATAAAAGGCGAAGATATGCGATCGCTTTCCATTATCCTGACTTTACCATGCAGTTTATCTGTTTTATAGGGCACGGCTTCTCTCAAACGTTTTCTTAGAACTATATATCCTACAATGGAATATACCAGAACCGCTACAATTCCTATTAGCCAAACGATTTCACTAACAAATATATAAACCTGCGTAGGATCCACACTTGAGCCGATCGCAGGCTTTGTCTTTTCAGCCAAAACGCCATTCAGGTTTTCACCTATAGCAGTTATTCGTCCTGTAATCTGCGGTGCAATATATGTTTCAGCATCGTATGATATTACATCTGAATCAGCATCATAAAGAGATTTTGCTTCCTGGGAATCTATCATTTCCCCGGCAACCGTTCTTTCGGAAAGTGTAATCTGCAAACCTGTCCCAAGGCTTAATGGGCTCTCAATTGTTAAAGGCAAGAGCAGTCTAAGACCAAGAACCGCCCAAATCCCAACATATACAAAGCGTGGAATCCGGGGTGCATTTGTATTTTTCCCGATTAATGAAAGTAATAATCGCAGAAAAAGAATCACAAGAATAAACCCTGACACGGAAATGCTGACATTCAGAAAACGTAAAAAAAACTCTCCCATAATGATATCCCCCTATTTAACCCAATGATTCATCAATCATGCGCTTGATAGCATCTGCATCTTTCTTACTAAGCTTCTTTCCCCTTGAAAAAGCTGCAACAAATGCAGGAAGCGATCCATCAAAAGACTCTTCCACAAACTTTATGCTCTGCATGGAGTAAAACTCTTCTCTAGTAATAAGAGATTTTACAATTCCATCATTGTTTTCAAACAGACCTTTATTACAAAGCCGTTTTATAACAGTGTGCGTAGTCGTGCGCTTCCACGAAAATTCAGTCTCAGCACGTTTTACTAGTTCTGATGTTGATACAGGTGCCATTTCCCATATCATATCGGCAAATCGGCTTTCTATTATACCTAACTGTACCTCTGCCATATTATCAACTCCTTTTTCATCCCACAATTCACCCATAATTGCAATATAATATGCACTTTTGTCTACAAGATGTAGTCTACGTCCTCATACTACAGCCTGTAGACATGATTTGTCAACACTATTTTCTACGATTTTCCTGACCTCAGGCAAATGGCGTAAAACACCGATTTCCTCCATACGTAGGATTTCTCAAAAGAGTATAAAAAATGGAAGGGCGAACCGCGCGTATTCAACGCAGTCCCCTTCCTTGTGAGTACATCATACACCTTTTTGCTTTTGTAAATCAATAATTTATTCCGCTTTGAAAATGATGTCGCTTACCCCTTGTCCTCAATCTGTGGAATATTGGCTAATTCCTGTAATTTCTTCCTCAATATTTCCTTGTCCGGCAACTGCAACTGATATTGAGATACCATCATCGGAGACATAGTACGGCTCATGGCATATTCAACAACCTCATCATTCTTTGAAGCACAGAGGATTAAACCAACGCTTGGATTTTCATCCGGCTTTTTTACCTGCCTATCAAGTCCCTCTAGATAGAAGTCCATCTTTGATACATATTCCGGTTTGAATTTTCCGGTCTTTAGTTCCATAGCCACAAGGCAGTGTAAGGTTCTGTGATAAAACAAAAGATCTATTCTAAAATCCTCGCCTCCAACAGTTATAGCATATTCCTCATCGATAAATGTAAAGTCTTTTCCTATTTCAAGCATAAACTGCTTCATTCCGGCTATCAATCCTTTACGAAGATCTTTCTCAAGGAAACCTTTTGGCAAATCCAAAAACTCTATAACGTAAGAGTCCAAGAAAGGATTCAACTCAGCTTGAACCTTTTCAGGCAATAGTTTATCTTTGGAAAGCATATAACGTTCATAATATCCGCTGTCCATTTGGCGTTCCAACTGTCTTTTGGTATAACGCTCTTTAATTGCAAGCCGAATATAGAATTCACGCTCTTCATCAGATTTACATCCTGACATTATCAACAGATGATTCGTCCAACTCAATTGTGTCACCAGTGGTGACACTTTTTCATTTTCAGCATAAAGCTCGTAGAACTGCCTCATTCTGTATAAGCCTCTACGGTTAAATCCTTTAATTCCGGGGAATCGATTTTGTATGTATTCTGAAAGTGCATCTATATAGCCATCACCATAAGCAACTTCCTTTGCACGTTCTGAAAGATATTTGCCAACAGCTTGATACATAAGTATCAGTTCCTCATTCACCTTTCGAAAAGCGTTTTCTCTGGCTTGATTTATTATATAAACAACTTGAGCAAAGTCATTGTCCATTTCGTTCATAAAGCAATCTCCTTAAAAAGTGTCACCAGTGGTGACACTTTTTTGATGTTATAAAACATCAGGCTATTATCACCACAAAAAACTTCATTTATCCATCTGACAACTATTATAACTCATATCTCTCAATTCGTACATATGTTCGTATATTTTTTCGAAAATCTTTGCCTCTTATGTTTACTGCGCAGTAAGCAATTAAAAAATACTCGGATTAGCGCCATTTTCGTCCCACTTATAGGGTGAGCGAGAAATCTCATTCGACAAATGGAAATCTTCTGTAATTGCCATCTGCTAATGGGATATGCCGTTTACGTCCGTGTTGGGATAAAGCTCGGTGAAAGCTTTATCTCTACACGGGCGCAGCAAGGGAAGGGCGTCGCCCTGGGAGCGCCGCTCCCGATGAGACCGCTAACCGCGTAGGTTGGGGCCCCGGGTTTGTCGCCTGCGACAAACCAATACGGGGTATTTTCTTGACGCGACAAGGTCTCGCACTAAGTAAACCGCCCTCATAAATAAGCTGGAAAGGAAATGGCAAATGAACTATAGACAAACAAATCATAACGGCAGAGTCAGTGCAAAAACAGGAACCGTTTATAACAGGAAGCATAATGATCGGGACTTTGATGTCTCGCATGCTGACAACGTTCATCCGAATATGATATCACAAAACATCATAATCCATTACGATGCCGGAAATCAGCCCACAGTTGTTGATATCAGAGATCCCAATCGAAAATCTATTGATGAGCATGAACACGAAATCTATGAAGCGCTCTTCTCCGAGAGTCTTGGCAAACAACATACCCGCAACGAAGCTGCAAGACATCCGGAACGCAATAAATCCATTGATGATCTTCTTAACAGTAAGAACACCTGCCCTGAAGAGACTATATTTCAGATTGGCTCCGTGGAGGACGGACATCCACCAGTTGAGACTCTTATGACTATCTTCGAAGATTACCAGAAAAAAATGATAGGTACATACGGAGAGAACCTGCATTTTCTTGATGCAGTGCTCCACCTTGACGAAGCCGTTCCACACCTCCACATCCGAAAGGTATGGACTTATCACGGAAAAGATGGGCTTGATATATCCCAGAATAAAGCTCTTACCGAAATGGGCTTCAAACCTCCCGATCCAACAAAGCCTGTTAACAAATGGAACAATGCCAAGATATCCTTCTCTGAATGGGAGCGTGATATGAAGCTTTGGATCTGTGAACACTATGGTTTATCAATGTATCATGATCCAAAGACTCCTGGGAAAGTCACGTTAGAAAAAGAGGAAGCCATCGTAAAGAAGCTGCAAAATGAAATAAATTCTTTATCAGCGGAGCTTGTTACAGAAAAGGAAAAATACAAAGAGTTTTCTGAAACCAACATCTTTGGTAAGCCTCGAACTATTCCAGTCTCCCTCCCTGATTTGCGGCGTTGGCAGGCTTCGGTAGTTGCAAAGGAAGAAAACGAACGTATGCAGAAATATTTAAAAGAGCAAAAAGACCTTTTAGATGCCCGTGAGCGTGACCTTGACCGCAAGGGCAGGGATATTACCAATAAGCGCCTATCTTTTGATTCTGAGATAAATAAGCGTGTTGAGGAAGGTATCAAAGAGAGACTGCCGGAAACCATTAAACAGATTCAATATGAGATTCGTATCAAACAGCGGGATCTGAATGATTTTCACTCAAAGCTTCAGTCTCGGAGTCAAAGACTCGATGAAGCCGGGGAAGAACTAAACAAGCGCAAGGAAGAATTAACCGAAGCAGAGGCTTGTTTGGAAAAACGGAAACAATCCATGGATTCCGAGATTAAAAGATCTGTTGCAGCAATCATCCGAGATGCTTTTCAGGATTGGTTCAAGAAGCTTAAGGAATCATTTTTCAAGCATTTCCGCGGAAATAATTATGAGAAAGTGCTTACCGTTATTAAAGATATGCCTATCAACCTTGAGACCTCAAATAGACTCTTTAAATACGGCTACACCAACGCAGAGCACTATACCATAGGAGAACTCCTTGAAAGGGCACAGGATGATGATATAAGGGATGCCCTTCACGAAGCCGGAGCCAGTTACCGTAGTATCCGCAGTTCCGATGTTGAAGCTGTAAAGCAAGCCATCAATCAAGTGGAATCATTAGAGGATGTTGTTAATAGAATAGCTTCAGAAGTCACTCGCGTGATTGCAAAAAGCCGATAAAAGTGCGTGGCGTCATTTAGTCGCTCCTCTTTGAGATGTGACGTCCCAATGACGCCTCACATAAATTATAAAAAAATTTTACGGATTAGCCCCCTTTTCGTCCCACATATGTTTTGAAAGGCGAAAGTACAAAACATTTTCGGGAAAGGAGGAAAAATCTCATGGCATTGCAATCGCCGACACTACCGGACTCTTCTGCCGTCCTTAATGAAATACGGAGTATACAATCTCAGATAAACCACTTGCTTGATATCCGTAAGAAGGGTATTGTAGAAGGTGTTGACGTTGTAATACAAGAATTGAAGAAGAAGGAGTTAAAACTAAAAGAACAACAAGTCCTAAAGATCCATAAAAACGCGATAACAAAGGTCACAGTAAAGAAGCGAGGGCAGGAAGAG
>JAEEGL010989312.1_pt1 | contig 16577 bp, 15 predicted proteins | sample 9134231 | NCBI WGS metagenome assembly JAEEGL01 (sample SAMN16246548, study PRJNA631951) | gut metagenome | biome: gut microbiome; feature: rumen; material: fiber-attached | host: Bos | place: Iran: Karaj | collected 2018-10 | reverse complement strand
GGGCCTGGTCGGCGATGGCCCGGGTGATGGCCTGGCGGATCCACCAGGTGGCGTAGGTGGAAAACTTGAAGCCCTTGGTGTAGTCGAACTTCTCCACCGCTTTGATCAGGCCCAGGTTGCCCTCCTGGATCAGGTCCAGAAACTGCATCCCGCGGCCCACGTAGCGCTTGGCGATGGAGACCACCAGGCGCAGGTTCGCCTCGGAAAGGCGCTGCTTGGCGTCCTCGTCGCCGTTGGACATGCGGATGGCGAGGTCCACTTCCTCGTCTCCGGTGAGCAGCGGCACGCGCCCGATCTCTTTCAGGTAGACCTTCACCGGATCGTCGATGCTGATGCCCTCGTCGGAGAGGACGGACTCAAACTCCTCCTCCACCGGCGGCTGCAGCGCTTCCTCGATGTTGGGCGTGTAGTTTTCGATGATCTCCACATTGCTGCTTTCCAGCGTCTCGTAGAGCCGGTCCATGTCCTCCACGTCGAAATTGAGCTCTTCCAGGGCGTCGTTGATCTCCGTCGTCGTCAGTTTTCCTTTGGCCTTGCCTTGTTCGATCAGATCGTGTACCACGTTTTTTTCAGCCATTCGGATCCCCCCCTGCCGGATTTTTCCTGGCGGCGATGCCGCCGATGTACGCGCGCAGCTCTTCCTCGCTCATGGCGGCCAGCTGCTCGCCTGATTTTTCCTCTTGTTTTTCCCGGATGGTCCGGATGAGGTCTTTCGCGTCTTCTATGGAATAGCCCTGTCCCGCGGCGGATACCGCGAAATAGGAAACGCGGCTCATCTGGATATCGTCCAGCTCCGAAGACAGGCTCATGGCGTCAAAGGGACGGCCCTGATCCACGCGCCGGGCGATGGCCGCGTAAATGGCCCGGTTGGTGTCGGTGACGAATTCCTCAGGCCCGATCTCCCGGACGATCTCCGGCCCGAAATCGGGGTTGCGCAGCAGGATCCCGATCAGCTTGTCTTCCGCCAGGGCGTAACGGAGGTTGGAAGAACGCTGGGGATCTCTCCGGACCCCCGGCTCCTCCTGGGAGAAGATCCGCAGCGAGGCGTCGAATTTCTTCTTTTCCCGCTGCCGGTTCTGCCTGCGCAGACTGCGGACCCGTTCCGTCACGGCCTCCCGGGAGACCTGGGTCTCCCGGGCGATCCTGGTGATATAGATATCCGTCTCCAGCGGGTCCGGCAGCTGGGCCATCAGCGCGCAGAACTCCCGGAGAAATCCCACCTTTCCCTCCTCCGTCAGCAGGTCGTAGCGGCCCTGCATCCGGGAGATGGCGTATTCGGTGGAACCGGCGCTGCCGTTGAGCAGTTCCCGGAACCGTTCGGGCCCGTATTTCTTCAGAAACTCGTCCGGATCCTTGGCCCCGGTGACGGTCAGCACCCGGACCCGGACGCCCACCTCGCCGAAAAGCCGCACGGCCCGGCGGGTGGCCTCCTGTCCGGGGGCGTCGGAATCGTAGGCCACCACCACCTCGGAGACGTACTGGGAGATCAGCCGGGCCTGCTCGGGCGTCAGGGACGTGCCGCAGGAGGCCACGGCGTTGTCGAAGCCCCCCTGGTAGATGGAGATGGCGTCCATATATCCCTCGCAGAGGATCAGGTTGGGCTCCTTGGAGGATTTGGCGAAGTTCATGGCGAAGAGCCCGCGGCTCTTTTTAAAGACCGGCGTGTCGTTGGTGTTGAGATATTTCGGGCCGGCGTCCCCCAGGGTGCGCCCGCCGAAGCCCAGGACGCCTCCGCGCAGGTCGATGATGGGAAACATGACCCGCCCCCGGAAGTAGTCGTAGCCCCCCCGGTCGGAACGCCGCAGAACGCCGGCGTCGATCATCTCCCCCTGGGAAAAACCGGCGGAGAGAAGGTGATCCTTCAAAGAACTCCAGCTGTCCGGGGCGTAGCCCAGGCCGAACCGGCGGATGATCTGGGGCGTGAGGCCCCGCTTTCTGAGGTACTCCAGGCCCGGTTTTCCCCGGGAGGAAAGCAGGACGGAGTGAAAAAAGCGGGCGGACTCCCGGTTGATCTCCAGAATGCGCTGCCGGCGGCGGCCGGACTCGTCGTCCGCGTCCTCCGGCATGGGGAGCCCCGCCTTATCCGCCAGGAATCTGACCGCTTCCACGTAGTCCAGATTTTCCGCCCGGCGGATGAACGTGATGAGATCTCCCCCCGCCCCGCAGCCGAAGCAGTAAAAGGAATTGCTCTCGGGGTAGACGAAGAAAGAAGGTGATTTTTCCGAATGGAAGGGACAGAGCCCCACCAGGTTCCGGCCGGAGCGTTTGAGACGGGTGTAGGGAGAGATCACCTGTTCCGCGTCCAGCCGGTACCGGAGCTCGTCCAGAAAACTGTCAGGGATCATGCCGCGCCTCTTTTCTTCTCTTTGTCGTCCGGCGGGGACGCCGCGGGGGCTTTGGGAAAGCCCGCCCGATAAAATAGTAGGGAGCCGCGCCCGGTTTACTGCGCGCCGGGCAAAGCCGGTCAGCCGTCCCAGCCCTTGGGGATAAAGAGCTTTCCGTACAGGCGCACGGCGTAGCGGTCGGACATGCCGCTGATGTAATCGCAGACCGCCCGCTCGGGGCCCTCCCCGGCGGCGATGGCCAGGTACTGCTCCGGAAGGCTGTCCGGATGCTCCATAAAATACCCGTACAGGGTCTTGATCAGTTCCCGCGCCTTGCCTTCCTCGCCCTTGGCCCGTTTGTTGCGGTAGACCCGGTCGAAGAGGAAATCCTTCAGGGCCAGATACTGCTCGTAGATGGGCTCCGCCATGCGGATATCCTCGTCGCTGTTCTCTATGATGGAGCAGACGAAGGAGGTGATGCGTTCGCCCTTGGAGTGGCCGATCACGGAGGAGATGGAGAGGGGGATGTCCGTTTCGCTGAGGATGCCGGCGCTGATGGCGTCTTCGATATCGTGGTTCATGTAGGCGATATGGTCGGCGTACCGCACGATGCGGCCCTCCAGCGTATCGGCGGGAACGCCGCCAGTGTGGCAGAGGATGCCGTTCCTGACGGCCCGGGTCAGATTGAGGCCCCGGCCGTCGTTTTCCAGCCTTTCCACCACCCGCACGCTCTGCTCGGCGTGGACGTAGCCCAGGGGACAGACCTCGTTGAGGGCCGCCTCCCCCGCGTGGCCGAAGGGCGTGTGCCCCAGATCGTGGCCCATGGCGACGGCTTCGGTGAGGTCTTCGTTGAGGCGCATGGCCCGGGCGATGGAGCGGGCGATCTGCGTCACCTCCAGGGTATGGGTCATGCGGGTGCGGAAATGGTCGCCCTCGGGGGAGAGAAAGACCTGGGTCTTATGCTTGAGGCGGCGGAAAGCCTTGGAGTGGATGATCCGGTCGCAGTCCCGGCGGTAAGAGGTGCGCACGTCGTCCCGGGAAATGGGATGATCCCGCACGGCGTTTTCGGAAAGGGCCGCCCGGGGACTGAGAGTCTCGCGTTCCGTAGCCTCCCACCGTTCACGGATCGTCAATGCGAAAGACCTCCTTTTTTGCGCTGCGGCAGGGGACCTGCCCCCTGCTTCTACTAAATCATACTGAAAAAAACAGGGTATCCCTCTTTTTTAAAGGAAACAATTTTATACCGGGCCGAATTCGTGTCCCAGCACCTCCGCGCCGCAGGCGCCGTTGGAGGCCTCCCGCAGGGCCTCGGAGAAGGCGGGGACCTCCGCGTCGGGCAATCGCAGGGTGACGGTCACGTCCGCCCCGTAGACGGTGTCGGTGACGGCTGCGCCCCCCCGGCGGGCCAACTGCAGCAGCGTATCCAAAAAGGGATAGCCGCACCGCACCCGGCACAGGGCGCAGGGCTGCATGGTGACGATCTTCGCCGCCTCCACCGCCAGGACGGCGCCGTTGGAATAGGCCCGGGTCAGGCCCCCCGCGCCCAGGAGGATCCCGCCGAAATAGCGGGTGACCGCCAGGCACACGTCCACCAGTTCCCTGCGGCGCAGGACCTCCAGCACCGGCTGCCCGCCGGTGCCCTGGGGTTCCCCGTCGTCGGAACAGCGCTCCAGATTTCCCCTGAGCCTCCAGGCAAAGACCGTGTGGCGGGCGTCGTAGTGCTGTTCCCGCCGGGCGCTGAGAAAAGCCGCCGCCTCCTCCGGGGTGGAAACGGGCGTCACGGCGCATAAGAACCGGGAACGCTTTTCGGTAAACTCGTCCTCGGCGTAAGCGGCTACGGTGCGGTAGCTGTCCATGCGGTCCCTCCTTTTTTCCTGCAAAGCAAAAAGACGGTACAGATCATCCTGTACCGTCTTACGCCGCTTCGGTCACTTGCCGAGATTGTAGCGCTTCTTGAAACGATCGACACGGCCGCCGGTATCGACGAGCTTCTGTCTGCCGGTGTAGAAAGGATGACATTTGGAGCAGATTTCTACTCTGATATCCTTCTTGGTAGAGCCGGTCTCGATCACCTCACCACAGGCGCAGCGAATGGTGGTCTGCTGATAGTTGGGGTGAATTCCCTCTTTCATTTGTGTCACCTCTTTCTTCAGTGTGATCGCTCACCGCCGGATCGTCGGCCGGCGGACGCAATAAACAGCTTCTTTGCGCGCGCGGGGCGACGCATCCATAAAAGCGGATTACATGATAGCATATTCCCCGCGCAAATGCAAGAACTTTTTTAAAAACCGCGACAATTCGCTGAAAATCCAAAAGGACGGAGGCCCCGCGGCCCGCCGTTACCGGGGTCTCTTCCACTGGTACCGATACCGGGTGCGCTGCTTTTCCACCGTCAGGCAGGCGTACAGCACCGCAAAGGTCAGGATGAAGACCACGATGAACTTGAACAGGAAAGTGCCGGTGACGGCCCGGGCCCGGTCAAAAGCGGCCAGCAGGCGGGAACGCTCCGCGTCCTCCGCGGCCACGATCCCCACGACGCCCAGCTCCTCCTCCCCCAGGATCAGATGCACTTCTCCGATCAGGTCCCCCTGCCGCACCGGCGCGGTGACGGAACCGGGCAGGCGGACGTCCATGCGGATGCTGGAGACGTCGATGTCCGTGGGGATCAGCTGCATGAAGCTCTCCGCCGAGGTGACCCGCAGGAAGTCCTTGCTGTTGGCGCCCAGGCGCAGGGGGACTTCGCCGAAGCTGCGCCCCTCCTCCAGGAGGGTCTTGACGGTGAAGGTCTCGAAGGCCCAGCCGCACAGGCGGCTGGTCTCCCGGAAGGCGGCTGCCGCGGAGTCGTTGACGGTCTCTCCCGTGCACCCCATCAGGATCGACAGGTAGGTGTACCCGTCCCGCTCCGCGGTGGTGACGGCGTAGGAGCCCAGATCGTCGTGCCAGCCGGTTTTGATCCCCCGGATCGAGGGGTCGTAATACTCGCTGGCGGGGACGATCAGCTTGTTGGTGGTGTTCCAGTACAGGGTCTGCTGGACCGCGGTGGGGCCGCCGTCGTAGAACCGGGTATCCATCATCTCACAGATCCGGGGGTCCTCCAGGGCGTAACGGGCGATCACGGCCATGTCCCGGGCGGTGGTGTGGCTTTTGGGGTCCGCGAGGCCCGTGGGATCGGTGAAGACCGTGTTCGTGCATCCCAGTTCTTTGGCCTTTTCGTTCATCATCTGGGTAAAATACTTGACGGACCCGTCCCCCACGTAGTCGGCCAGCATCATGGCGGCGTCGGCGGCGTCCCGGAGCATGACGGCGTACATCAGCTTCGTGGCGGCGATCTCCTCGCCCTTGTAGAGGCCCGCCAGGCGGATGCCCCCCAGCTCCACGTTGCGGGTGTACATCTCATCCTGCACGTAGCCGGTCATGGAGACCATGGCGGAATCCGGGTCGGGGATATTCTCCAGGGCGACGATCACGGTCATCAGCTGGGCCAGCAGGGACGGCTCGATGGGCTCGTCCGCGTCCTTTTCGTAGAGGACGTTGCCGCTGTCCAGGTTGACCAGCAGCACCCGCTTGGCGGAAAGGGAAAAAGAAGGGGCGTAAGTCGCCGCCGAAACGACGGACGTCAGCGCCGCCGCCCACAGCAGCAGGCACAGGATCCCCGCGATGACAGCTCTTTTGCGCAACGCCCTCACCTCCTTGTCTGATCAAAACAGCCGAGAGCAGTATAGCAAAAAAAACTCGTTTTGAAAAGGGGAAACCTCCGCCCCCGGCCAAAGGAGGGCGCAAAAAAGCAGGGGCGGCGCGCCGCCCCTGCAAGGGGGTCATTCTTCCATATACTCCCGGGAGGATACGATCCGAAGGCCCCTGCGCTCCGCCTCCTCCCGAAGGGAGGCGTTTCTTTCGTTTCCGGGGCCCGTGGGGGGAGCGCAGTCGATGAGGGTCTCGCAGTCGCCCAGGAGCTCCGCCGCCCGGGCCCAGCTTTCGTCGGAGATCGGCCGGAAGCTTTTTTCCGTCACCAGCGCCCCGGCCAGGGCTTTGGCTACCGGGAAGTCCACGTCGTTCTCGTGCAGGACGCCGCAGGCAAAGGGGATCTGGCGCTTCTGCAGGGCCCGGAACACGGGGATGCCGGTCCCGCCTCCCGCCAGCACGAAGGTCTTGATCTCCCCCTGGGGCCGGGGCAGTTCCACGCAGCCGAAAAGCTCGTTGTAGCTCCCTTCCCGCAGGCCGTAGAGGGAGGAGATCAGGTCCTCGCGGAACACCTCCCGGGCGGGCCCGTAGTGGCGGATCTCGGAACCGTCCACGCAGAGCACCTCGTCGGAGGCCCGTTCGGCCAGGTCCAGTTCGTGGAGGGACATGACCACCGCGATCCCCCGTTCCTTGGCCATGCGCCGCAGGATATCCAGCAGCTCCACCTCGTAGTGGATGTCCAGGAAGGACGTGGGCTCGTCCAGGACGATGATGCGGGGCTGCTGGCAGATGGCGCGGGCCAGGAGCACGCGCTGCCGCTGGCCGTCGCTGATCTTGGTGAAGTCCTTGCTGCGCAGTTCCGTGACGTGGACCGTGCGCATGGCCTCCTCCACCTGGAGCCGGTCTTCCTCGGAGAGGATCCCCAGGGAGCCGGTGTAGGGATAGCGGCCCGTGGCGACCACGTCCTCGCAGGTCATCAGCTCCGTGCGCAGCCGCTGGGTCAGCACCACGGAGACCTGCCGGGCGAAGTCCCGGCCGGAATAGTCTTCCACGGGGCCCCCGCCGATATAAACGGCGCCCGCAATGGGCCTCAGATAGCGGGTCAGGGTCTTGAGGATGGTGGATTTGCCCGCGCCGTTGGGGCCGATGATCGTCAGGATATGCCCCGGCTGCAGGCGGATGCGGATATTTTTGATCAGCGGGCTGCCGTAGCCCACGGTGAGGTCCTTGGTTTCCAGGATGTATTCCATCATCACACCCCCGCGCGGCGGCGCAGCATCAGCGAAATGACCACCGGGGCCCCGAAGAGCGCCGTCACGGAACTGATCGAGAGCTCCGCCGGGGCGAAAACGGTGCGGGCGATGAGGTCGCACCCGAGGCAGAAGATGGCCCCTCCCAGGAAGCAGGCGGGGATCACCACCAGGGGGCGGGAGGTGCCCAGCAGGGTCTTGACCAGATGGGGAACGGCGATGCCCACGAAGGAGATGGGCCCGGCAAAGGCGGTGACGCAGGCGGAAAGGATGCTGGAAAGCAGGACCAGCGCCACCCGGAAGAGCCGGATGTTGACGCCCATGTTCTGGGCGTAGGCCTCACCCAGCTGGTAGGCGGCGATGGGCTTTGCCAGCAGGAAGGTGAGCAGGGCGGTGACCACGGTCATCACCGCGATCACCCGGATATTGTCCCAGCTGATGCCGGAAAAGGACCCCCGGGACCAGTTGTGCAGGTTGACGATGGAGGCGTCGTCCGCGAAGGTGACGATAAAATCGGTGATGGCGGAGCAGATATAGCCGATCATGACGCCCGCGACGATCAGGATGGAGGCGCTGGATACCTTCTGGGCCACGGCCAGCACGAACCCCATGGAGATCATGGCGCCGACGAAGGCCGTGAGGATCAGCACGACGGAGTCCACGGACTGGTACCTGCCCAGCAAAAAGACCATCACCAGCGCCACGCCCAGCTTCGCGCCGGAGGAGATGCCCAGCACGTAGGGGCCGGCGATGGGGTTGTTGAAGAAGGTCTGCAGCAGAAATCCCGAGAGGGCCAGGGCCCCGCCCAGCAGCAGGCAGGCCAGCATGCGCGGCAGGCGGATGCGCCAGAGGATCTGGCTGCCGGTCTCGGTACCGCCCCCGTGGAAGAGGATCTGCAGGATCTCCTTCACGGAGATGTCCACGCTGCCCAGCCCCACGTTCAGCAGGGCCAGCACGATCAGCGCCGCCAGCAGCACGGCGAGGGAAATCGCGCACCGGACGGTGCGGCTGCGGTCGTATTGCATAGGCTCTCCTCCTTACTGCAGGCGGCGCAGGTAGACGATCCGGTCCTCGTCCGGGTCTTCCTGGCTGAAGACGGCGTGCATATCGCCGATCACGGTGCCCAGCTGGGTCATCTCCTGATAGAGGTTCTTCCCCGTACACCAGACGTTTCCGGTCCTGACCGCCTTGAAATCCTTCAGCAGGTCGCTCAAAGCCAGCAGATCCTCCAGGGTCTGGGGCTCTCCGGTGCCGCTGATGGTGCTGTTGTAGATCAGCACGTCGGCGTCCTTGGCGGAGGCGTAGAACTTTTCCATTTCCAGCGCCACGGTGGAGGTGGCGGTCTCCGGATCTCCCAGATCCTTAAAGACGTATTCGCCCCCCGCCAGTTCGATCATTTTGGTCACGTAGTCGCCGCTGCGGCGCGCCACCGCGTAGCCCGAAGGGCTGATGTAGAAAAAGGCCACGGTCTTTCCGGTGCTGCCGGAAGATCCCAGGGCGTCCAGGTAGGCCTTCTGTTCGGCAAAGAAGGCGTCCGCCTCCTCTTCCTTTCCCAGCAGGGCTCCGTAGAGGCGGATCCATTCGGTCCTCCCCAGGGGATGGGACTCCTGGCTGGACTGGTCCACCAGTACGGGGATCCCCAGTTCCTGCAGCTTTTCCTGCACGTCCGGGCTGTGGCGGATCATGGTGGATTCCACCGCCAGGCGGCAGCCCTTCTGCAGGATCAGCTCGTAGTCCGGCTCGTTGTATTTGCCGGAATAGAGGATGTCCCCCCGCTCCATGGCCGCCCGGGCGTTCTCGATGAACCAGCCCTGCGCCCGGGTCCCGGAGAGGGTGATGGCGTCCAGGGACTCCAGGGCGTCAAAAAGGCACATGACGGAGGTGGCCGCCAGGTACACGTCCCCCAGGGGCCTCTGCAGGACGGTGATATCCTTGTCGATCCCGGCGGGAACTTCCGCTCCCTCCGGCACCACCAGGAAGCGGCTGCCGTCCGCCAGGGTCAGCAACCGGTAGCCCCCGGCGTAGCGGTCGATGGAAAACTGGTCGGCGTAACAGAGCTCGGTCTTTCCCTCCGGCTCCCAGCCGTTTCCCAGGCCCGAGGGGCCCTCGGTCTTCCCGCCGCAGGAGCAAAGGGACAGAAGGAGGAAAAGCGCCGCCAGCAGGGCGCCCGCCCGCCTCACGATTCCTTCCCCTTTCTGACGGTCCTGTAGACGAACAGGAAGAGGATCACTACCGCCGCCGCGATGGCCCCGGCGACCACGGCCATGGCGGGCTCGGAAGGAGCGGCGCTTTTCGCGCTCCTCAGGGTGGAGCCGTCCACGCGCAGGACGTACTCGATCACGTAGGGCTGGCTCATGGCCACGGTCTCCGCCAGCACCGGCATGTCCTCATCCAGGACTACCGGCACCTCAAAGACGGAGGTCTTCTCATCCTTCAGGGGGAGATAGCGCTCCCCGCCGATCTCCATATAGGTGTAGTTGGGGCTGCTCCAGACCACCCGGGCCGTCAGGACCCCTCCGGCGGCGGTGATCTGAAGAGGGCTCTCCACCGAGGCCCGGCCGGAGCCTCCCGTGAGCGCGGCCTCCGCCGTATAGACGCCGTCGGCGATCTCCCCGGCGGCGAGGGCCGTCAGGGCCAGCCCGGCCGCCAGCAGGCAGCAGAGGAGCAGGCAGAAAAATCTTTTCTTCACCCGATATCTTCCTTCCTTAATATAATAGGTGTGTAAAAACAGGCGGCGCGTAAGAAAGAAGCCGCTTCGGCAGCAAAACAGGGCCGGAAGCGGCAGGCCTCAGGGAGCCGTCTTCCAGGCCTCCGGCGGCAGGCTGTCGGACTGGTAGATCAGCACCCGGGGATACCATCTTTTGTTTTTGATGCTCCAGGCGGCGCAGTCGGTCTCTTTGTCCAGCGCCTCGATGGGGCAGTCGTAGGTGTAATAGCCCTCCGCGTCCTTTACAAAAGGTATGGTCTCGCTTTCGTCGGCCTTGCGGGCCTCCTCCTTGGTGCCCATAAAGAGCTTGCCGTAGCCCACGCCGCTGAGGGTCATCACGCAGTGCATGCTGTCGCCCTCCACGATGAGCTTTGCCGCCGTGACCCGGAACATACTGGCGTTGGAATGCACCTTGATGTCGTAGGAGCCCTCCCGGAGCTGGGAGGCGTAGACGGGGGCGAGCCCCTCTCCCTCAGACCCGCTCTCGGGGGCCTCTCCGCTCCCGGAGGCGGCGGAAACGGGCTCCGGCTCCTTGGGAGCCGCGGGGGCGGCGCCGGAGGAGGGGGCCGCGCCGGCGCAGGCCGTCAGGGAAAAGACCGCCGCCAGCAGGAGGACCGCGATCTGTTTGCGGGTGTTCATGAACGATCCCTTCTTTCAGGTCTCCCCGGCCCCTTTGCCCGCCTTTTCCGGCGTCTTCCGGAAAAAGAAGACCGCCCGCGACGGCGTCGCGGGCGGAAGGATCGGGCGTGGTCGGCTGCCGACGATTCCGGCCCCGGAGACCCGCGGAGCAGAAACGGACGGACCGGCGGCGTATCTGACTTTTCCGCCCCGGGGCGGTATTCACAGTAACGGCCTTGCGCGGGATTCTCACCCGTCTTCCGCCGCGTTTTCGGTCCGGTGGAGTTTCGGCCATTATAGCACGGAAAACCGGGGAATGTCAATCGGCCCCGGCGGCCCTTCTCTCTTGACACCGGTGCCCCGCGATGCTATCATTGCCACAAATGAATCGTGGGAAGCAGGGTGCAATCCCCTCGCAAGTGCGTTGCCGTGAAAGCCGGATCGAGACGGCGGGAACTATTTCTCCCGTCTTAACCACGTTCGTATTCCTTTGCGGACACCGAAGGGTATGACGCGACACGGGGGAGGAGTCTCTTTCCGCCGTGCCGTTGCCTCCGGCAGTCCGCTGTCGGGGGTTTTTTTCATGGAACTGACGCGCAATATCCACGGGAAGCTGCTGCGGTGCGGCTACACCACCGGGTCCTGCGCCGCCGGGGCGGCCAAGGCGGCGACGAGGATGCTGCTGGGAGGCGGGGACTGTTCCTCGGTCTCCCTGACGACGCCCAGAGGGGTGGAACTGACGCTGGATATCCTGGATATCACCCGGGGAGAGGATCATGTTTCCTGCGCCGTGCGCAAGGATTCCGGGGACGACCCGGACGCCACCCGGGACGCCCTGGTGTACGCCCGGGTCCGCCGGATCCCCTCAAAGGGCGTCCTGATCGACGGGGGCACGGGAGTCGGCCGGGTGACCCGGCCGGGCCTCGACCAGCCCGTGGGCGCCGCCGCCATCAATTCCACCCCGCGGCGCATGATCACGGAAAACGTTCTGGAGGAATGCCGGCTGGCGGGCTACGCCGGCGGGATCGAGGTGATCGTCTCCATCCCGGCGGGGGTGGAGATCGCCAAACGCACCTTCAATCCCCGCATGGGCATCGAGGGAGGCCTCTCGGTGCTGGGCACCTCGGGGATCGTGGAGCCCATGAGCAGCCGGGCGCTGATCGATACCGTGGCGGTGGAACTGCGGCAGCTGGCCGCCACGGGGGTCACCGACCTGCTGATGACCCCGGGCAATTACGGGGAGGACTTTTCCGTCAACCGGCTGGGACTGAAACTGAAAAACCACGTGAGCTGTTCCAATTTCATCGGGGACGCCCTGGACGCGGCGGCGGAATGCGGTTTTCGCCGGATCCTGCTCATCGGCCACGTCGGCAAGCTGGTGAAACTGGGAACGGGCCATCTGAGCACCCACTCCGCGGACGGGGACGGGCGCATCGAGACCCTGCTGGCCTGCGCCCTGGAAGCGGGGGCCGATCTGCCCACCCTCAAAAAGATCCTGGCCTGCGTCACCACTGACGCGGCGCTGGAGATCCTCCGGGACGCGGGGATCCTGCGCCCGGCCATGGACGTGCTGGGCAGGAGGATCGACGCCACTTTGCTGCGGCGGGTGCCGCCGGGGGTGGAGATCGGCTGGCTGGTCTTTACGAATCGGGACGATCTCGGAGGAAAGCTCGTACAGAGCGAAAACGCCGAAGAACTGTTAACGTTATGGAGGGAATGAAATGATCCATTTTGTCGGCGCCGGAAGCGGCGCGCCCGACCTGATCACCCTGCGGGGCAAGAACCTGCTGGAAGAGGCCGACGTCATCATCTACGCCGGTTCTCTCGTCAATCCGGCCCTGCTGGACTACGCGAAAGAGGGCTGCGAGATCCACAACAGCGCTTTGATGACCCTGGACGAGGTGATCTCCGTCATGGAGAAGGCCGAAGCGGAGCGCAAGACCACCGTGCGCCTGCACACCGGCGACCCCTGCGTCTACGGCGCCATCCGGGAGCAGATGGACCGCCTTTCGGCCATGGGCGTGGACTACGACGTGACGCCGGGGGTCTCCAGCTTCTGCGGCGCCGCCGCCGCTCTCAAGGCGGAGTACACCCTTCCCGGCATCTCCCAGTCCGTCATCATCACCCGCATGGCCGGCCGGACCCCGGTGCCCGACAGGGAGAGCATCCGCTCCTTTGCCGCCCACAAAGCCACCATGGTGGTCTTTTTGAGTTCCGGCATGCCCGGCGCCCTCTCCCGGGAGCTCATGGAGGGCGGATATCCCGCGGACGCCCCCGCCGCCATCGTCTATAAGGCCACCTGGCCGGATCAGAAGGTCCTGCGGTGCACCGTCTCCACTCTGGAGGAGACCGCTGAGGCTAACGATGTGCACAATCTGGCCCTCATCGTCGTGGGCTACTGCCTGGGCAGCGACTACGAGCTTTCGAGGCTTTACGCCGCCGACTTTTCCACGGCCTTCCGGGAGGCCACGCAATGACCGTCGCCGCCGTCGCCTTTACGGATTGCGGGATGGCGCTGGGGGAGCGGCTTCGCGCCGCGCGGCCCGGGGTCGAGCTGACCCGGTGCCCCCGGGGAGGCCTGGCCCGGTGGGTGGAGGAGCGATTCGAAAAATACGAGGCCCTGGTCTTCATCGGCGCGGTGGGCATCGCGGTGCGGGCCGTCGCCCCCCACGTGCGGGCGAAGACCCGGGATCCCGCCGTGGTGGTGATCGACGAGACCGGCACCTTTTCCATACCGATCCTGTCGGGCCACCTGGGAGGCGCCAACGCCCTGGCGACGGAGCTGGCCAGGGAACTGGGGGCCCTGCCCGTGGTCACCACGGCCACGGACCGCCACGGCCTCTTCGCCGTGGACGACTGGGCCCGGCGCCAGGGGCTCCGGGTGGTGAACCCCCATCGCATCAAGTGGGTCTCCGCCAGGATCCTGGCGGGAGAGACCCTGCGCCTCAAGAGCCTGTACCCCATCTCCGGCTCCCCGCCCGCCCAGGTCCTGCCGGCGGATGAGGAATACGATATCCTGGTGAGCCACCGCAGCCGGGGCAGGACGGAGGCTCTGCGCCTGGTGCCGCCCTGCGTGACCGCGGGGATCGGCTGCCGCCGGGGGACCCCGGAGGCGGCGGTGACCGCCGCCGTGGACGAAGCCCTGCGCAAAAGCGGGTGCCATCCCGCCGCCCTTGCCGGCGCCGCCAGCATCGATCTCAAGTCGGACGAGCCGGGCCTGCTGGCCTTCTGCGAAAAGCGGGGGCTGAAACTGCGCACCTTCACCGCGGAGGAACTGGCCGCGGTGCCGGGGAACTTTTCTTCCTCGGCTTTCGTGCGCAGCACCACCGGGGTGGACAACGTCTGCGAGCGGGCGGCGGTCCTGGCCTGCGGGGGACGGCTCATCAGCCGCAAAGAAGTCATGAACGGCGTTACCGTGGCCCTGGCGCTTCGGGAGCCGAAGATCTGTTTTGAGGAGGACGCCGCCCGGGAGAAGTCCGCGGCCTGCGGCAGTGAGGAGGAACTATGAACAAACTGTACGTGGTGGGCATGGGCCCCGGAAAACACGACGCCATGACCTTTGCCGCCGACCGGGCCCTGCGGGACTCGGCGGTGATCATCGGCTACAGCAAGTATATCGAGCTGATCCGGGACGAGTATCCGGATAAGGAATTCGCCGATACCGGCATGACCCGGGAGACCGAGCGCTGCCGGGAGGCCCTGCGCCGGGCCGCCGCCGGGGATACCGTGGCCCTGGTCTGCAGCGGGGACAGCGGCGTTTACGGAATGGCCGGCCTGATCTTTGAGCTTTCCGGAGAGTACGGGAAGGTGGAGATCGAGGTGATCCCCGGCGTCACGGCGGCCCTTTCGGGCGGCGCCGTCCTGGGGGCTCCCCTGGGGCACGACTTTGCCGTCGTCAGCCTCAGCGACCTGCTCACGCCCTGGGAGACCATCGAAAAACGCCTGGAGGCCGCCGCCGCGGGGGATTTCTGCATCGCCCTGTACAATCCCTCCAGCCATCGGCGCAGCGACTACCTGCAGCGGGCCTGCGATATCCTGCTGCGCGTTCTTTCCCCCGATACCGTCTGCGGCATCGTCCGGCAGATCGGCCGGGAGGGGGAGTCCTTCCGGGTCCTGACCCTGGGAGAGCTGCGGGACACCCCCGTGGATATGTTCACCACCGTTTTCATCGGAAACAGCGCCACCCGTTCCATCGCGGGCCGCATGGTCACGCCCAGGGGGTACCGGCTTGACTGAGGTGGTGCTCTTCGGAGGCACGGTGGAGGGAAGGCTGCTGGCCCAGGCCCTGCAGGCGAAGGAGATCCCCACCCTGGTCTGCGTGGCCACGGAGTACGGGGAAAGCCTCCTCCAGGCCTCCGGCAGCCTGCGGGTCCACGCCGGCCGCCTGGACGAGGCGGCCATGGAGGCCCTGTTCCGGGAGGAATCCCCCCGGCTGGTGCTGGACGCCACCCACCCTTACGCCGCGGCGGTCAGCGACTGCGCCCGGCGCGCCGCCCGGGCTGCGGGGATCCCCTGCCACCGGGTGCTGCGGGGGGAGAGCCGGGAGGGAGACGGCTGCGTCACCCTTGCCGACGTCGGCGAGGTGGTGGACTGGCTTTCTTCCCACGAAGGCGTGGTCTTTTCTTCCCTCGGCTCCAAAGCCGCCGGGGAGCTTTGCCGGGTGCCGGATTTTGAAAAGCGGATCTGGCTGCGGGTGCTGCCCACGGAGCAGAGCCTGAAGGACTGCCTTTCCGCGGGCTTTTCCCCGAAGCACATCATCTGTATGCAGGGGCCTTTCAGCCGGGAGCTGAACGCCGCCATGTTCCGGGCGGCGGGGGCCCGGATCCTGCTGACTAAGGAATCCGGCGCCGCCGGAGGCTTTCCGGAAAAACTGGCGGCTGCCCGGGACTGCGGCATGACTGCCGTGGTGATCGCCCGCCCGCGGGAGCGGGAGGGCCTGACGGCGGAGCAGTGGCTGCGCCGCATTGAGGAGGGAGATCTTTGAAAACCGTTTCCATCATAGGCGTCGGGACCGGTCCCGATACCCTTACCCGGGAGGCCGCCCGCGCCATCGGGGAGGCGCAGCTCCTGTTCGGCAGCGCCCGCCTCCTGGAGGAGTACGCCCCGGCGGATACGGCCCGGCTCCCGATCTACACGCCGGAGGCCATCGCCCCCGCCGTCGGCGAGAGCGACGCCCGGCGGTTCGCGGTGCTGGTCTCGGGAGACACCGGCTTTTACAGCGCGGCCCTGCGCCTCACCCGGGAACTGACCGGCTGCGAGATCCGGGTGCTCCCGGGCATCTCGTCCCTGAACTATTTCTTTTCCCGCCTTCATCGCCCCTGGCAGAACGCCGCTCTGGTGAGCTGCCACGGCAGAGGCGCCAATCTGACGGATACCGTGCGCCGCAATGCGGAGACCTTCGCCCTCACCGGCGGGAACGTGGGGGAACTGGCGAGTTCCCTCTGCGAGGCGGGCTTTGGGGACCTGTCCGCCACGGTGGGGCAGGACCTGGGTCTGGAGGGGGAGCGCATCGACCGGATGACCCTCCGGGAGCTCTGCTCCGCCCGGGTCTCCCCCCTGTCCGTCCTGCTGATCGACAACCCCGCGCCGGATCCCCGGACGCGCACCGGCATCCCGGATGAGGAATTCCTGCGGGGCGACGTGCCCATGACCAAATCCCCCGTCCGGGCGGTGACCATGAGCCGCCTGGGCGTCCGGCCGGAGGACCTGTGCTGCGACGTGGGAGCCGGCACCGGTTCGGTCACCGTGGAGATGGCCCTGGCCGCTTACCGGGGACACGTCTGGGCCATCGACCGCAGCGACGAAGCGGCGGAACTGATCCGCCGCAACTGCGCGGCTTTCCATCTGGGCAACGTAACGGTGATGCACGCTTCGGCTCTGGAGGCTCTGGCGGAGCTTCCCGCCATGGACTGCGTCTTTCTGGGCGGCAGCGGCGGGGACATGGGCCGGATCGTGGATCTGGTGCTGGAGAAGAATCCACAGGCCCGGATCGTGGCC
>JAEEGL016186237.1_pt1 | contig 16578 bp, 12 predicted proteins | sample 9134231 | NCBI WGS metagenome assembly JAEEGL01 (sample SAMN16246548, study PRJNA631951) | gut metagenome | biome: gut microbiome; feature: rumen; material: fiber-attached | host: Bos | place: Iran: Karaj | collected 2018-10 | reverse complement strand
ATAAACTTATTCTTCAGAACCCTGTTAAGTCTAATAGGGCAGAATCTTGGTCCGCACATTGAACAGAATGATGCCTCATGAGAGCAGTTCTCCGGCATCTGTGAGCTCCATACTTTGTAGGCGTGCTCTGGATTTAGGCTTAAGGCAAACTGATCATACCATCTGAAATCAGCACGGGCTCTGGCCATAGCATCATCTCTAAGTTTTGCTCCAGGAAGCCCCTTTGCAAGATCAGCCGCATGAGCTGCCAGCTTATAGGTGATAAGTCCGGTTTTAACGTCCTCTGCATCTGGAAGGGCCAGATGCTCTGATGGGGTAACATAGCAGAGCATTGCTGTTCCAAAGCCTGCGATCTGGGAGCCTCCGATTGCAGAGGTGATGTGATCATAGCCTGGAGCAATATCAGTAACCAGCGGTCCTAGGGTGTAGAACGGAGCGTAATTGCAGTATTTCTCCTGAAGTCTCTGGTTCTCCTCAATCTTATCCATGGCAACATGTCCTGGTCCCTCAATGAAGCACTGAACACCGGCTTTATAACATCTTGCAGCAAGCTCTCCAATTGTCTTAAGTTCACCGTACTGAGCTTTATCACAGGCATCATTAATACAGCCAGGACGCAGACCGTCACCTAAGGACAGGGCAACATCATAGTCATGACAGATTTCTAAAAGCTCATCAAAGTGCTCATAGGCCATATTCTCTGTTCCCTGACTCATCATGCATTCTGCCATGATTGAGCCTCCGCGGGAGACAATTCCGAGGATTCTCTGGGCTGCATAAGGCAGATATTCCTGTAGAAGACCTGCATGAATAGTAAAGTAGTCAACGCCCTGTCTTGCCTGAGCAATAACTGTATCGCGGAACAGATCCCAGGTAAGCTTTTTTATATTACCTTCTGCTCTGTCCAGAGCTTCATATGCAGGAACAGTTCCTAAAGGAACAGGAGAGGCTCTTAAAATAGCATTGCGAAGATCAGGGATTCCTTCTATTCCCACACTGAGATCCATTACTGTATCAGCACCAAACTGCAGTGAGAATCTTAATTTTTCAAGTTCCTTAGAATAGTCAGAACCAATTGCTGAGGCGCCAATGTTAGCATTAACCTTGACGCTGTATTTTGCGCCTATAATCATGCTCTCAGCTTCAGGATGATTGATGTTTGCAGGAATTACAGCTCTACCCTGAGCGATGGTGTTGCAGACATCATCAGGAGTAAAGGCCATTTTCCCTTCATCTTCGGTACAGAAAGACTCTCTGATGGCAACATATTCCATCTGAGGTGTGATTACCCCTTCTTTGGCGTAATCAAGCTGAGTCTTTTTTACCTTTCTTGCATCTCCATCCTGATAGGATTCAGTCCATCCGGAGGTTATCCTAGGTTGATTGGGAAAGTTCTCTGGACAGCCTTCAACCGTCTGCAGCAGAATTTTTTCGCCGTTGGATAGAGTAAGTTCCTTGAATGGAACCTTAAGAGATCCTTTGGTGATGCGTTTGGCGTTAACAGAGAAAGTGTTTTTGATATTGTTAGACATCGGCATTTCCATTATGTTTTATACGTGCATGCCGAAGTCTTGTTTCCTACGCAGGTATTATCCTGATCAGGTATACGGATTCTGCTGATGCAGTCTCAGCCCGAAGGCACTCCGACAAGCAATACAATGTTGTATGGTTGTTATTCGAGAGCATACTGTAAGACACTCTCTAAATTTGAATTCTTTGCCTTTAAGTTGTTAAAGGTTTTAACTGTGTGAATATTATCTTTAATCGTTCTCAAAACGTCAAGAAGAACAAAATAGTGCACATTAAATGGTGTTTACTATTTCTTTTAACAACGAAATGCGTTAGCGATATTATTGTCTGCTTAAAGATCCTCAATTGATGATTTAATAAAAGTTAAGGAGCAGAAAATGGCAAATATTCTAACGATACAGATGAAGTCAAAACCAGGTCAGATTGATGCGAACCTTAATAAGGTAAAGTCTTTACTGTCCTCTTACAGAAATCAGTCTCTTGATCTTGTAGTTGTGCCTGAGTTTTTTGCCACAAGTATCGACTATCTTTGGCCGGAGATTGATGAAAAAGGCGGCTATGTTATAGATGAGATAAGAGAACTTGCCCGAGAATACAATACCAATTTTATTGCGGGATCTGTAGTAAGACAGAAGCTTGATGGCAGGTACTACAATTCCTCTTTTGCCATAGATCGACAGGGGAATATTCTTAAGGTATACGATAAGATACATCTCTTTAATTACTGTGGAGGCGCTGAAGGCAGCAGAATTACAGCAGGTAACGAAATCTGTATTGTAGATTTTGACTTTGCAAAGACAGGTATGGCTATCTGCTTTGACATCCGTTATCCTCAGCTTTTCAACGAATTTCTAAAACAGCAGGTACAGCTGATGGTTCTGCCAACAGCCTGGATTTTTCCTTCCTCCTTCCTTTCTGATGACGAGCAGAGAAAGAATCTTGAGGATATCTGGAGATCTATGGCAAAGACCAGAGCCTATGACAATGAGGCCTTCTTTGTGGTCTGCAATCAGACTGGTGATGTAGGTCATGATATGGAAGGACTTGGTAATTCCATGGTGGTTTCTCCATATGGAAAGATCATCTCAATATCAGACACAAAAGAACAGGCAATGCTGACAAGTATTGATATCCGTGAAGCTAGAAGATGTCAGCAGGAGTTTCCTAAGGCAAATCTTCTGTAGAACTTCCTATGATTTTTGCGGTAAAAATCCAAAAGGGGCAATAATAAAAGTTATTAAATAGTTAGTAACTGTATAATAAACAACAATATTTCTGTTTAAATTTTCTATGTCCGAGAAAACTCTATGTTTGCTGTAATTGTTAACACCATAGCCATTATCATTGGAGCCCTAGTAGGTCTTCTTATAAAAAAAGGAATTCCTAAGGAGATTTCCAACAACATTCTCAAGGCTCTTGGAGTCTGCACCGTGATTATCGGAGTTCAGGGCGCTATTCAGACTTCAAATATACTAATCCTAATCTTATCAATTGCTCTTGGTGTTTTTGTAGGAGAGATCTTCAATTTTGAAGGAAAGGTAAATCGTTTTTCTCAGAACCTTTTAGGCAGACTTGCCAAAGATGGAGACAACGTCTCTAAAATTACCGAGGCATTTATTACATCCTGTTTAATTATGAATGTTGGCGCTATGGTTATTGTGGGCTCTCTGGATGCAGGACTTCGAGAGAACTACAGTATGCTTTATACGAAGTCGCTTTTAGATCTGATCTCAGGAATTATGCTTGCGGCAACAATGGGGGCTGGTGTCTTAGGTTCAGCAGCTTTCACTCTGATTTTTCAGGGCTCAATTGTGCTTTTTTCTCAGTATCTTGCCCCATATATGTCAGAGTTTCTGATCGGAGAGATATCAGCAACCGGCTGTGCAATTATTCTTGCGCTAGGTTTCAATATGATAGGTATCACTCAGTTTAAAGTTATTAACTATATTCCTGCTCTTATCATGGTGCCATTATCAATCTTTTTTATTGGACTTCTTCCTCTTTAATTGTCCTTAAAAAACTCTCTGTTCTGTTTTCAAAACAGAGAGAAATAACACTCAAGGTCTTGTGTGGTTTTATGATTAGCACTGCCTGCGCTTTAATTTACGTTTTCTGTAATGCTTTTTTCTTCCTTCTCAATATGCACAATGTCAGACGAGTTCTCTAGCTCCTTCTTTTTGCTTTTGTAATGCAGAACATAAAGAATACATGACAGTACAGTGAGGTATAGAATATACTTTCCATAGGTTCCAAGCATGGTGGTAAATTCGACTCCTCTATAGGCATTATCCCTCCAGAACTCAAACATCCAGGTTAGAGGAAAGATATATTTAAAGGTATTGACCCAGTCAGGCAGTACTGCTGCAGCTAAAAGAGCTCCTCCCAGAATAAAACCTGGAGGAATAATCAGAATCATTCTGCTTCCACCTTCTGAAGGATTGGTTGTGTTCCATGTGATAATGAATGCAAGCATTCCCAGTCCCAGCGCGGTCATAAAAATACTTGGAATATGTAGAAAATAATTTCCGGCAAATCTTAACTGTCCAAACACCACAATAGCCGAAGTTACCAGAGTTATGGCTGTGGTGTAGATTAAAGCGTATGGAACAAGTCTTGCTATAAGTACAATTACGCTTTCGTTCAATACAGAATTCCAGCGGTTGGTTACTTTAAGCCTTCCTATAATCATCAGTACGGTGATACCGAAGATGATGGAGGAAAAGAAATATATAAAAGCCGAGCAGATAGATATAGTTGAAGACAGTGTCGGATTATACAGATCTCTGTCAATTATACTGATAGGCTGCATCAGTGCCTGAGTTTTTTCCTGACTGGTTTCCATTTTGAGCGCGATTCTGGTCCCCGTACTCTGAGCTCCGATCTCTGAAATTACGCTCTTGAGATTTGCTATAGCCTGCCCATTCTGCGCCATGTTTGAGTAATCGGCAAAATATCCAAGATTAAAGGTTTTCTCTGCACGCATTACTGCCTGCTCAAGTCCTTTTGGAATATAGATGACTCCGATATTTCGATCGTGAGCAAGCAGTTTCATTACTGGAAGCGGGGTGTGATAAACCTCTGTTATCTCAATATAAGCACTGGTGTTAAGCTGCTGTATCAGACTGGTTGAGTAGTTGGAGGCGTCAAGATCAATTACTGCAATTTTTCCTTCAAACACTGCACTGTGAGTCATAGTCACTGAGAAGAATAAAGTTGTAAGAATCGCCATCATGAAGGCAGCCAGATGATAGGGAATAAAGTGACCTGACATCATCGCATCAACTTCTTCGAGGATTGCATCGGTGATTTTTTTAATCATTTTCAACCTCAAGAGTCATTCCGGCAAGACAGCTCTCTGGCTTTTCAAGGTACACTCTTACCTTGAACATGGTTAAATCCGCCTGTCCGTGTTCTCTGGTCATTCTAAGATCTGCAAAGGAAGGGGCTGCGGTAACAAATCTGATAATACCGCTGACCTCTTCATCGGTAGCAATTACATTTGCGGTTACCTTCTGGTTTTCCTTAAAGTTTAAGACCTGCTTCTCATTTACATAAATATCAAAATACTTACGAGATGACTCTAGTAAGACTGCAGGCGCATTTGGAGAGATCATCTCTCCTTCCTGATACAGGAGTTTTAAAATCTTTCCGTCTTCTGGGGCTCTTAAAGTCAGTCGTTCATAGTTTAGATTTTGAATCTCCAGTTCCGTATTTAACTCTTTTAAACGGGCTTTCATTTCAGACAGCGTGTTGTCCATGTTTTTAATGTTGGCTCTAGTATTCTCGATAGCAGTTAAGGTCATGCCTTCAGCACTTCCCGTAGTTCTGAGCTTTTCTTTCTGTTCCGGAGTTGCTCCTAAAGATATGGAGTCAAGCTGACGCTGAGCCTGAATTCTTGCCTGAGTTGCCTGACTCTGGGCGCTTTCGTTTGTGTCATAGGCTGATTTGGATATACTTTTCGAGTTAATCAGCTGTTTTGATCTTCCGAACTCAACTTTTGCCAGTTTTTCTGCAGATTGTGCTGCCTTTAATGCGGCGTAAAACTGTTCTATCTGTCTCCACTGTGAGATTTCCTGAAGTCGGCAATCCTGAGTCTGAATCTTTATTGCTTCCTGCTGCTGTCTTATGGATGCTTCCTGAGCCTGAATCTGAGCCTGCAGCTTTTGGATGGAAAGAGAGGTATCCTTGTCATCTAGCACCATAAGAACCTGACCTTTTTTGACAAAGTCTGACTCTTTTACCTTACGTGACAAAAGACGTCCACCAACATTTTCAAAGGCTATATTTACCTCATCTGCTGTCAGCACTCCTGATTTTATTCTCTGTGCAACAGAGGTGGCATCTCCTCTTGAACCGATATAGATTAGAAAGGAACTGATACTAAGCAGAATCAGCATTATGATAATAAGACGAACAGAACGTCTGTCTGTTTTTAGATGAAATTTCCTCATAAAAGTGCAGTGCGGATACTGAAACAGACGTTGAATTCTCAACAGAAAATAACTCTGTTACCGTCAGTTTGTATCAGTAACGCATTCTATAAAAACAAACATAATTATGTACGTACAAATTACAGCTTTATGTGAGTTTGTTTTATTTTTTTTATGTATAGATGTAACGATTCAGTAATTCTGATGATCTGTATTCAAAAAAATACTAGAATACACAAAAAAAAATATTCGAGGAGCTAAAAAAACTCCTCACTAATTCAATTTAAGAATGATAAAAATGCAGAAGAATCGATATGTCGAATTCATGCTGGCAGATTTAATTGGCGTTGGATGTAATTTTTTAAGCAGATTCCTTTTTCAGGAAGCTTTAAGTTTTGAACTGTCAGTATTACTTTCGTATTTTGTTGGAGCAGTGACTGCATACAGTATGCTGAGTTCTGCCTTTTCAAAACGCAAAAAATCTCTTGTTAAATTCGTTACACTGAATATTGCTGGTCTGCTTCAGACCTTTATCGTTTCAATATGGATATTTGCGGTCCTAGAAAACGATGTCGCTGAGGATATAGCCTGCACTACAGCACACTCGGTTGCTTTGGGATGTCTGATAATCACTGATTATCTGTCCCACTCAAGAATGAGTCCCTCCAAAAGAAATGCCTGATAGGAACGGTATGCATGATTGCATGCCGGAATGTCTTTCTAAACAGGAAAATGCTTTCACTTCGTTTTCTTGGTAGAGGCGAAAACAGCGTAATCTTGTTTATTGGTAATGTTGAATTTCTTGGCCTATCTGTTTTATTTTTCAATTAAAGCTTCTGTATTAAAAATTGAATAAATCCAAAACGAAGGTGAATACTGTATCTGTTTGTTCACTTATTTTTTTCTTTTCACTAAATCCTAATTCTCAAATCTTACAAATACCTTTTGAGCTGAATCAAAAAGTTAATAACTAATAAACGCCACCTTCTTAATTTGTTTCTATAACTAAAAAAGATGGTTCTTCATTTTTAAGGTGGAATATGTTTGGTTGGTTTAATCGTTTAGCTGTACGCGCAAAGCTTATCTTAGCTTTCATGGTGGTAATTTTATTAACTCTGATTATTTCAGTTGTTGCCATGATTAACTTGAAAAATATCAAAGCATCAATTGATTATGCAGATATCTCTCTTTCTAGTGAGTACAATCCGAATACGGAGTTAAGCTCGAATATCACATACGTTAATGATGAGATGTTCACCTTTGTAAATAACATCAAGGAATATACTTCTCAGAATAAAGCCTCTGTAGAAGAGAAGCTTGCAAGTATAGAAAAGGTTTCAGATGCCCTGAATAAACAGATTAATACAGACGCATCAAAGAAGGTTAAAGCCTATCTTACTGAAGCTATAGAGATATATCATAAAGAGCTGATTCCAACTCTGGACAGAAACTTCCAGCCTATGGCACGAGGAATCTACTCTGCCAATATCTATCCTAAGTTTATTGCTGCTCAGAGAAACCTTGTGAACATTAACAATAATATTCTGAGTAACATCATGGGTCATCTTGAAGAGATGAATTCAAATATGCCTCTGATTGTGGTTGGTGTGGTTTCAGTTGCCGTAATCGTGGTATCTCTGCTGATCAGCTTTGCTCTTTCGGCTGTATTTACCGGTGCAATCAGACGTGCCTGTGATGCAACCGCTACCATTGAAAAGGGTGATCTTTCAAAAGAGATTAAGACCCATCTTAAGGATGACTTCGGTGTGCTTCTGCGTTCTCTTGAATCTATGCGTTCAGAGTGGCAGGGAATTGTAGGAGCAATCAAACAGTCCGAGAATGAACTGAACTCAAACTTCGATACGATCCGTTCATCCACCTCTGAAATCAAGGATTCAGCCAAGAATACCGAAAGCAGATCATTAACCGTTGCAGCTGCAGCTGATCAGATGGTATCTACCACCTCTGATATTGCCAAGAACTGTCAGGAAGCTGCTGTTAATGCTGATGATTCCAATAAAACAACTCAGGAAGGTGTATCTAAGGTTCGTGTAACCATTAATGCTATTCATCAGCAGGTAGAACAGACCAAGCAGGATGCGGAGCAGATCCAGTCCCTAGTTGAGAAAGCCCAGAAGATTGGAACCATTGTTCAGACTATTGATGAGATTGCATCTCAGACCAACCTTCTGGCACTGAATGCTGCAATTGAGGCTGCCCGTGCAGGTGAAGCCGGTAAAGGATTTGCTGTGGTTGCTGATGAGGTTCGTGCTCTGGCATCAAGAACCTCTGCTTCAACTCAGGAGATCACCAATATGGTTACTCTGGTTCAGAATGAGGCTAACCTTGCCAACGAATCCATGTCAAAATCTGTAACCTCCATGTTTACTCTTGCAGAAGACGCTTCCTCAATTGAGGTACTTTTAAATGAGATTATCAGCAAGGTATCTGTTGTAAATTCTCAGATTAACCAGATTGCAACAGCTGCTGAGGAACAGACAACTGCAACTGCTGAGATTTCATCAAATATGCAGAATATTACCAGTTCAGCACAGGGCTTTGTGGTTGAGGTGGAGAAGACTCAGAGTGTGGTAAACAATGCAAGCAGAGCTGTTGCGGAACTCTCCGATCTTGTTGCTAAGGTTAAGGTTTAGCAGGGCATACTTGTACTTTTTGATATTGAAAGGTAGAACTCTGATATGAAGAATATGCTTAAAAGTTCTCTTGGTTTTGCTCTTATGATGTTTTGTGCGTCATCCTACAGTGCTACGCTTACTGTCTGGGAAGATCTTAACAAGGCTAACGGTATAAGAGATTTTGCAGAGCAGTTTGAGAAAAAATATGGGGTTAAGGTTGATATCAAGGATAAGGATTCAGCCAATCATATTTTCGATGTTGAAGATCTGATAAGCAGGGGAGAGAAAACACCGGATATCTTCCTGATTGTATCAGATCGTGTGGGCGATGCCATGTCAAAGGGTATCCTGGCTCCTATTGAAAACATGGAACAGGAAAAATCACGCTACATTGATACTGCAGTGTCTCTTTTTAAAGTTAAGGGAAAATACTATGGAGTTCCTCGTTCTGTTGAGGCTCTGGTTGTCTACTACAACAAGGACGTAATGCCTGTTCCTTATGAGAATCTGTCAGAGTACATTGATTTTACAAATAAGCATAAGGCTCAAGGTATTTATGGTCTAATCAGTAAGGTTGACAATTTCTACTATAGCTATGGCTTCTTCGGTGCGTATGGCTCATATGTCTTCAAGCAGAATTCTGAAGGTGAATTCAATCCTTATGATATAGGATTGGATAACGACAAGGCTGTAAAGGGAGTTAATGTTCTTGCAGACTTTGCTAAAAAACATGTTCCTCAGTCAGTCTTAGGTCAGGAAGGCTGGGGCAATATTGATGAGATGTTCAAGTCAGGGAAGGTCGGAGCCATCATCAATGGCCCTTGGACTCTGGATGGCTATGCCAGTTCTGGAATCAACTATGGTGTTGCACCTTTGCCAAAGCTTCCTGACGGCACTCCGATGCGACCTTTCTTTGGTGTCAAATCCTATGCCATCTGCTCAAAATCAGAGAACAAGAAACTTGCTGAAGAGTTTATAAAGTTCATCAATCAGACTGATTTTGCATTGAAACGCTATCACAGGATTGCAGAACTTCCTCCTATCAAGGAGCTTTTGGCCAAGGAGGAGATTACAAATGACGACTATGCCAGTGCAATATCTGCACAGGTAGAGTATGCTGATCCTATGCCTACAATTCCTCAGATGGCAAATGTATGGGAGCCTATGGAGGAGACTCTGTACGGTATCATTAAAAACAACAATCCTATAGAAGCTGCTCTTGATGAGGGCGTAATGAAAGTAAAACAGAAAATTGCAGAAAACTGATTGAAAGTTTTTTAACTAAGCATCAATAAAAAAAAAGTGAGATTCCACGATCTCACTTTTTTTGTTAACTCTGCTAAAAGAATTCAGCAAAGGCTAGAAACGATTCTTTCTCTTTGAGGATGGTCTTGGAATATAAACACAGATAATTCCTATAATGGCACCGCAGAAAGCGATAACAGCACCCTGAAGCCACCATCTCATCTGCATATCAAGCTCTTTAGTTTCAAGCTTGTCAGCAAAATCTCTTCTGGTTGCATCAAGATCTTCAATCTTCTCATTCTGTGCAGCAAGGGTACTCTTTAAGCTTGCGTTTTCCTTCTCAAGCTTTTCAACCTTTGCCTTGGCTGCTCTATAGTTTGCGGCAACCTCAGAGTCGTAGTTTTCAAGAGAATTTTTGAGCTCGGCAATCTTGCCTTCAAGTTCGTCAACCTTAGCTTCTCCGCAAGGTTCTACCTGAAGATCACGGTACTGCATCCAGTATTCTTTGCCGTTGAAGGTAATTTCAACAAACTTTCTGTCTTCAGAGAGTCTGTTAAAGGTGATTTTCTCACCAACGTGAATTGAATTTACAATCTTGCAGTTGGCTCTAGGGCAGGTTCTAAGCCAGACATTTACATTCTCGGAAACGTATAAAGTGTCTCCGATCTGTAGCTCAGATACTTCCTTAGCCTTAGGTGCTTTAATTTCATCGGTGTCGGCGTTGTTTTCAGGTTCTGCCTGAACAGCACCTGCTGCGCAGATACATAAGCCTAAAAGTGAGCCTGATATAATTTTTTTAATAGAAATCACTTGCTAATCCTTAAATCATTCTTGTTCTACAAAGATTTTAGCACAAGCTTTGTCTAAAGTTTTAATTTGTAAAGAGTTAACTACGAGTTTGCACACAATTTTTTCTAACATTTTTGCTTAATAGTGATTTTGCTCGATTAACGGTTAACTTTATTTCTGAATTATCAGTGCATTTTTTGTGAATTCCTACTTTTGTTTGATATTTGAGTTTAAATGCTAGATGATAGAAAAAATAGCAAGTACAATAGTCAGAAATACAGATTAAAAGATCTTTGCAGCGGATTATTTTCATTACAACAAAGCTGCATATTTTGAATAAAACAGAGTTATTCATGATTGAGGTCCGTACTCTGTTTTGGAGAGAATGTTAATGCAGGACAAAGAGATTGAGCTAAAGTTTGGATTTGATGGAGATGCATCAAATCTATACGAGATATTTTCACATATTGGCGCAGTAAGCAATAAAACCACACTGCATCTTGATAATACCTATTTTGATACCGACGATAAGGCTTTATTCGGTATTCATGCCGGTCTTAGAATCAGACGCGGAGATAATTTCTCAGAACAGACTCTAAAGGTTAAGGGTGAGAATATCGGAGGTCTTCACAAGCGACAGGAATACAATCTTCCAATTGAGCTTGTGGACAATGTGCCTAACATGATGAAGTTCCCTAAGGAAGCCTTTCCTGCAGAGTTTGATCTTGAAGACGTACAAAAAAGACTTAAGCCAATCTGCCGTATCAACTTTACCAGATACCTATTCAATCTTGAGCTTCTGGACAGTACCTTTGAGGTAGCCTACGATCATGGCTATATTGAGGTGGACAGTTCAAACAAGTATCCGTTAAGCGAGCTTGAGATTGAGCTTAAGGAAACCTCAGTTCATTCTGATGAACTATTAAACCTGTTCTCAATTCTATGTACTCATCTGGCAGCAAACAATATCCCTCTGCTTTTAGAGCCTTTCTCTAAAATGCATCGTGCAGCTCTGCTGCAGCATCAGGGCCACCCAACAGTGGATTTCGCCGAGCTTGATAGTGCAGAGAATTTCATTGACTATGTAACTGCTCAGGTTGCTCTTTTAGAAAAGCTATACGGCTACTTCCTGATCTCTCATGATGCCGTGCTATTCTCTCACATTACCTCTCTGCTTGATTCTCTGCTGCTCTCTTTGAAGTATTTAAAGCGCAGAAATTTTCTGGCTTTTATTATCGGCAGAAAAGAGCCTGTTGAGTACAAGCGGGATCTTCAGATCATCATCAGGCTTTTAAAATCTTTCCACAGAGTTTGCCGACATGTTTCAAAGAGAATGCTCCTATGCCGTTTCAGGAAAAATACAAAGGGCATTGACTCCTGCTTTGAGAAAATTCGTGCCAGCGAAAAGGCAAATAAGCTGTTCTTGATTCCTCTAAAGCTCAGGCTGCTTCTGTCTCTGATGGCAAAGTAAGGATTTTTGATGGATTTTTCAATACAGCCAGAATCAACAGATTACAGGAATTTACCCGACGAACTAAAACAGCACTCTGATATACAGTATGAACGTCTTAAGGGCAAACTCAGCGAGGAGCAGTTTGCTCTTTTGGATGCCCGTCCGGAATTCAGGTTTGTTCTGGCATTATCAGAGTTTGTATCAAACACTCTTTTCTCCTATCCTAAGGAATGCTGTTCTCTTATAGAGGATGGTGCTCTGGATGATCCAGAGTTTCATACAGATCCAACTTCTTTTGTAAATGAATTTATTGATGAGAAGCTTACGGATTTTGATCTCAAGCGTCGTCTGAGAATACTCAGAAGAATCCATCATATGGCTATAGCCTGGCGTGATCTCTGCGGTTTTGCCGATATCGATGAAATCTTTGAAAAGCTGTCATCTTTAGCTGAGGCTATTGTTCTTCGTATTTTAGAGGTGGTTCGAACTCAGTTAAAGAAAGTATACGGTGATGCCTTTGATGCAGATGGATCTCCTCTGCCTTTACTGACAATCGGTATGGGTAAGCTTGGTGGTCGTGAGCTTAATTTCTCCTCTGATATTGATCTTATCTTTACCTATCCGATGGAAGGTGAGACTGCAGGTCCTAGAGTTGTGACCTTCAGGGAGTTCTTCTCAAAGATTGTACAGCGTTCAGCCAACTTCCTGTCAGATATAACTTCAGATTCCTTCTGTTACCGCATCGATTTACGTTTAAGACCTTTCGGTGATGCTGGCGCCATTGTTAATTCCTTTGATGCACTGCAGATTTATTATGAGACTCAGGGCAGAACCTGGGAGCGATATGCCCTGGTTAAAGGAAGAATTCTTGGTCAGAACGGTACGCTTGATGGCTATGCTCAGGAGCTGACCTCCATGCTGCGTCCTTTTGTATATCGCAGATATCTTGACTACGGTGCCATTCAGTCTTTAAGAAAGCTGAAGCATCTAATTGAGTCTGAGGTAAGACGCAGATGTCTTAACAACAATTTCAAGCTTGGTAAAGGCGGTATTCGAGAGGTCGAATTTATTGCCCAGGCCTTCTCTTTAATGCGTGGCGGAAGATATCATGAACTTCGCGAAGAATCTTTACGCAAGAGCCTTAAGAACATTATTTCTCTTGATCTGATTCCAAGGAAAATCTGTGAGAAGCTGGATAAATGCTATGTATTTTTAAGACGCCTTGAGAATGTCATTCAGGAGTTCTCAGATAAACAGACACAGAATCTGCCTGACAATCCTAAGGATATGGCAAGAGTTGTAGCTGCCATGAATTACTCTTCAGAAGAGTCTTTCAGACACGATCTTGAAGAGGTTATGCAGTTTGTTCATGAGGAATTCAAGAAGGTTGTGGCTGATGAGGAGGATTCTGAGGAGGACTATAAGAATTTCGATCTCTGGGAGGCTGACAGCGATCTTGAGGAGATGTGTACCGAACTTGAGCCTCATATGGTCAACAAGGAAAACACCAGAGAGATGGCTGGAGATATCCTGACACTAAAATCCTCTCTGGCTCGTATGCCGGTTGGACCTGTGGGCAGAGAAACTCTTCTTGAGCTTATGCCTAAGGTCATCTATCTGATTGCAAAAGAACAGCAGTCAGCAGCCTTATTCAAGCGTATGTCAGGTCTTATTGAGAAGATTGCTCTAAGAACCCCGTATATTCAGCTTCTAAGAGATAAGAACGAAGTTTTAGAGAGATTCATTGAGCTTTTAAAGGAAAACCATTTTGCCAGTGAACTCATTACTTCACATCCTATTCTTCTGGATGAGCTCTTTATTCCTCAGTATTTCAACAAGCCTCCTTCACCTGATGAATTCCTTGCTATGCTGCAGGAACAGCTTTTAAGAATTGACAGGGATGATCTTGAGGCGGTTATGGAAGAGCTTCGTCTTTTCAAGAAGATGATGGTCTTTAGAATTGCACTGTCAGATAAGGCAGGCAAGCTTCCTTTGATGAAGATCTCCGATGCTCTAACCTGGCTTGCCGAGGCTCTTATCAGGGAGCTGATTGTTATTGCCTGGGAGCTTAACGCCAAAAAGTATGGAGAGCCTGAAGGCAGAAGCGTTGATGATCCCGGCATTGCTGTAATTGGATATGGAAAGCTTGGCGGTATTGAGCTTGGTTATAAGTCTGATCTTGATATGGTCTTCCTTAAAAAGGCAGGGGATGGTGTCACCAGCGGCGAAAACGGTGTATCAGAGAGTATCTTCTATCAGCGACTGATTCAGCGCATTATGCATCTTGCCACAACTACAACTGTGGGAGGAATCCTTTACGATCTGGATATGCGTTTAAGACCGGACGGTGATACAGGTGTGCTAATCTCAGATACCGATTCCTTTGAACTTTATCAGAAGGGGAGGGCCTGGACCTGGGAGCATCAGGCTTTGGTCAGAGCCCGTCCTATTGCAGGTTCTCCTGATATCATCGAGAAATTCAACCAGATTCGAGAGGAAGTAATAAGAGCTCCAAAGGATGAAGCTAAACTCAAGGAAGATGTGGTTGGCATGAGAGAGAAAATGCGCTCTCATCTTGACCGTTCTGGAGAAAAGCTTTACGACATCAAGCATGGAGTTGGTGGCATGATTGATATTGAGTTCATATCTCAGTACCTGCTCCTAAAATATGCTCCAGCCTATCCTCAGATGAAACTATGGTCTGATAATGTTCGTATTCTTGAGGAATGCGCCAATCTGGGAATCGTGGATAAGAATATAACTGATGTGCTTATCTCTGCCTATATTGATATCAGACAGGTTTATCACGAGCTGTCCCTAGCAGATCTGCCAAGAGTTATTGCTGTGTCTGACAGGATTCCTGCAACCTTCAGAGTAGAAGAGATCTGGAAGAAAATATTCTCGGTATAACAGAAAACATACCGAGTGAAAGAAGAACACCGCAGGTATTCTGCGGTGTTAGATTTAATCTAGTCGTCAATGATGTCCTGCTCAGGATCAGTCATAGGAAAATCGTACTGAAGTTTTCCTTTTTCATTATCAAGAATCGGACCTTTTCCCGCAGGACACTTATAGGCTCTTCCTGATAGAACTACGCCTAAAAGCTTGAAGGAAATATGTGCAGTGTATGCGTATTTCTCGACCAGATGCGTTGCTCCCATCTGAGCAGCCTGATGCTTCAGATTGAATCTTGCCATAGGTACTGTTGAGTATGGTCCGCTGTTGTCAACATCTGCAATAAAAGTACAGCCTTCAACCTCAGTTGGCAGAGCTGTAATAACCTTGTTTGCTGCAGCCTGTTCTTCAGCTGACATACAGCCTGTTAATACAACCGCAATACATGCAGCTATAGATAAAAGTTTTTTCACCGTTTTACTCCTCAAGTCCTGGATAACGATTCTCATTCTCGTCAGGCGCTGTCTTAAAACGTCTGTGCATCCATAAATACTGTTCTGGTGCCATTTTCACCATATCTTCAATAACCTTGTTTATGGTTGCTGCATCAGCTATTGTATCTTCAGTAGGGAAGTTCTGAAGTGCTTTTTTCAGATAAAGATGATATTTATCACCTTCACGAATTGTCCATGATGGAGTGATCATAGTTCCTTCGATTTTTGCAAGATTATGGGTCGCAGCCACAGTTGCTGTCTCCTTAACTGCAAAGAATGGAGCAAAGACACTTACTCTTTTACCGTAGTCCTGATCTGGAGCATACCAGATTGGAGCTCCGGTCTTTAATGCCTTAATCATGGAACGGGGATCATTCTTAGAAACCAGCGCCAGATTCTTTCTTAGTCTGCCTTTTACCTGAGCCCACTCCCAGACCGGATGGTCGGTTGGTCTGTAAACTCCGATACCTGGCTTTACAAAGGTTCCATATATTCTGGCCATAAGCTCAAGATGAACGAAATGTGCAGATAAAAGAAGGATTGGTTTTCCTGACTCTGCATATTCCTTAGCGTATTTTAGTTCGTTCTCATCAATGATAACATGTCGCTTTAATCTCCAGTCAGGCCAGAACCAGGCCATTCCTGTTTCAAAAATCGCCATGCCTGAATTACGTTGAACCTCTTTTGAAAGTTCGTGTCTTTCATCGTCAGACATCTCAGGAAATGCCAGCTCAAGATTTCTTTTTAGAACATATTTTCTTGCAGGCAGGATTGTGCCCATCAGTCTGCCGATCTTGCTGCCAAGAAACATCTGAACCTTGTAAGGGAGAATATTTACAATAACAAACAGCATGAATAAGGCAAACCAGGCACTCCAGAAGTGAGGCAGCATCATTCTTTTTACAAAAACAGGCTTTTCTGCAAAGCCCTTGCCCCAGCCCTTCTGAGATGTGGAAAAGCGTTTATTTTCTTTACTTTCTTTCTGTCTTTCTTTTTCTGAAACGTGAAGTGATAATTTAGCCATATAACTCTATATCTAACAAACAGTTATGTTATTTTACATCGAAGCGTATCTTCACTACCTACATTTTTGTTCAGATTGTTTT
>JAEEGL013751871.1_pt1 | contig 16578 bp, 15 predicted proteins | sample 9134231 | NCBI WGS metagenome assembly JAEEGL01 (sample SAMN16246548, study PRJNA631951) | gut metagenome | biome: gut microbiome; feature: rumen; material: fiber-attached | host: Bos | place: Iran: Karaj | collected 2018-10 | reverse complement strand
TGTTGACGTTTTGAAGGAGCAGATTGCTGTTCGTGAGGCAAACCGTTTGGGTATTCCCGTATTCGGTATTGTTGATACCAACTCAAATCCTGACAACATCGACTTTATGATTCCTGCTAACGATGATGCAAGCAAGAGCGTAGAGGTTATCCTTGATGCTTGTTGTGCTGCTATCAACGAGGGTCTTGAGGAGCGTAAGGCTGAGAAGGCTGATAGTGATGCTGCTGCTGAGCAGGAAGACCAGCCTGTAGTAAAGCGTACTCGCAAGAAGGCTGCTGCTAAGGAAGCTCCCGTAGAAGCTCCTGCAGAGGAAGTCGCTGAGGCTCCCGCTGAAACTCCTGCAGAGGAGACAGCTGAGTAATTAATTTATTCACAAATCATTAAAAAAGAAAACGTACTATGGACGTTACAATGACTGATATTAAGAAGCTCCGTGAGATGACCGGTGCTGGCTTGGCTGACTGTAAGAAGGCTTTGGCTGAGTCTGACGATATGGACGGTGCTGTTGCATACCTGCGTAAGAAGGGTGCTGCTGTTGCTGCTAAGCGTAGCGATCGCGAGGCTTCAGAGGGTTGTGTGCTTGTTAAGGCTGAGAATGGCTTTGGTGCCATCATCGCTTTGAAGTGCGAGACTGACTTCGTTGCCAACAATGCTGATTTCATTGCTCTTACCCAGAACATTCTTGATGCTGCTGTTGCAGCTAAGGCTAAGTCTCTGGATGAAGTTAAGGCTTTGCCTTTAGGCGACGTAACTGTGGCTGATGCTGTTACAGAGCGTAGCGGTGTTACCGGTGAGAAGATGGAGTTGGATGGTTACTGCTACATCGAGTCAGAGAATATTGCAACTTACAACCACATGAACCGTAATGGTCTTTGCACCATGTTGGCTTTGAACAAGGCTGTTGAGGATGCAACTGTTGGTAAGAATATTGCTATGCAGATTGCCAGTGCAGCTCCTGTCGCTATCGACGAGACTGGTGTTCCTCAGTCTGTAAAGGATAATGAGATTGCTGTTGCAATCGAGAAGACAAAGGCAGAGCAGGTTCAGAAGGCTGTTGAGGCAGCTATTAAGAAGGCTGGTTATAACCCTGCTCACTTCGATTCAGAGGATCACATGGAGAGCAACCAGACTAAGGGCTGGATTACAGCTGAGGATGTTGTTGCTGTTAAGAAGATTATTGCTGACGTGACAGCCGAGAAGTCTGCAAACTTGAACGAGGCAATGATTCAGAATATTGCTAAGGGTCGTCTGAACAAGTTCCTTAAGGAGAACTGTTTGATGAGTCAGGAGTATATCTGGGACAAGAACTTCACCGTTGCTTCTTACTTGCAGTCTGTAGATAAGGACTTGACTATTACGGATTTCAAGCGTTTCACACTTCGTGCAGAATAATTTCTGTCGCGAACTGAAATAAATTCAAAAAAAGAGTGAGCCTTTCGTATGATTGGCTCACTTTTTTTATGTCTTTGGCTTTGCTGAAATTGCTGGTAATCGGAATAGGAAAGAAAATTGAGTTTTTTCTTTCGCTCTTCTCTCGTTTTTCGTAACTTTGCACACAAATGAAGATATTTGGGATAGGAATGAACTACGTGGAGCACAATAAAGAGCTTCATGGTACGTTATTAAATATAGAGGAGCCTGTTGTTTTTACAAAGGCAGACTCTTCGTTGCTTACGGGTGGTAAACCGTTTTTTATCCCTGCCTACACCCAGCAGTGTGATTATGAGACGGAACTGGTGGTACGCATCAATCATTTGGGGCGCAGTATTCCCGAACGATTTGCCCATCGGTATTATGATGAAGTATCTGTTGGAATAGACTTTACCGCTCGTGATATGCAGAAATCCTTGCGTGAGAAAGGTTTGCCTTGGGATTTATGTAAAGGGTTTGATGGAAGTGCTGTAGTGGGAGAATGGCAATCGCTTAAGACGATAGGTGAGGTTCAGAATTTGCACTTCCAATTGGATATAAATGGAGAAACTGTACAGAGTGGTTTTACTGGCGATATGGTACACAGTGTAGATAAGCTGGTTAGCTTTATCAGTCAGTTCTTTACGCTTAAAACAGGTGACATCATCTTTACAGGCACACCTGTTGGGGTTGGTCCGGTTCATATAGATGATCATCTTGAGGGCTACCTGGAAGGAAAGAAGGTTTTGGAATTCAATGTTAAGTAATATATAATTTGCAATGAGACGCATCATACAATATATATTGTTCTTTTTTATCGTTTTTCCTCTTATGGCGGAGGAAAGCGGTAGATTAGATATTACTACCCTTGACTGGGAGGAACTGAAGAGGGATTCCATTATTCCTGTTTATACAGAGGTGGTTCCACTTCAGTCTGATTATTCTTTGTATGATTACAGCGTTGCCATTGAATATCCAGAGTATGCGCCTCTTACTCAACAAGAGACAGAGGACGTCCTTAAATTTGATAGTCTTATAACGGAGAAAATCGATATTGAAACCTATGTAGGTGTTTCTCGTGGCCAGGGAATGCTGGATATTGCATTTGTTCCCATCATTCGTCGTGGTAATTCGTACCTTAAGCTTGTCAGTGCTCAAATTGTTATTAATGCTACGCCCAAGCGACAGATGCATAAAGCTCCTGTCAAGGCTCAACGCTATGCTGCTCATTCTAAGTTGCAGAGTGGCCGTTGGGTGAAGATTTCAATAACAAATGACGGAATGTACCGTCTTACCCGTTCGGCTTTAAAGAAGATGGGATTTTCCAATCCTTCTAAGGTTCATCTGTATGGCTATGGCGGACATTTACAGAATGAGGTCCTGTTTACTGGTACAGAATATGATGATATGGTAGAGGTTCCTCTCTATTACAGTAAAAAACAGGATGCATGGCTCTTTTGGGGTAATGGCCTGTTGTCATGGAAGGGAGACGAAAGGGTTATCAACTTTTACGCAAATGCTGCTTATTATTTCCTGACGGAAGAGACCGAAGATGCTACTCTCATAGGGACAGAACCTTCTTATGCAGGACGCGTGGAGCATACTTTCCAAGACTTTACTGATCATGTTCTATATGAGAAAGATGAATATGCTTGGTATCATGGCGGTCGCAATTTGTATGAGAATGTTAATTATATCAATAATAATTCTCATACCTATAGCTTGCAGACCATCAATTCCGAAGGCGGTGAGAAACTGACGGTGGTTTTCTCAGCTTATAAAGACTCTGTGATGACAACATCTGTGAACGGAACTCGGATGGGAAAAATGGAGATGCCAAAGATAAGAGATTACTGGTATGCCACATCTGCAAAGGCAACGTATGATTTGAGCAAATTGGAGCGCACCTCTACCTGGAATGTTCGTCTGACATCAACTGCAGGTTTTAATGCTCGATTGGATTATCTGTCACTTAGTTATAAAAGAAAACTTAAGCCTTCCTCTGGCTTTGTTGCTTTTACTCAAACTCAATCTGGTAGTTGTAGATTTGATATAGAGGGATCAGGACTCAAAGTCATGCGTATTGGCAGTCCTGATGATTCCGCAACACTTATAGATGGAGTACAAAATGGTTCTGTTTATTCTGTAACCGTAGAAGACCCAACACGTCAGTTTGTAGCTTTTGACGAAGGTTATGCTTTTCCAGAACCGTCTTATGCAGGTGTCGTTGCCAATCAAGACTTACACGCGATGGACAGTGTGGATATGGTTATCGTTATTCCTGTCAGTGAGAAATTACGGAAGCAAGCAAATCGCTTGGTTGAGGCCCATAAGCAATACGACGGATTAAGATGCGCCATCGTTCGTGCCGATCAGATTTACAACGAATTCTCCAGCGGAACACCTGACGCCACAGCCTATCGTCGTTTTATGAAAATGCTTTACGACAAGGCAAAGACTATGGATGATGCACCTAAGTACCTGCTTCTCTTCGGTGATGCGGCATGGGATAACCGCATGACAAGTATTCATTGGAGGAAATACTCCCCCGATAATTACCTGCTTTGTTATCCCAGTGAGAATAGTCTTAGTAGTACTGAAAGTTTTGTGATGGAGGATTACTTTGCTTTGTTGGATGACGGCGAAGGTAAAAATATCCTTAAAGATAAGCCAGACCTTGGCGTAGGTCGTTTTCCTGTGACCACAGATGCGGATGCTAAGATTATGGTGGATAAGACCATCACTTATCTAAGCCGTGAAAATGCAGGCGGATGGAAGAACTACGTTTATCTCTTGGGTGATGATGGCGATGATAATGACCACATGAAAAAAGCTAATGAGGTGGCAGAACTTGTTAAGGCTACTTATCCCGAGATGGAAGTAAAAAAAATAATGTGGGATGCTTACAAAGTGGAGAGTACTGCAAGTAATCTTTCATATCCCACCTGTACGCAGGATATTAAGAAAGCCATGAAGGAAGGTGCCTCTGTAATTAATTATGTAGGGCATGCCGCTGCTTATGCCTTCAGTGATGAGTTTGTGCTCCGTGTAAATGATTTTGCAGAACCTTGTGGTGACAAACTGGCTCTTTGGGTAACGGCAGCTTGTGATGTAATGCCCTTTGATGGTCAGATGGAAAATATAGGTGAGACGGCAGTCTTGAATCCTAACGGTGGAGCGTTGGCATTTTACGGAACTGCACGTACTGTATATGCTACCCAAAACTTGTATATGAACAGGTATTTCATGTCGCATTTGTTTGATACGGATGCTAAAGGTCGAAGAAATAGGGTGGGGGATGCTATTCGTCTTGCCAAGAACAGTATTATTACGGGAAATATGGAATCTATTTATCCTCAGAATAAGTTACAATATGCGTTACTTGGCGACCCCTCTTTAGAATTTGGTGAACCTTCGCAGAAAGTAATTCTTGACAGTATCAACGGCACACTTCTCAAGTCGTCATCCAGAATTCCTCTAAAGGCTGGTCAGCGTGTGCGTCTTTCTGGACACCTTACCGATGCTAAGGGCATCCTGAAAACTGATTTCTCGGGAACTTTGACAGCCAGGATGTACGACAACGAGGAAACAATAGTCTGCTACAATAATCATTCTGCTAAAACTGGTGCCTTCTCTTTTACTGATCGTGCTGGCATCTATACATGTATGGATAGTATTATCAATGGTAAGTTCAGTCTTGAATTTATTGTTCCCGTGGATATTAATAATAGCAACGAGGAGGGCAGATTTGTCTTCTATGCGTTGAACAATGAGCGTACCATGGAAGCCAACGGTTATAGCGAAAAGTTCCTTCTCGGTGGTATGGAAGTTGGAGAGAAGGATAGCATTGGCCCGGCAATTATTGCAGGTTTGAATACGGAGGAATTTGTAAACGGAGGAACCGTAAACCGGACACCATATTTTGTGGCCAATCTGGAGGATGAAAGTGGTATAAATTACAGTGGAAACGGACTTGGTCACGATTTAATTCTTTGTGTTGACAATGATGTCAGCAAAACATATTCTCTGAACAGTTATTACGTGCAGGAGTTTGGTGACTTTACGCGCGGTAGTGTATCTTTTGTGCTGCCTGAGTTAGAAGCAGGTTCTCATACACTAACTTTCCGTGCATGGGACGTTCTGAACAATACCAATGCGGTATCCCTTGACTTTGTGGTTGATCCTTCCTTGGCTCCTACCATGTTTAATCTGACAGCAAGTCAGAATCCCGCTCGTACCAGTACCAATTTCCTTATTTCGTATGATATGGCTGGTGCCGATTGCACGTTCACGCTTGAGGTCTTTGATTATGCTGGCCGTAGGGTTTGGTATCATCAGGAACTGGGAAGTTCTTCTCGCGGATTATATACTATACCTTGGAATTTGTGTACCAATGCGGGTTGCAAATTATATACGGGAATTTACTTCTATCGTTGTCAAATGACGTGTGGCGATAGTAAGAAAGTGTCAAAAACGCAAAAAATTGTTATTTTGAACAATAAATAAGAAAAAACAGAGTTTTTATATTGTATGGAAACAATAAAATTCAATAAGATAACTCTGCTTTTAGCAGTGCTGCTTAGCTTCGCAGTTGTAAGGGCGGAAGATAAGAAGAATCTCTTCAATCCTGAAACATATGGTGTTACATCTTTGGCGATTGCACCTGATGCCCGTGCCAGTTCCATGGGTGATCTGGGTGCTGCTACAGAAGCCGATGTATATGCTCAATACTGGAATCCTGCAAAATATCCCTTTAATGTGGCTCGTGCGGGAGTAGGTATTAGTTACACACCTTGGTTGCGTAAATTGGTCAGTGATATCAACCTTGCTAATGTGACGGGTTTCTACCGTATTGGTGATTATTCTGCAGTATCAGCATCACTCCGTTATTTCAGTTTGGGTGAGGTCTATCTCAGTGATACTGAGAATATGACTATTAGGCCCTATGAGATGGCTATCGATGCAGGTTATAGCCGTATGCTTAGTGAGACCTTCTCTATGGGTGTAAACTTGCGTTTCATATTCTCTGATATCCGTTACAACTATGAGGATGAGAGCAGCCCAGGAAAAGCATTCGCTGCTGATATCGCCATGTATCGCTTAGGATACTTTATGATGGGTAATCGTGAGTGCAGCCTTGGCTGGGGTATCAATATTAGTAATATAGGTAGTAAAATCGCTTTTGGAGGTGATGATAACGCAGAGTTTATTCCTACCGACCTTCGTATCGGTCTGAACCTTACAGTTCCTGTAAATGAATACAATAAGTTCAGTTTGGCTCTTGATGCCAATAAGTTGTTGATTCCTACTTATCCCAAATTGCAGGAGGGTGAGTCAACTGTTGATTATCAGGATCGTATTCAGCGCGATTATTATGATATCTCGCCCATAGCCGGTATCTTCAAGAGTTTTGGTGATGCTCCTGGTGGATTCAAGGAAGAGTTGCAGGAAATCCGTTGGAGTATAGGTTGTGAATATACTTATAACGATCGTTTTATGCTTCGCGCAGGATATCATCACGAGTCAGAAAATAAGGGTAATCGTAAGTTCTTTACTGTTGGTGCCGGCTTCCGTATGAATGTCTTTACCATTGATGCTTCATACTGTTTCAGTACAGCACAGACCAACCCTCTTGATCAGACTATGCGTTTCTCGCTGGGCTTCGATTTGGATGGAATGCGTGACCTCTTCGGCAAGATGAGGAGAAGATAAGGATAATATCCTTTTTAGAATACACATAACAAATAAAGAAGGGGCGGCCCTTCTTTATTTTTTTTCTATCAGAACGGTAGCATAGGCAGATATGCCTTCTTCACGACCTGTAAAGCCAAGTTTCTCTGTTGTGGTTGCTTTGATGCTGACATCATCAATGTCTATTTCCATCACCTTAGCTAAGCATTCCTGCATGGCGGGGATATGTGCTTTCAGTTTGGGGCGCTCGGCACAGACGGTGGCATCAATATTGCCTACCTTGTAGCCTTTGGTAGCAATCAGTTCGATAGTTTTATGGAGCAGAATCTTACTGTCTATGTTGTGAAACTCTTCGCTGTTGTCGGGGAAGTGATAGCCTATATCGCGCATGTTGGCAGCTCCTAATAGCGCATCGCAGATAGCATGAATCAGTACGTCTGCATCACTGTGTCCCAGTAAGCCGTGTGTATGATCTAAGCGTATGCCACCCAACCAAAGTTCGCGTCCTTCTACCAGTTTGTGGACATCAAATCCAAATCCAACCCTAATCTTCATAATATCTTTTTCTTTTTATTTTTTCCCAGACTGCAGGATGTAGTCCTTCGCCATGATAATCTGGGTTCTTTATACTCTCTCTTAACGCTGTGCTACTAATGTCAATAAGAGGCGTTTCTGCAATGGTAACGCCATCGGGAACGTTTTCTAACTTGTAGCCTGTTCTCGGATATACAATGACTTTGTGGTGTGCTAAAATCTCTTCGCTCTTGTACCACATGGGAAACCGTTCCCAATTGTCTGCTCCGATAATCAAGATGAACTCTCTCTCAGGGAACTCATTACGCAGATGCTCTAAAGTGTGAACCATATAGGAAGGGCGGGGCAGATGGAACTCATAGTCGCTGACTGTAAGGTTCGGAATATCCTTTACTGCAAGTCTTGCCAACTGCAGTCTTGCATTGTCGTCCAAAAGCTTCTGATTTACTTTGAACGGATTCTGTGGAGAGACCAATAGCCACATCTCGTCTATTAGGCGCATATCCAGTAGAGCCTGGCTGAGCTGTATATGCCCATTATGGATGGGGTTGAAAGTACCTCCGTAGAGTCCGGTCTTTATTGAGCATTGAACATTGAGCATTGAACATTAGGAATTTAGGAAATCCTTTAGAATCTTGACAGCTTCCTGTTTGGCAGTTTCCAAATCATCGTTTATTAAAATACGGTCGAACTGGGGGGCAAAACTCATTTCGTAAGCTGCTTTTTCCAATCGGATTTTTATTTGGTCTTCGGGATCTGTCTTTCTTCCCTCCAGTCTGTTCCTTAATTCCTCTATGCTGGGCGGTTGGATAAATAAGCTTAGTGCGCGGTCGCCATAGAATTTCTTTATGTTGCAGCCACCCTTAACATCTACGTCGAACACTACATTTTGTCCAGCTTCCAGTTGTTTCTCCACCTGTTCTTTCAAGGTGCCGTAAAAGCGATCGGGATAGACCTCTTCATACTCCAGAAACTCATTGTTCTGAATACGCTGGCGGAACTCTTCCGGTGAGAGGAAGAAATACTCTACTCCATGTTTTTCCTCGCCACGTGGAGGTCTGCTGGTGGCGCTGATGCTGAAGGCCAGCTTAAACTCTGGGTGCTCCTTCATCAGATACTGTACAATCGTACTTTTTCCGCTGCCACTTGGGGCTGATACAATAATAAGCCTGGCCATTTACATTACATTAAGTACTTGTTCCTTGATTTGTTCCAATTCGTCTTTCATCTTTACCACGATGTTCTGCATTTCAGCTTGATTGCTCTTACTGCCCGTGGTGTTGATTTCGCGACCCATTTCTTGGGCGATGAAGCCCAGCTTCTTACCTTGGCCATGTCCTTCTTCCATTGTCTGACGGAAGTATTTTAGGTGGTTGGTCAGACGCTGTTTTTCTTCGTTAATATCAAGTTTCTCAATGTAATAAATCATTTCCTGTTCCAGACGGTTGCGATCGTACTCCACTCCTGGGATAGACTGCAGTGCATCAACAAGCTTTTGGCGAATTTTCTCTGTCCTGCTTGTTTCGTATGGCTCGATGCTCGCCAGCAGGGCAGCAATATTGTTCAGTTTCTCTTCAAACTTCTTCTGAAGTGCTACGCCCTCTTGCTTACGGAAGTCCACCAACTGCTGAACGGCTTTCTCTACCACACTTCTGGCAACAGACCACTCCTCATCTGTGAGTTCCTGAACTTCGGTCTTGCTCAGGACATCGGGCATACGCATGAGCACCGTCCAGATATCCTCTGGCTTGTTTATGTTATACTTCTCTGCAATATCTGTAATCTGTTTGTAATAGTTGGCTACCAACTCACCGTTAATAGAAGCGGCATTCTGGTCCTCTGTCTGTTCAATCCACAGGTTGAATTCTACTTTTCCACGCTCCAGTGCCTGAGAAATGATGGCACGTACTTCCATATCTTTTTCGCGGTAGATGGGAGCTAATCGGGTTGACAGATCCAGTGCTTTGCTATTCAGTGATTTTACCTCTGCATTAATCTTTTTTCCTTGGAATTCGGCTGAGGCTTTTCCGTATCCCGTCATTGATTGTATCATATTTTCTCAACAATTTTCTGCAAAAGTACGGAAATAATGGCAAAAAATAGTAATTTTGTACCGAAATTTAAATGTAAGTTTAACGAATGCCTTGTATTCTACATATAGAGACCAGCACAAAGGTTTGCTCTGTGGCTCTTAGCCAAGATGGGAAGCTCCTTTATCATCATGAGGATTTTGATGGTCCCAGCCATTCTGAGATGAGTGGCGTTTACGTTGATGAGGCCCTGTCTTTTGCCAACAGTCACGCAATTCCTGTTGATGCCGTAGCCGTTAGTATGGGGCCTGGCAGCTATACAGGTTTAAGAATAGGTGTTTCTTTGGCCAAGGGCGTATGTTATGGACGCGATTTGCCGCTGATAGCTGTTCCTACGCTCAAGGTGCTTTGTGTGCCTATCCTTCTCGGTAAGGAGGAACTCCCTGAGGATGCACTTCTTGTTCCGATGATAGATGCTCGCAGAATGGAAGTCTATTCTGCAGTATATGACCGTGCCCTCAAGGAGATACGTCCCATTCAGGCTGATGTGGTAACGTCAGAGACATATCAGGAGTTTTTGGATCGAGGTCCCGTATATTTCTTTGGCAATGGGGCTCAGAAGTGTCAGGCTGTCATTCAGCATCCCAATGCTCACTTCATTGACGGTATTCATCCTTTGGCTAAGAATATGTTTCCTCTGGCTGAGCGCAGCATGCACCTTGAGGAGTTTCAGGATGTGGCATACTTTGAGCCTTACTATCTGAAAGAATTTGTAGCAATAAAATCAAAACCATTATTGTAATGCAATACAATACACAAAGAGAGCAGTTGATTATGCCCGAATATGGACGTGGCATCCAGTATATGGTAGATTTGGCCATCTCCTTGCCAGACAGACAGGAACGCCAGAGGTGCGCAAACACCATTATATCCATTATGTCCCGTGTTCAGCCCGAGAATGCTGGTGCTGCTGATTATGAGGTTCGTCTTTGGAATCATCTTGCTAAGATTTCACGTTATAAGCTTGATATAGATTACCCTGTGGAGATTGTGCCCGAACAGGAAGCTATGGAACATCCTAAGCCATTACCTTATCCGATGAAGAAGATACGCCGCCGCCACTACGGACACCTTGTGGAGAGTGCCTTGCAATATGCCCAAACGCTTCCCGATGGTGAAGAACGTACAGCATTGGTAGGTATGGTGGCCAATCAGATGAAGCAAGATCTTTTCGTCTGGAATCGTGACTCTATGGATGAGAACTTGGTGATGCAGGACATCAGACGTTATTCTGATGGTCAGTTGCAGTTGCCGTCTGATTTCCGTTTTGCTACAGTAGGTGTCCCTTCTAATGCTCAACTGGCAAATAACGGCTCTACAAAGAGTAAGAAGAAGAAACGTTAAAATTATCTCTCATATTTTATAGCATATGCCATCTTTTATTATCGAAGGCGGACATCGGTTAAAGGGAGAAATCGTTCCTCAGGGTGCCAAAAACGAGGCACTACAGGTTCTCTGTGCAACATTGCTTACCTCTCAGCCTGTAAGGATTAATAATCTTCCCGATATTGCCGATGTCAATAATCAGATTGGTCTGCTCAAGGATATTGGCGTAAGTGTGTCTGAAAACGCTCCTGGCGATTATACTTTTCAGGCCGATAACGTTGATACCGATATTCTACATACGGAGGAATTTCTGTTGCGATGTGGAAGTCTTCGCGGCAGTGTTATGCTTCTAGGTCCCCTTTTGGCTCGTTTCGGTAGGGCAGAGGTGGCTCGTCCTGGTGGCGATAATATTGGTCGTCGTCGTTTGGATACCCATTTCCTTGGTTTGCAGAAGTTGGGCGGTCAGTTCCAGTATGATGCCGAACGTGGAGTTTTTACCATTACCACAGACGGGCTAAAGGGATGCTACATGCTCCTTGATGAAGCTTCTGTAACAGGAACGGCAAACATTGTTATGGCTGCTGTCTTGGCAGAGGGAACCACTACCGTTTATAATGCTGCTTGTGAGCCTTATGTTCAGCAGCTTTGCCGTATGCTCAATAAAATGGGTGCCCATATCAGCGGTATTGGCAGTAATCTGTTGACCATACAAGGCGTATCAGAACTGGGTGGCACTGAGCATACTATCCTGCCGGATATGATTGAGGTTGGTTCATTCATTGGAATGGCTGCCATGGTGGGCGATGGTGTACTTATCAAGGGGGTTGCCTATGATGAGTTAGGTATCATTCCAGACACCTTCCGTCGTTTAGGTATTGAGGTGCAGCGTAATGGCGATGATATCTTCGTCCCGCATCATGACCGTTATCAGATAGAGTCGTTCCTTGACGGCTCTTTTATGACTATATCTGATGCTCCCTGGCCAGGCCTTACACCCGACCTTCTGAGTGTTCTGCTTGTTGTCAGCACCCAGGCTAAGGGCTCCGTGCTTATTCATCAGAAGATGTTCGAGAGCCGACTCTTCTTTGTGGATAAACTCATAGATATGGGCGCACAGATTATTCTCTGCGACCCCCACAGAGCTGTTGTGGTAGGTCATAACCATAAACTTCCTCTGCATGCCCGTCGTATGACAAGCCCGGATATCCGTGCCGGTATTGCCTTGCTTATTGCTGCGATGAGTGCAGAAGGAACCAGCAGAATAGAGAATATAGGTCAGATAGACCGTGGTTACCAGCATATAGAAGAGCGTTTGAACGCTCTTGGTGCGAATATAAGGAGAGTGGAATAAATGATTAAGGACGCTGAGGTTTATAAGATAGGAACCATCACCCGTACTCATGGCGTGAAAGGAGAGGTATCCCTTTCCTTTACAGATGATGTTTGGGATCGTGCCGATGCAGATTATCTAATCTTGCGTATTGATGGTATCTTGGTGCCTTTCTTTATGGAGGAATATCGTTTCCGCTCAGATACCACGGCACTCATCAAGTTTCAGGATTATGATTCAGCCGAGGCTGCCAAGGAACTCTGTGGGTGCGATGTGTATTTTCCTCACTCACTTACACCTGCACCGGAGGCGGACGACGATTATACGTGGCGTTACTTTACAGGCTTCCGTATCGTGGATGAGAAGGCTGGTGATTTGGGAGAGATAACCTATGTCGATGACAGCACGCAGAATATACTCTTCCATGTTGGAGACCGTCTAATCCCTGCGGTAGAATCATTCATTTCCCATATTGATCATCAGGCACGCATCATTACTATGCAGTTGCCAGAAGGACTTTTGGATTTATGAAAAAGAGAATATGTATTTTAGGCTCCACCGGAAGTATCGGAACTCAGACGCTTCAGGTGATAGAGGAACATCCGGATCTTTTTGAGGCATACGTGCTTACTGCAAACTCACAGGCTGATCTGCTTATTCGGCAGGCCCGTAAGTTCCAGCCTGCTGCAGTTGTCATTGCAGATGAAAGCAAATACCAGTACGTACAGGATGCTTTGGAAGCAGAACCCATTCAGGTCTATGCTGGCGCCGATGCACTCTGTCAGGTGGTACAGATGGAGCCGGTAGATGTGGTTCTTACAGCCCTTGTTGGTTTCAGTGGACTACGTCCTACCATAAGTGCCATAAAGGCCAAGAAGCCTATCGCTCTTGCCAATAAGGAGACTCTAGTGGTGGCTGGTGAACTCATTACTGACCTTTGTCTACAGAATCATGTGCCCATTTTGCCTGTAGATAGTGAGCATAGTGCTATCTTCCAGAGTCTGATGGGCGAGCAGAGCGAGATAGAGAAGATTATCCTTACGGCCAGTGGTGGCCCTTTCCGCAACTTTACCAAGGAGCAGCTGCAAAGTGTAACGCCAGCTATGGCGCTCAAACACCCCAACTGGGATATGGGTGCCAAGATAACCATCGATAGCGCCAGTATGATGAATAAGGGCTTTGAGGTTATAGAAGCTCGTTGGCTATTTGATGTTGCTCCAGAGCAGATTCAGGTTGTGGTACATCCGCAGAGTATCATTCACAGTGGAGTGCAGTTCAAGGACGGAGCTGTCAAGGCTCAGTTGGGTGCTCCCGATATGCGTGTGCCCATTCAGTTGGCTCTTTCTTATCCTGAGCGATTGGAGAGTAGTTTTCCCCGTTTGGACTGGTGGCAGATGAAGGATTTAACCTTTGAGCGTCCTGATGAGGATAAGTTCCGTTGTCTGCACATGGCATACGAGGCAATCCGTTTGGGTGGAAATGCCGCCTGTATTGTTAATGCAGCTAATGAGGTTGTCAACCTTGCTTTCCGTCAGGAACGTTGTGGCTTCCTGCAGATGGCAGACGTAATAGAGAAAACACTACAGACTGTTGCACATCAGGAGCAGTCTTCATTGGAGGATTATTTGGCATGCGATGCAGAGTCTCGTCGTGTTGCCGCCTCACTCATTTAAATAGTAGAATAAGGTAAAAAGCAAAATAATGGAAGTAGTTCTGATTAAAGCATTGCAGCTTTTATGCTGTCTCAGTTTGTTGGTTCTCCTGCATGAGGGTGGACATTTTGGATTTTCCAAGCTCTTTGGCGTAAAGGTAGAGAAGTTCTATATGTTCTTCGACTATAAGTTTCATCTTTTTAGTACCCGTTCCAAGTGGTTTACCCGTTTGTTCCCTCGTTTCAAGAATAACGAAACAGAGTATGGTATTGGTTGGATTCCCTTAGGCGGATATGTTAAGATATCCGGCATGATAGATGAGAGTATGGATTTGGAGCAAATGAAGAAGCCCGCCCAAGCTAATGAGTTCCGTTCTCAGAAAGTATGGAAACGTTTCTTTATTATGTTTGGTGGTGTGCTCATGAACTTCCTTACAGCTTGGTTCCTTTATAGTGCTATAATGTTCACTTGGGGACGTGATTATCTGCCTATGCGTAACGTAACACAGGGCTTCCAGTTCAATAAGGAAGCTCAGAGTATAGGTTTCCGTAATGGTGATATCCCTGTAGCTATAGATGGGAATGAAATTACCGAGTACAATGTTGCTGTGGTGCGTACCCTTTCTAATGCCTCTGTTGTGACAGTGCTTCGTGATGGTATGGAGGTCGATTTGCAGATGCCTCAGGATGGACTTAATATGTTGGAAATGTTACAGAGCATACCTCCCTTTATAACTCCCATCGTTCCTGCCGTAATAGACAGTGTCACTCCAGGCTCTCCTGCACAGAAGGCAGGTTTCAAAAAGGGTACTCGCCTGTTGGCTGTGAATGGTAAGGAGATTTCTACATGGACAGATTACGATTGTGAAGTTACAGTCCGTCGTCAAGACGTGCTGGCAGCTTCTGGCTGTACACATGCGGATAGTCTCAAGATGCGTCAGTTACAGGTTGTTTATCAGCTGACGGAAGATGCTCAGCCAGATACCATCCAGCTTAAGTTGGACAAGGATTATAAAATGGGCGTAACACATTTGTTCCCTGATTATAAGAAGGAACACGTTTCTTACACGTTGCTTTCTTGTATTCCTGCCGGTTTACAGCAGGGATGGCGTACGCTTACAGGCTATGTCAATGATCTTAAGTACGTAGCCAGTGCAGAGGGCGCTAAGAGTGTGGGTTCCTTCATTACTATAGGAAACATTTTCCCCAAGGCTTGGGATTGGCAGCAGTTCTGGACAATTACAGCTCTCATCAGTATTATCCTTGCTGTTATGAATATTCTTCCCATTCCAGGTTTGGATGGCGGACATATCGTATTTCTAATGTGGGAAGGCATCACAGGCAAGCAGCCTTCAGACAAGGCTGCTGAGTGGTTTGAGAAGATTGGTCTTGGCTTGCTCTGTCTGCTTATGTTGCTAGCCTTTAGCAATGATATTCGAAACTTTATTTTACCCTTATTTGGATTTTGATTCATTGAGCATTGAACTTCTTAAACAATTAAACTTCAAAATGAAACATCTTCTTACCATATTTACGTTGCTCCTGCTCTGTGCCTGTGGCGGTGGCGATGCCAATCAGAAGGCATCACGTATGCTCTCAGATGCTCGTTTTGCGTTGAAGTACGGACATTACAGCGAGGCCAGAGATTCTATTCTCTCTCTGCGACAGAAGTACCCCACAGCCATTGAGGTGCGTCGTCAGGCTATTCTCTTACTTGATAGTGTGGAGATGGCTGCAGCTGCAGATAGTCTGAAGAATGCCCAAGGTGAGGAGTGGGAACGTCTGCACATCAAGCAGCAGTTTTTCGAGCGAAAACTTTTGGAAGATAAAAAGAAGGACGCAGAATGAAGCATCTCACGGAAGAAGATCTTTCTCATCTGTTTGATACCCCAATGTTTCATGCCATAGGTGAAGTGGCTGATCAGTTGGGCTTCCATTGCTATGCTGTGGGCGGATACGTTCGTGATCTGTTTTTGGAGCGTCCCTCTAAGGATATAGACTGTGTGGTAGTAGATCCACGACGGGATGTTTCTGCTGTAGATGGTCCCGGTATTCGTATTGCACAGGCTTTAGGTAAGCGATTGGGTAGGGGTGCTCATGTAAGCGTTTTCCGTAATTTCGGAACAGCACAGGTTAAGTGGAAGGGACAAGAGGTAGAATTTGTCGGTGCTCGTAAGGAAAGCTATAGTCGTGACAGTCGTAAGCCTATCGTTGAGGATGGTACGCTGGAAGATGATTTGGATCGCCGCGACTTCACCATTAACGCCTTGGCTTATTGCTTGACCTCAGATGGACTCTTGGATGGGAAACGTCTCATTGACCGTTTTGATGGACTCTTGGATATGGAGGATGGACTTATTGCTACGCCTCTTGACCCTGATATCACTTTCAGCGATGACCCTTTGCGCATGATGCGTTGCATTCGTTTTGCCACCCAATTGCGTTTCCAGATTGAAGATGAGACGCAGGAAGCGCTTAGTCGTAATGCAGAGCGTATTAAGATTATCTCTCAGGAACGTATTATCGATGAACTCAACAAGATAATG
>JAEEGL012783975.1_pt1 | contig 16578 bp, 11 predicted proteins | sample 9134231 | NCBI WGS metagenome assembly JAEEGL01 (sample SAMN16246548, study PRJNA631951) | gut metagenome | biome: gut microbiome; feature: rumen; material: fiber-attached | host: Bos | place: Iran: Karaj | collected 2018-10 | reverse complement strand
TAGGTTCCGTCCGCCTCGGTGTTTTTGGGTTTGACCGTTGTCTGAGCTTCCTCCTTTTTACCGGGAATACGACCTTCCTCCCCCTTTTCCGACGGAAGAGAACGGGGACGGGGACTCTTATGTCCTGACATCGGAAGACGCCGAGTTTCTCGACCGGGCCGCGGAAGGGGAACCGATCCTTTCCGATGCGGCGCCGGTTTCCCCTGCGAAAAAGGTCATGTCGGCCCTGCTCAGCGGGGTGATCAACATCCTGCTTCTGATCTTTCTGGCGCTGATCTTCTTTCAGGCGCGGGTGAAACAGCCGATGTCGATCGACGCCGTTTTCAGCGACCGGGAGGGGGACCAGCTCGAAGTTGAAACTCTGGACGAAGGGAATATTGAGCCCCAGCCCGCCGACGAGTACAAACTGACCATGCCCGAAGATATTCCGGTCGGCGAGTACATCTCGCCTGACCGGCTCGAATTTGATGAAAAGAGCGACTCGCTCCTGACGCAGACCGAGGAGACCCGAATCGATATCACCTCGCTTTTCGACGGACGTACCGATCCGGGGACGAAAAACGATCTCCTTTCGAAATACGGGGGGGATCAGAAGACGGTTCGGGCGGTTGAACGGGGCCTGGCATGGCTGAAACGGCAGCAGCTTCCCGACGGGTCGTGGAGTCTGAAAGAACCGTATCGGGACGGCGCGATGGCCGATAATCACTGCGCCGCCACCGGTCTGGCGCTCCTGGCGTTTCAGGGGGACGGAAACACGCGGTCCGCCGGGAAGTACCACGCCCAGGTCCGTAAGGCGTGGAAGTGGCTTTTGAAGCAGCAGGGGGAAAACGGCTCATTCTTTCCGGAAGCGGAAGGACTTTCGACCGGCCGCTTCTATACGCAGGCGATCTGTACGATCGGGATCTGCGAACTGATCGGGATGGAAAAGAAGAGCGGGAAGGGGAAAGATCTCCTGAACGCCGCGCAGAAGGCGGTCGACTATCTGGTCGAGCGGCAGAACCTCCGGCAGGGGGGGTGGCGCTATGACGTCGAAGAGCGGACCGACTGGGTTCTCGTGCGGAATAAGGAGCGGAAACAGGTTGTTAAAGAGATGTCGGTCGAAAGTGATCTTTCGGTGACCGGCTGGTGTCTGATGGCTCTCATGTCGGCCCGCGCCGCCGGACTCTACGTGCCGGACGAGACGTTCGAACGGATTGAAGGGTTTCTCGACCTGGTCTCGCTCAACGGCGGCGCCGACTATTTCTATTCGCCGGTCGAGCCGTCCGAACGCCTATCGATGACCGCGACCGGACTTTTGTGCCGCGAATATCTGGGATGGGACCGCCGGAACCCTCTCCTGATTCAGGGAGCGGAGAAGCTGATTCAGCCGGAAAATCTGATTCGGTATCCCTCCGAGCCGAAGAAGAACGAGCCCGCCTCGCGGCAGCGGACGAATGTCTACGGCTGGTATTCCGCGTCGATGATGTTAAAGCATCTCGGCGCGGCGAGCCGGTACTGGCAGACTTGGAATAAGGCGCTCTGCCGCGAGATTCCCGCGCATCAGGAACCGGAAAAGAGTTCAGAGGCTGGGAGCTGGGATCCGTCTTCCGACGATTACGCGTTCGGAGGGGGAAGGCTCTATGTGACCTGCCTTTCGATCTGCTGCATGGAGGTTTATTACCGGCATCTGGCGCTCTACGGGAACTGAGCGGCGGACGCACGACAGAGGGTTGGGCGCTTGACATTTATCCCCCTGATTCTACAATGAGAGTAAGATTGGATGGGTGCCCGAGCGGTTTAAGGGACCGGTCTTGAAAACCGGCGACGGTTAATCACCGTCCGTGGGTTCGAATCCCACCTCATCCGCTTTGTTTTTCCGGCCGTGACTTCTGTTATCCCTCTTTTCGCGGCCTGGTGACGGAAGAATAACAGCCGACTGACCGAAACGCCGTTTCGGCTCATATTCGATTAAGACAGTATATGTTACGACGTGATTTTCTTCGGCTGATCGGGGTTGCGGGGCTGGCGGCCGTCGGATTCCCTGTCCGCGGCGATGTGCGGGAAGAGTTCATCCGCCCGGTCTATTCTGTCACGAAATCTCAGGTCAGTTGGACCGCATCCCATTCGGCGCTCAAAGTCGAGGCACTTGTCTACTACCCCGCCGATTCACGTGAACCGGCTCCTGTGGTGATCTATTCGCACGGGCTCGGCAGTTCGCCCGAAAAGTTCGCATATCTCGGAAATATGTGGGCTTCTCGCGGGATTGTCGGTGTCTTTCTGCATCATCCCGAAACCGACGACGCCCAGTGGCGCGGGCGGATCCGTCCATTGCCGGAACTGCGCGAACTCTACAAGAAGTACTGGAACGGCCGCGACCGCGCGTTGGCGATTCGTTTTGTGATCGATCGCCTTTCGGAACCGGGGAACGAGTCCTCATCATTCGCGCATCTTCTTGACCTGAGCCGTATCGGCGCATCGGGGAACGATCTTGGGGCGCTCGGCGCGCTGCTGGTTGCCGGACAGCTTCCGCCGGATAACGGTCCGTCCCTGAAAGACCCGCGCGTGACGGCGGTAGTGCCGCTGAGCCCGCCGGTCTTCTGCGAGGCCGATCACGCGGTGCCGGTTTACGAAAACATCACGGTTCCTTGCATGACCGTCGCCGGTACGCGCGACGACGGAATCGTCGGCACCACCCGCGCGTGGCAGCGTCGGATTCCGTTCGACGCGATGGTTCACAGCGACCGGTATCATGTGATTCTCAACGGCGGCGACCACATGGTCTACGGCGGACATCTGCGCGCGCGCCGGCAGACGGCCGATGCCGATTACCAGAACGTGATCCGCGCGGCGACGACCCTCTTCTGGTCCGCCTATCTGAAAGGGGACCGTGACGCGCTCGGAATCCTTCGGACCGGTGCGGACACCGTCTTCAGCAGTCTGGCTCAGATGGAGTCGCGTCAGGCCGAAAAAGCCGGGAGCGCCGCCCGATGAACAAGAAGTTTCATATCGTCACAACCGGATGCCAGATGAACGTCCTCGACAGTGAGCTGGCCGCCGCGCTTCTGATCTCTCGCGGATACACGAAGGCCGAGTCGCAGAAAGAGGCGGAGGTGATTCTCTTTAACACGTGCAGTGTGCGCGAACATGCCGAAGAGAAGATCTACAGTGCGCTCGGCCGCCTGAAACACTGGAAATCGCATCATCCCGACGGCGTGATCGGCGTCTTCGGATGCATGGCGCAGAAGGACCGCTGGGTGATCTTCCGCCGCGCGCCGCATGTCGACGTGGTGGTCGGTCCGGGCCAGCTCGACCGCCTCCCCGACCTGGTCGAGGCCGCCTCGCTCGGCGAGGGACCGCAGATGGCGGTCAGCATCGACCGGTTCCAACAGCGGAAGTCGGCCGGCATGGTCCGCGAGAGTTTCCGCCAGTACGACCCGATCCGCCTTTCCGAGACGCGTCCGCAGCTCTTTCAGGCGATGGTTCGGATCATGTTCGGGTGCGATCGGTTCTGCTCATACTGCATCGTTCCCTCGGTGCGGGGGCCGGAACAGAGCCGCCCGGCGGAAGAGATTGTCCGTGAGATTAAAACGCTCGCCGATCAGGGGTGCGTTGAGGTAACCCTGCTGGGGCAGTCGGTGAACCTGTATAAATACAAGGAGGGGGAAAGAACCGTTACGCTTGCCGACCTGCTCGAACGGATCGACGGAATCGGCGGGATCCGGCGTGTCCGCTTTGTGAGCAACTACCCGACCGGAATGACCGACGCACTCTTACAGGCGGTGCGTGATCTGCCGATCGCCGTGCCGTATCTGCACGTTCCCGCGCAGCATGGCGCCGACTCGGTGCTTAAAAGGATGAATCGGCATTATTCCGCCGCCGAGTACCGTGAGCTGACCGCCCGGATTTACGAGACGATCCCCGGTGCGGCGATTACCAGCGATTTTATTGTCGGGTTCTGCGGCGAGACGGAAGAGGAGTTTCAGGAAACGGTTCAGCTGGTACGCGACACGAAGTTCAAGAACTCGTTTATTTTCAAATACAGCGAGCGGTCCGGCACGAAATCGGCGGAACTCTTTGAGGATGACGTGCCCGACGATGTGAAACGCCGCCGTAATAACGAGCTTCTTGCCGTGCAGGACGCGATCAGCGCCGAAGCGCACCGCGCGCTGGTCGGGAGAACGGTTGAAATTCTGGTCGACGGGCACGGAAAGAAGGAAGGACAGCTTTCCGGCCGGACCCCGACCGACCGGATCGTCGTCTTCGACGGGCCCGATTCGCTGATCGGCTCGTTTCAGACGATGGAAATCACCGGTTCGACTCCGTTCACTCTTTTTGGAAAAATCAAATCTGACGGTAACGCGGATTCAGGCGATGGAAAAAAAGCCGGATGACATCGGGGTGCGTCTGCTGAAATCGGTTTTCGGATTCAGCCGGTTCCGCCCCTATCAGGAGGAAATCATCAAGGCAATCTGCCGCGGCGAGGATGTTTTCGCGGTCATGCCGACCGGCGGGGGGAAATCGCTCTGCTATCAGTTTCCCGCAGTTGTCCTGAAAGGGGTCTGTGTGGTGATCAGCCCGCTTCTTTCGCTGATGAAAGACCAGGTCGATTCGGCACGCGAAACCGGTCTGCGCGCCGCGACGGTCAACTCGACCACGACGGCGTCGGAGTACGGCAAAGCTGTCGGCGCCCTGGAACGCCGGGAGCTTGATCTGCTCTACATTTCGCCGGAACGGTTTAACAGCCCCGGTTTCGCCGAAAAACTGTCCAATAGCTCAGTTTCGTTTTTCGCAATCGACGAGGCGCACTGCATTTCGGAATGGGGGCATCAGTTCCGCCCCGATTACCTGCAGCTCGGCCGGATCAGGGAACTGTTTCCCGATGCGCCGATCGCCGCGTTCACCGCGACAGCGACCGATCGCGTCGCGGCGGATATCCGGCAGCGGCTCGGTCTGCGCCGGCCTTTTGAAATACGCGCCTCGTTCGACCGGCCGAATCTCGACTATACGGTACAGCGAAAAGACGACCTGAACCGCCAGCTTCTCGATTTTTTGAAAACCGCCGACGGTCAGCCGGGGATCATCTACCGCGGAACGCGCAAGAAGGTCGAAGAGACCGCACAGACGCTCCGGAAACACGGAATTTCGGCGATGCCGTATCATGCGGGGATGGATCCGGTTCAGCGCGCGAAGGTTCAGGAAGCGTTTACCTACGACCGGATTCAGGTGGTTGTGGCGACGATCGCGTTTGGAATGGGAATCGACAAACCGAATGTGCGGTTCGTGATTCACGGCGATCTGCCGAAAAATATCGAAGGATACTATCAGGAGACCGGCCGCGCCGGGCGGGACGGCGCGCCCTCCCGATGCCTTCTTCTGTTCGGGTACCAGGATGTGGTGCTCCAGAACTCGTTTATCGAGCAATACGAGGATCCGAAGACGCGCGAGGTGACACTCGAACAGCTCAAACAGATGATCCGGTACGCCGAGTCGGACGAGTGCCGGCGCAAGGCGATTCTCCGTTATTTCGGGGAGGAGTACACTCAGGAGAACTGCGGGCATTGCGATTACTGCCGCGGCGCGATCAGGCACGTCGATGCGACGGTCGACGCGCAGAAGGCCCTTTCGGCGATGCAGCGGACCGGAAACCGGTTCGGGATAGGGCATTTGGTCGACGTGCTGGTCGGCGCGAAGACCGAACGTGTCCGCAGGTTCGCGCATGACCGCCTGCCGACCTACGGAGTCGGAAAGGACAAGCCGAAAAAGTACTGGCATTTCCTCTTTAACGCGCTGGTTTGTAAAGGGGCGGCGCGGATGCGTTCTGATTCCGAGTACCCGATTCCGCAGACCGCGGAATACGGGTTCGGGATTCTGCGCGGTGATGAGACGTTCGAACTGATCGATTTCGCGCCGGCCGAAACGAAAAAGCGGACGTCGAAAAAGGCGCGCAAGCGGGGCACAAAGGGGACGGCGAACGAGTCTGCCTTCGAACCCGGCGATACCGGTCTTTTCGATGTGCTGCGTCTGCGCCGGACCGAAATCGCCGCCGCCCGCCATATTCCCCCATACCGTATCTTCAGCGACAGTACCCTTTTGGAAATGGCCGAACGCAAACCGATGACCCGGGAAGAGCTCCTCGATATTACAGGGGTCGGGGAATACAAGATAAAGCGGTACGGGCAGGATTTTCTTGATGTCATTGCCGAGTATATTGCCGAGTCGCCGGAACCGGAGGAATCTGAATGAGCCTTTCCGCCGAAACGATCCGGCCAATCGACGACGCGTTCTTTCTGACCGGGCCGACTGCGGGAGGGAAGACGAAAATCGGCGTTCGCCTGGCGAAACTGATCGACGCCGAGGTGATTTCGCTCGACTCGATGGCGGTCTACCGCATGATGGATATCGGAACCGCGAAACCGACCGAGTCGGAACGGGAAGGGGTGCCGCACCACCTGATCGACGTCTGCGACCCGTGGGATGAGTACTCTCTGGCAAGCTACCTAAAAGATGCCGCCCGGGCCGCCGGCGGTATCCGCGCACGCGGGAAGCGGGTTCTCTTTGTGGGGGGGACTCCGCTCTACCTGAAAGGGGCGCTCTGCGGGATTTTCGAAGGGCCGCCCGCTGACCCGGCGTACCGAACCGAGCTGATCCGGCTCGAAGAGTCCGAACCCGGCTCGCTCCACCGTCTTCTCGCCGAACGGGCGCCCGACGACGCGCGGCGGCTCCACCCGAACGATACGCGCCGGATCATCCGTGCTCTTGAGATATTCCGTGCCAGCGGCAAATCGATCTCTTCGTTTCAGACGCAGTTTCACGCCGAAAAGAGCGAGACGAACCAACGCCGCGGCATCCTCCTCGACTGGGATCGGCCCGTTCTGAACGGGAGGATCAACCGCCGGGTCGACCTGATGATGCGGGACGGCTTTATGGACGAGGTTCGGCGTCTGACGGCGCTCGGCAGGCCCCTTTCGAAAACGGCGCTTCAAGGGGTCGGCTACGCAGAACTCCTGGCGGTCCTTCGAGGGGAGTCGGAGCTTAGCGGTGCGGTCGAACGGATAAAGCTGCGGACCCGGCGGTTCGCAAAACGTCAGGCGACCTGGTTTCGGTCTCTTTCCGGCCTGACGCCGGTGAAGATGACCGAGCCGGCCGATCCGGAGGCGAAGGCGCACGAGATTGCCGAGCTTCTCTTATAAAGAGGGGGAGTGAAGGGGAACGGGAAAGGGAGAAAAACCGATTCCGCCGGTGGAAGAGGGAGACACGCTCCCCCGCGGATTTCCCCCGTCTCCCCATTCTGTGCGAAACACCGGTGAATCGGTGCAGAAAAAATCCCCCTTGACCGATAAGAGAACATCGGTATAATGACCGCATACCTTAGGCGTCGTAGCCAAATGGCTAAGGCAGTGGATTGCAAATCCACGATTTACCGGTTCGAATCCGGTCGACGCCTCTTTCCCCCCTTTACAGAGGGAGGGAAGGTGCTAGAATTAGCACCGGCTCTTTGAGTCAAACCGTTTGGCTGGCCCTGTCGTTTAACGGTTAGGACACGGCCCTTTCAAGGCCGCGATACGGGTTCGATTCCCGTCAGGGTCATTCCCGCCCTCTCAGGCTCCAAGCCTGAGAGGGCTTTTTTTGTGGGATATGCCTTGCTAAGGCCTAATCCGCTTTCGGCGATGTCAGAACAAAACGTTTACCTTTCCGCCTTTTAATCCCTATTGACGCGGTAGGAAATAAGGCTAGAATTGACGGGACCGTTTTGCGGCTCCCGCGCCGGCGGTTTTTCTCTGCCGGAACGGTTTTAAAAACGAGACGAAAGGAGCGGGGCATGACCCTTACGCGCGATCAGGCTTTGACGATTCTGAAAAAGTACAACAAGGACCCGTTTCATCTGCGCCATGCCCTGACGGTTGAGGCGGTGATGAAATGGTTCGCCCGGGAACTGGGCTACGGCGATGAGGCGGGGTACTGGGGGATCGTCGGCCTTCTGCACGATATCGACTTTGAACTCTTTCCGGCGGAACATTGCCTGAAAGCGCCGGAGATGCTCCGTGCCGAAGGGGTGGGCGGGGATATCATTCACGCGGTCTGCTCGCACGGCTACGGGATCACCGTCGGGTGCGGCGCGACGATCGATGTTTTTCCGGACCGCGAAATGGAGAAGGTCCTTTTTGCCGCCGACGAACTGACCGGGCTTATCTGGGCGGCGGCCTTGATGCGCCCGTCGAAAAGCGTCAAAGACATGGATCTGAAATCCCTTAAAAAGAAGTATAAAAGCAAAGGATTCGCCGCGGGCTGCTCGCGCGAGGTGATCCAGCGGGGCGCCGAACAGCTGGAATGGAATCTCGAAAAGCTCCTCGAAATGACGCTCCGCGCGATGGCCGAGTGCGAGGATGAGATTCGTGAAGCGGTTCAGAGGGATATCTGACCGAAAGCTCGGTTTGCCGTCCGGCTCAATTCTCCGCCGGCGAAAACCTGATCAGTTTCACCGTTGACCCGGTGACAGGTCCCAGATCGATCACGCCGTCCGTATAGGCCAGGTTTGAAACGGACGGTTCGCGCCGCTTGCCGGTTTCGAGCGATTCGACGGTTGCCGTTCCCGACCGCGGACCTCCCGATAGGCGAATTGTCAGCGCCGACGCCTTTTTTTTGAACGAGGCAACTATCAGGCGTTTCGCGCCGCCGCTGCCTGTACCGCCGAGGATGGCGATATTTTCAGGCGCGCCGCCGCATCTGATCCGGTTCGGCGCCGAGTCCGTCATTTCGCCGAACATCCGAAACGCGTAATACGTCTTGAAGGGGAATCCGTATTTGTCGATCAGTCCCCAATTATCGTCGGTCGCCATGGTGGTGCAGTAGTAGCTCGAACTGTCGAGCGGTGTGTCCTGCCACAGGATAAGGGCGCAGGCGTCGAATGCCGCCGCGTCGATTCCGTTCAGGCCGTGATCGCCGTTATTGAGCGCGACGCGGAAATCGAGGTCCCCCTTTGTCCCCTGAACCTCGTCCCACGCGCAGTTGAAATAATGCCATTCGTCGAGATGCAGTTCGGTTTCGGTGAATCCGCGCTCGTCCAGCAGGCGCCGAACCTTGGCGGGCGAGGAGGTGATGTCGTCGAGCGAAGCGGTGTAGGCGTGCCACGAGCAGAAATCGAGCGGGGCGTTCTCCTGTCGGCAGTAGTCGATGAACTGCGATAAGAGGTCGGCCGCGTATTCCGAAATGGCCGGGCCCCCGACCTTGATTTCCGGAAACTCCCGTTTCAGACGTTTCGCCATCGCCGCGTAGAACCTGCAGTAGGCGGCAAAGTCCTTGTCCCACATTGCCTGGCCGATATTCGGCTCGTTCCAGATTTCCCAGTATTCGATGTTCCAGTGAAATCCGTTTCCCCATCCCTTGTTGTAATGGCGGACGATTCCGGCGTAGATTTCGCCGGTCTTCTCATAATCCTCAGGCTCTTTTACGAAATAGGTGTTCGGGGCGGAATGTTCGATGGAAGCCCCCAGCCGGTAGAGGATCGGCGAACCGGCATCGAGAATCGACTTGATATAGTCGTCGGTCGCGGTGAAGTAGTAGTTCGCCGGGTCGGCGGGATCGTCGTTCATGTTGCCGAAAATGTGCTGAACGTCGACGATCCGGAATCCGGAATTGTCCGCCGGCGCATCGTGAAGCCGCACAAGACCGAAGTGAGCATCTTTGAAAAGGGGCCTGTGGGTATTGTACCGGCTGCTCGAAAGGCGGGGGCCGAGATTCGTCCCGTTCACCGCCTTGATACGGCCGACGACGTCGGAGAAATCGGCCGTCAGGATAATTTCCGGCGCCTCTTCGGATTCGGCGCGGAGACAAACGGTTTGCGGTCCGAACCAAAGGGAGACGGCGGCGAGAAGAAAAAACAGTGATTTGCTGCGGTTCAGTTTTTGTATGGGCATTTTGTTTCCGCGGTTTTCAGGTCTCGGGTTGTGAATGAAGAACGGCGCTTTCGCCGGCGGATATTCCGGCCGTTCCGGATCGGATTCCCGCCGGGCCGGGATCCTTCCGCGGAATATCCGCGAAATCCTGTTTTCGCAGGCCCCGCCTTTAAGGATAAAAGATTCCGGAACATCCCGGAACGATTATAAACAATCGTTGAAACATTTCAATTCAAACTATTTAAAATGGACCGGTTGGAACCGGGAAGCAGGGGTGATGCTGACTGTTTCCGGTTTCGGAGACACCGCACGCCTATCTGCACTTCGGTTTCACGTCGATGATCACATATTCCGATTTGGTGCCTGTTTTGAACTTTACCGCCCAGTCCGAAATTCCCGAGGTGACGATGAAGTCGGTACCGTTCCGTTTTTCATGACCGTAGGTCCGGTCGTTCAGTTTGAGCCATTCTCCCGCGCGGTTGATCGGAAAGAGCTGGCCTCCGTGCGTATGGCCCGAAACGACCAGGTCGGCGGATGTCTCGGATTCGTTTTCATAGTCGGTCGGCTCGTGGTCGATGACGACCGTGTATTTGTCGGACGGTGCTTCCCTGAGGAGTTCCGAAACCGCTTTCCGGGGGGAACGCGAAACGTCGAGCCGGCCGGCGAGGAAGAGGGGGCCGGCGACGGCAGTCCTGTCGCCGAGCACACCGACGCCGTTCTTTTCGAGCGCGCCGGTCAGGTCGGCTATCGTGAAGCCGCGGTTTCGGAAATATCCCTCGTCGTGATTCCCGTAGGCGAACCAGACCCCGTATTTCGGGCGAACCGCGCCGAGCGCCTCGCAGGCGCGGAGCATGTCGCGCCGCGTGGTGCCGTCGTCGACGAAATCGCCCGCGATGAGGATGACGTCGGGGTTCTGCGCCATGATCGTTTCAAGATGCCCGGCCATTCCGCCGCCGTCGAAGGTGGTTCCGATATGCGCGTCGGCGATGAGGGCGATCCGAACGGCTTCGATCGGCTTTTCGGTCGAGAGTGTGTAGCCGGTTTGCCAGACGCGGTGGCAGAGGTGCCAGCCAACTGTCAGATAGAGCGCTGTCGCGGCGAGCGCCGCCCATCCCTGCGCGTAGAAGGGAAACGGTTTTCCGCGGAGCCTGGCGGTCAGCGCGTCAAGGAGTCCGAACAGGAAAAACGCGACGATCAGATGAAGAAAGACGATGACGCTGTTCATCATGTTTATCGAGAGAGTAAGAACGCCGAAGAGGAACAGAACCGTCCCGAATGAGGCGGCGTATCCTTTCCAGCGTTTTTTTCCCGCGATTTTACGAAACACGCCGAATCGGGCAAACGCTACGGTCACGTAGACCGCTCCGAGGAGCATCGAGACGATCAGGAAGATTAAAAGCGCGTACCAAATCCACATCGGCGGCGGTCCTCTGTTGGGGGAGTCTTTCTCTCTAATTCTATAGGAAACTGTTGATCAGGATACCCAGGGCGAGGGAATAAATCATGACAAATGCGAGGTAGGCCAGAAAAAGTTTCCATTCCATGGAAATTTTGAGCGCGCCCAGGTTGGTGATCTTGGTGGCCGGTCCTGTGATCATGAACGCTGCGGCGGAACCTAAACTCATGCCGTCGGAAAGCCAAGCCTGTAAGAGGGGGATTGTTCCTCCGCCGCAAGCGTAAAGAGGAACACCGAGCGTCGCTGCCATTAGGACTCCCCAAGCCTTGTTTCCGCCGAAGAGCACCGTCATCATATCCTGGGGGACGTACCGCTGAAAGAGCACCGAAAGGAAGATGCCCAGAAGGAAATAGGGACCTGTGATTTTGATGTTCCGCCAGAAACTTAACAGGTAACGAATGGCCGGATTGGGGTGTGTGTCGCGGTCAGCACGCGGATCGAATCCCTCGAAATTGAAAAATTCTTTTTCGCGGCAGAAAACGCGTACCAGAAGACCCGCGGCGCAACCGCAAATGAAACACGAAACCAATCGAATGCTCAGAGCTTTCGTGCCGAGCGCCGCCGAGTAGACGATCAATTGCGGATTGAGAAGAACCGACGCCATCATAAATGCCGCAAGCCAGTCCTGGCGCATTCCCTGTTTTCGGAACGAGGCGGCGATCGGAATGGTGCCGTACATGCAAAGGGGGGAGGCGATTCCCAGCAGCGAGGCGGGGACGATTCCCAACAGACCCCAGCGCGCCGACGCCATTTGGGCGAAAAGGGCATGAATCTTCGTTTTGGCGAAGACGGAAACGAGCGAGCCAACCGCCATCCCGAGGATCCAGTACCAGAAAATCTGACGTAACTGGATCTCAAAAAAATAGCGTAGATAGACGAACTCGCGCTGAACGATGCCGAGGAGATCATTCATCGATGCTGACCAACCGGTAGGCACGACGGCCAAGCCCGATCTTTTCGGCATGTTCGACGGTGTGGATTCCGTTCCGCTCTTCGATTCGACGTACCAACGAGGCATTTCCCTCGGCCCGATAGACCAGATCGAGACACGCCTGGTCGAGCGCAACCGGATCGTTGCTCGAAAGAATCCCGATATCGTGAATGTCCGGTTCCGCAGGGTTGCCGTTGCAGTCACAGTCAATCGACAGACGGTTCATCACGTTGATATAGGTGATCCGCTCGCCGCCGCCCAGATAATCCGAAACGGCTTTTCCGGTTTCGGCCATGCTTTCGGTGAAATCGGTCTGGTCACCGTTCCAGATGCTCTTGTCGCTCTTACCGCCGGTGTGAATGAGACATTTCCCTTTTGGAGAACCGAGTCCGATCGAGATGTTTTTAATCGCACCTCCGTAACCCGCCATTTGATGTCCCTTGAAGTGGGAGATGACAAGATAACAGCCGTAGTTGGCGAAATGACTTCCGACCACGTCGTATTTGAAGTGGGGGGTAACCCCGGCCGGCAGATTGATCGGAATCAGCATTTCGCCTTCCTCGTCGAGAAGGTCAAATTTGGCAATCTTGGTATACCCGTGGTCTTTAGCCACCTGACGGTGCATAGCCGACTCGCTCCGGGACCCTCCGTAGGCCGTATTGCATTCGACGATCGTGCCGTTTAACTTCTTCACCAGATCGCCGAGGAGTTCCGGATGGAGATAGTTGCTCGCCGGCGGTTCGCCGGTAGAGATTTTTATCGCAACGTCGCCCTGCGGCTGCCAGACAAGCTTTTCGTAGACGCGGACAAGCCCCTCGGCCGAGATGTCGGAAGTGAAGTAGACGACCGCCTCTTCGGAAGCCGCCGAGTTTTCGGCTTTCGCTCGAACCGCGTTGAAAACAAGAAAGAACGCCAGGATGGCACAACATGGGAGAATTATTGTTTGTTTCATCGTTTCCGGGGAGAGGTACGGCGTCGATTCGGATATCAACGCGAACGAGGGTGAAAGCGGCGCCTTCCGAGGCGGCATCGGAACGGTATGCGGGCAGGGAGAAAGTCTCCGCCTGTGTTCAATTATACTATCTTTCAAATAGAAAACAAAGCTTTTCAAATTTCTGATGCGACGCCGGTTCGTTCTCCCCATTTTACCCCTTTTTAATATTTTGTAAAAAGTCGTGCCCTTTTCTTTTTTTGTGGTTATAATATATTTAGTGGTGGTTTTTGGGGTGGTTGAGGTTCCTGAAGGAATATGCGATTTTTCATTTCACAAGGGGTTTTTGATGAGAAAGTTCATCCTGATCCTGTTGACGGCGGTATGTCTGATGACGGTCTGTTTCCGGACCGAAGGGGGTGACGAAGTGAAGAAACCGATCTTTTTTATGAAATTGGCCGATTTGACGCCTGATTCTCCGGAACTGGCCAACTTCCCCGATTCGGTTCGCGAAGGGATCAGATTCCTGAAGGAAACCGATCTGGATAATCTGCCTCTCGGCACGACGAAGATCGACGGCGACCGCGTTTTCGCCAACGTGATGGAATATGAAACGCACGTTGCCGGGGAGGAGATTTCCGAGTCGCATAAACGCTATTACGACGTTCAGTGCGTAATCCGCGGGCAGGAAATGCAGGCCTGCATCCCCTACAGCGCCGGGCTTCCCGTGAAGACGCCCTACAACAAAGAAGAGGATTACGCCCTTTACGAGCCGGCGGCGATGCCGTTCTGGGTCGACGGGAGTGATTTCCCCACCAAAATCACCGTTCGTTCGAAAGAACTGACGATCTTCGCGCCCGGCGAAGTGCACACTTCCGGCATCTGTCCTGAAACGCCGGAGCAGATTTTTAAAGTAGTCGTGAAATGCCGCGCGGCCGAATAACCCCTTGCTGACCCGCCATGGACGAGAGTACCTCTGCTGAGAACGGCGCCGTGGACCTTCCGCCGACCGATGAGCTGCCGGGTGACCCGGGTTCGACGGCGGGACTCCCCGCCGATACCGGTGAGAACGCCGAAACAAAAAGCGCGTCTCCGTCGGAGCTGGTCGTTGCCGCGGAGACCGATCAGGCTCTTTTTGTCGTGAACAGCACCGAGGTCGGCACGTCGCTGCCGACAACGGAGATCGCCGAACCGGACTCCGCGGCCGACCCTCCTCTGAATATCACGCTGAACGAGTCTGCGGAACTTCCCGAGACCGATCGGGTTCCCGCGTCACGTCCGCCGATTCCGGTCGAGTCGTTTCATGTCGGCGATATGCTCGGACATTTCGAGATTACGCGTTTCCTCGGCCAGGGGGGGATGGGGCGCGTCTACGAGGCGCATGACACCGTGCTGGATCGGCCGGTCGCGGTCAAGATCCTCCATTATCATCAGGCGCAGGACGAGGCGACCGTCTCCCGGTTCCTGCACGAGGCACGGTTGGCGGCGCGCCTGAGTCACGATCATATCGCTCAGGTCTACTATTACGGGCAAGAGAAGGGGATTCCTTACATCGCATTCGAGTTTGTGCAGGGGGAGAATCTGCGCAAATACGTCGACGAACATGGCGTCCTTTCGCTCGAAAACGCGGTGATTTTTCTTCTGCAGATTGCCGATGCGCTGGCGCACGCCGCCGGCAATGGTGTAACTCACCGCGATGTGAAGCCGTCGAATATTATCATCACACCGCAACAAAAGGCGAAACTGATCGATATGGGACTGGCGAGGGCACTGCATTCCGATAATCCCGAAGAGGACCTGACGGTCAGCGGGATCACGCTCGGGACGTTCGACTATATGTCTCCCGAACAGGCATATAACCCGCGCGATGTCGATGTGCGCAGCGATCTCTATTCGCTCGGGTGTACCTTCTTCTTCATGCTTTCGGGACGTCCTCCCTATTCGGACGGGAAAGGGGTTCAGAAACTGATCCTCCATCAGCGGCAGGAGGTTCCCGATATCCGTCAGCAGGTTCCGACAGTTCCGGAGAGCGTCGCGCTGATCCTCCGCAAGATGATGCAGAAGGATCCGAACGACCGTTACCAGACTCCCGAAGAGCTCATCGCCGACCTGCGGATCGTCGGCGAACAGCTGGGGCTTTTCCAGCCCGACGGCGGTCTGGTCGCGGCGGAACTCACTCCCGCCATGGAGAAGTCCGCTGAAGACGGCCGGGGGAGTTTCCGCGGGACGCTTTCCTACAATCTCCCCTGGATCTGTGCCGTGCTGCTGCTGGCCGCGGCGGGGGGAGCGGTCTGGTTTTACGGGGAACGGCAGAGGAATGACTTTCTGGCCGATCTGCGTCATCGAATGGCGGATGATCCGTTCCTTGCCAGACCTGCCGCGGCACCGAAACAAAATGACGTTCCCGAAGATGTCTATACCGGAACCCTTTCTCCCTATTTTCTGGGCATGAGGCGCCACTCATCCGATCGGGCACTCGGTGCGGTGAACCGTTCCGAAGAATCCGCCGTGTCGCTCAAATTCCCTTCCCGCGAATACGGGGGGATCGGGATCACGCCGGTCGCTTCTGGCGATATTCTGAATACGGCCGAGACGGCGGACCTTTCGCCGGAAGGGATAAGACTTCTCGAGACGACGGTCGATCCCCTTTCTGATGCAGCCAGCGGCGGTTGGGCGTCGATCCTGCCGGCGGAGGACTCCGGCGCGAGGAATTATGCCGAAGGAAGTTCCCCGCTCCGCGAAGGGGTCGATCCCGTCGTCGATCGGAAAGGGAAAAAGGACGGCTGTTTCGCCTCGCTCGACGAGGCGGTTGCCAGCTTTAGCGCCTGGAATCGGTCGGTTCCGCCGCCGCAGCGGCATGAGGTGACCGTTCGCCTGGCGTTTGACGGGGATATGGACGTTTCGCGCCTGGATCTTTCGGACTGCGCGCTCCGGCTGGTTCCCGCGCCCGGCTATTCGCCCCGGCTTGTCTTCAAACCGGGGAGCGCGTCGGAAGAGGGGGATGTTTCCCTGTTCGCGCTGCGCAATGCGCGCCTGGTGCTGGCCGGGCTTTCGCTTTATCTTGATGTTGCCGATCAGAACATTATCTCCGATTCCTGGACGCTGTTTCAGTTCGACAGCCGTTCGGCGCTCCGGTTCGACGATGTCAGGATAGTGATTAAAAACTGCGATGAAACGGGGAACACGTTCCATCCGAACACCGCGTTTTTCCGGCTGATCCCCGCGGCGGCCGGCACGCCCGCCGCCGCAGTCAGTTCCGGCGGAGAGGGGACCGAGTCCTCCGCACCGGCCGAGGGGGAGCTTCTGATTTCGCGCGGCGTGTATCAGGGAGAAGCCGCGTTCCTGGTGACACCGGCGTTTCTTTCCCTGGAGCTCGACGCGCGGCAGG
>JAEEGL010098477.1_pt1 | contig 16578 bp, 7 predicted proteins | sample 9134231 | NCBI WGS metagenome assembly JAEEGL01 (sample SAMN16246548, study PRJNA631951) | gut metagenome | biome: gut microbiome; feature: rumen; material: fiber-attached | host: Bos | place: Iran: Karaj | collected 2018-10 | reverse complement strand
TCGTCATGGAGTGTGAAGCGCCAGCCGTCACGGAGGGGGGTGGCTGTGCCGAAACCGGGCTGCGCAAAGAGGGTAGGGGTGATGGCAGCCAACAGCAGAGAAAAGAACAGTCGTGTTTTCATAAGAGAGAGATGAAGAGTGCTTGAGGCGATAAGTCTTAGATAGTCAGAGGCTCAAGAAAGTCTAAAGAAACTATGTGAGGCTTGCCAGATAGCGCTCGGCTTCTATGGCTGCCTTGGCACCACTGCCGGCGGCCACCACAGCTTGGCGGTAATGCGGGTCTGCCACGTCACCGGCGGCATAGATACCGGGAATGCCCGTGCGTGGCGAGTCGCCCTCGGTGAGGATGTAGCCTGTCTCGTCTGTCTGTACCCACGGACGGAAGATGTCGGAGTTGGGCTTGTGGCCGATGGCGAGGAAGAAACCGTCGATGGGCAGGTCATAGCGGCGCTCATCGGCCTCGCCCTTGCGATAGACCACATGGGCTCCTTCCACGCCGTTGTCGCCATAAAGGCCCAGCGTGTTGTGCTCAAAGAGCACTTCGATCTTCGGGTTGTTCATCACACGTTCCTGCATGATCTGTGTGGCCCGCAGATAGGGCTTGCGCACGATGAGATAGACTTTGGCGGCGAGTCCGGCGAGATAGGTGGCTTCCTCACAAGCCGTGTCACCTCCGCCCACCACGGCCACGGTCTTCTTGCGATAGAAGAAACCGTCGCAGGTGGCGCAGGCCGAGACGCCCTGTCCGCGGTATTTCTCTTCGTCACTCAGACCTAAGTATTTGGCCGAGGCACCTGTGCAGATAATGAGTGCATCGCAGGTCACCTCGGTCTCATCGTCGAACCAGAGGTGATAGGGTGCGGCCGAGAGGTCGGTCTTGACGGCTGTGGCCTCGCGCATCTCGCAGCCGAAGCGCTGTGCCTGGCTGCGCAGGTTGTCCATGAGTTCGTTGGCGTCGATACCGTCGGGGAAACCGGGGAAGTTCTCCACGTCGGTGGTGGTGGTCAACTGTCCGCCAGGTTGCAGCCCTTCATAGAGAACGGGTGTGAGGCCGGAGCGTCCGGCATAGATGGCAGCGGTGTAGCCCGCAGGCCCGCTGCCGAGGATGAGAAGCTTAATGTGTTCCATTGTTGATGGGGTTAGTTTTTTTGTTTCTGAAGTTTCTAAAGTTCTATTTCTTAACGGAGGTCAATGACCTCTATATCCGGGTAATCATTCTTGGGGAAGGTGAAGGTGTTGGCCGGCAGTGTCTGTCCGGCTTGGAACGAGAGGATGGCCAGCCGCATCCAGTTGCCTTCGCGCTTGGCCCGCAGGCAGAGCGGGTTGCAGGTGCTCTGTTCCACGTCCACATAGATCTCGGAGAAAGCTGCTTTTTTGCTCTTGGCCTTGAGATGGACCTCGTAGGTGGGCTTGCCGCGCAGGGTGGATTTCTTGAGCTTATAGGAATACCCCTTCTTGTAGATATTGATGAGTGTGGAGGGGTTCATGGCGGCGCGCTCTTCCTCGGTAGGCTCCGACACGTTGACCTCCCCGGCCCCTTTGAGCATGGCCCATTGTGTCTTGCCATCGAACCAGGTGGTCATGTCGGGTGTCTCCATCTGGAACTGCTGTCCGCTGATGAGCAGTGTTCCTGTGGTCTCGGACTCGGGGGTGGTTCCCTGAAACTGTGTGGCCTTGAACTGTGCGCGCACGCCGCCGCTGGCTGTCATGCGGGCGGCCGTGGCATCCAAAATGTCCTTGGCACTTTGTGCAGCAGCTCCGAACGTAGTGACTGCCGCCAGGATGAATACGGTGATCTTTTTTCTCATAGGGTTCATTGTTAGATAGGTTCTATATGGATAAACACGCCATTAAGGTGTTCTGCTGAAGCAACGTTCTTCCAGCTGCTGGAAGACGACGAAAAGGGCGGGTACGAAGAGCAGGAGTGCCAGTGTGCCGATGAGCATGCCTCCTACGGTTCCCACGCCCAGGGAAATATTGCCGTTGGCCCCGGCACCCGTGGCAAACATCATGGGCAGCAGGCCGAAGATCATGGTGAGTGACGTCATTAGGATGGGGCGCAGGCGCACCTGTGCCGCTGAGAGGGCAGCACGGGCGATGGACATGCCGGCACGACGCCGTTCGCTGGCATACTCGGTCAGCAGGATGGCGGTCTTGGAGAGCAGCCCGATGAGCATGATGACGCCCGTCTGCATGTAGATGTTGTTCTCTAATCCAAACCATTGGGCAAAGAGGAAACTACCCATGAGTCCGAAGGGTACGGAGAGGATAATGGCCATAGGGATGAACAGACTCTCATATAGGGCGCAGAGGATGAGGTAGATGAAGACGATGCAGACGATGAAGACATAGATGGTGTGTTGCCCGGCACCGGCTTCCTCACGGCTCATGCCTGCGAACTCAAAGCCATAGCCCTGGGGCAGCACGCGGTCTGCCTCTTCGCGCACCGCTTTCAGTGCCTGTCCGGAGCTGTAGCCCTTCTCCGGCATGCCGCTGACCTGAATGGCGGGGAAGAGGTTGAAACGCGTCAGGTTGGCCGTTCCCATGATGGGTGTCAGCTTCACGAAGCCGGAGACGGGTGCCATGCTGCCGTCCTTTGCGCGTACATAGATGTTGTCCAACGCCTTCTCGTCCAGCCGGGCCGAGACTTCGGCCTGCACCATGACGCGGTAGAGTTTGGAGAACTTGTTCATATTGGAAGAATAGGTGCCGCCGATGTATCCCGAGAGGCACGACAGCACATCGGATGGCGATACGCCGGCACGCTTGCAGCGTGCAGCATCGATGCTGAGGCGGTACTGCGGGTAGCGGTTGTGGAAGGAGGTCTGTGCGCGTGAGATCTCGGGTCGTGCCTGCAGGGCGGCTATCAGCCGGTTGGTAACAGCCATGAGAGAGTCCACGCCGCGGTCCTGGTGATCCTGCACCTGCAGCTCAAAGCCGTTGGTGGCTCCGTAGCCGCTGATCATGGGTTGCGTGAAGGCCATGATCTTGGCCTCACCGATGCCTGCCACACGGCGGTTGACCTCGGCCATCACGCTCTTCAGGTCATCACCTTTACCTTTGCGCTCGTCCCAGTTCTTCAGACGCAGGAGGAACATGCCATTGTTGGAGCTCTGGCCTGCCATGCGGCTCACACCCACGCTCTTGCTGTAGGCCTTGATTTGCGGAAGGTCGGTAATGAGCTGTTCAATGCGATCCATCATGCGGTGGGTCTCGCTCTTGGTGCTGCCTGGCTGTGTCTGCACGGTCACGTAGATGACGCCCATGTCTTCGTCGGGCACCAGGGATGTCTTGGTGGTGGAGAGCAGATAGAAGAAGGTAGCAAGGGCGGCAGCCACCAACGCAAAGGTCAGCCAAGGGCGACGAATGAAAAACAGAACAGCCTCATCCCCGGCCCCTCTCCCCTCTCCAACGGGAGAGGGGCCGGGGGTGAGGCTGGAGGGGTTGGGGATGAGGCTTTTTCCTCTCGTCTTCAGCAGTCTCGCACAGAGTGCAGGGCTGAGTGTGAGGGCATTGATGAGTGAGATGAGCACAGCCACTGCCATCGTCAGGCCGAACTGCGTGTAGAAAATGCCGCTGGTGCCACCCATGAAGCAGACGGGGATGAAGACCGCCATGAAGACAAGGGTGGAGGTGATGAGGGCTGAGGTGATGCCATGCATGGCCGTGAGGGTGGCCTCTCTCAACCCTAAACCCTCAGCTCTCAACTGAGCCTGTACCTGCACCGCCTCGGCCACCACGATGGCATCGTCCACCACCGTTCCGATGACCAGCACCAAGGCAAAGAGTGTCAAGGTGTTCAGCGAGAAACCGGCCACATAGAGGAAGCCAAAGGTGCCGACGAGTGACACCACGATGGCTATCAGTGGTACCAGCGTGGCACGCCACGAGCGCAGGAACACCAACACGACGAGTACCACCAGCACCGCCGCTTCCAGCAACGTGCGCCGCACGCTATGGATGCTCGCGTCTAAGAAGTCCTTGGTGGACATCAGGTCGATGAGTTCCATGTCGGCTGGCAGTTCCTGGCGAATCTCCTCTACCAGACGGTCGATGGCAATGATGATCTCGTTGGCATTGGAGCCGGGGGTCTGGGAAATCATGCACGTGGTGCCTTGGTGACCATTGATATAACCTTCGATGGCATAGCCCTGCAGACCCATCTCCACACGTGCCACGTCCTTCAGTCGCAGCACACTGCCGTCGGGTTCGCTGCGAATGACCATTTGTTCGTAGTCCACCTCTTCTTCATAGCGGCCACGGTACTTGAGGACATACTGGTAGGTGTTCTCGCTCTCCTCGCCCAGCGTGCCGGCAGGACTTTCCACGTTCTGCTCGCCCAACACTGCTGTGATGTCCGACGGCATCAGACGGTGCTGTGCCATCTTGGCAGGGTCCAGCCAGATACGCATGGAGTAGTTGGAGCCATAGACATCCACCTCTCCCACGCCCGGTACGCGGCTCAGACGGGGCTCGATGTTGATCTTGAAAAAGTTGTTGAGAAACGCCAAGTCATAGGTGTCGTTGGGGCTGTAGAGACCCAGGCTCTTCAAGGTGGAAGTCTGACGGCGCATGACGATGACACCTGTTCGTGTGACCTCGGCGGGCAGCAGACCCTGGGCTTGTGCCACGCGGTTCTGCACGTTGACGGTTGCCATATTGGGGTCCGTGCCTTGTTTGAAGAAGACATTGATGTTGCAGGAACCGTTATTGGAGGCGTTGGATGTCATGTAGAGCATGTCTTCCACGCCGTTGATGGCCTCTTCCAGGGGCACTACTACCGATTTCTGCAGCGTTTCTGCATTGGCACCCGTGTAGCTGGCGCGCACGCTGACCGTGGGCGGAGCGATGTCGGGGAACTGTTCAATGGGCAACCACGTGAGACCAATAAATCCCACAATGACAATCATCACGGAGATGACTCCCGACAGGATGGGGCGATCAATGAAAGTCCGAACGTTCAACATGGTTTGCGTGTCTTGTGCTGTGTATGTGTGTGAGTAAATAATGAATAGAACACACCAAAAGTGTCAAAGGTCTCCCCCGAATCGAAGGAGACCCCTGACAATCATTGGATGATCATTTTTCTGGCTGTGGAACCACGGCGCAGGATATATGTGCCACGAGCAGAGGGGTGCGCGATGCGCCGTCCTTGCATGTCATACCACGCTGACCGGGTGGGGGGTGTGGTGGTGATACTGGGAAGGTCGATGTTCGTGGAACTCAGGTCCACCTCCACCCACTCTGTCCAAGCAGATTCATAGCCCTCTGCATCAATCGCCTGAACGCGGAAAGCATAGAGAGCGTCGGCGCTGAGGCCGGTGAAGAGATAGGATGTCTCGGACGTGGTGAAGGTGGTGTTGGCCAGGCGCTTGACATCATTCTGCATATACTCCTTGGCATCATCCAGCGTGAACTCGCCGTCACACACCATCAGTCCATGGATGTAGGCGCGCTTGGCTGGCGTCAGCTTGATGTAGCAAGGTTCTGTGACACTGAGGTGCAGGAGCTGCATCTCTTCATTCATCTCCACTGTCTGGGTGGCCAGTGTCTTGTCGGTAGCACTGATGGCTTCCACGGTCAGATTGGGAGCATCGTTATTAAAAGTCTGTGCGGTCAGGATAACGGTGAGAGTTCCGCTCTCAGCTGTCAGCAGCGGTGTCTGCAGGTAACCGCCGTTTCTGTTGCCAATCTTGCAGCCCGTGCCACCTCTAAAGATCTTGGACCCTGTCCAACCCGGAGTGGAAGTGAAATTGTCCAGGTTGTCTGCCACATCTGAGTTGCTGTCACCTTCGCCGGTAGTGAGGGCCGCAAAGTCCTCGTACAGCAACAGACTCTCTTCCATAGCGCCTGTGCCCTTCTTCTCGCGGAGCTCCAGACGGTAAGACGCGGCCTCAGCGGCAGGTGTCCAAGAAGCTGTGAAGCCGGAAGCGGAGAGGTTTGTTGCCACCGGATGGGTGGGGGCTGCCACCAGCTTCCCGCCCATGAACTTGAAGCTGATGGTGTGGAGAGCCATGCCGTCGGCATAGCGACCCGTAGCCGTTTGGGTGATGTCTGTTATGGGTTTGTGCATCAGCTTCTTGCCGTCGGTGTTCGCCAGGTTGAGCTCGGCCGCGGGTGCCGAGTCATCGGTGAGGTCGCGGATGGCCGTCTTACCGGAAACACAGGGCCAGAGGTCTCCTTCCAATCCCACATAATACTTCTCCCACGCTGCGTTGAAAGCTTTGAGATAAGCATTATAATTCTGCGTGGTCGGGTTGTTCATGTACTTTTCCTCGTAGGCGGCATACTCATTATAGGCATCGTTGGCGCCAAAGAGCGAGCCGTCGGCAGGGATAAGGGTCATGCGCTGCATCTTCTCGTTGTTCACCGTGTTCATGTACCAGGCATGCTGATCGTAGGTGACATGTGAAATCATCAGTCCAGAACCGTAGCTGGAAGGATAGCTGGTGCCGTGGCCCCGGTCAAAGCCGATGGGTTGGCGGTTCTCCAAGAGGTAGTATTCATTGTGGTCCTTGTCGTTGTAGATGATGTATGCCACGGGTTCGTCGGCCAGCGCAGGCATATCCTTCACAACGGCAGGTTCTTTCAATTCTACGGGTTCCATCCACCCGCAGTACCAGCGCTCGTAGGCGGTGTAGTTGGTTGGACTGAAGCCATCTTCATTGTTGCAACCCGCATCCATGACAGACCACACGTCCATCCCGAAGTAGCTGTAATCGGTGTCGTAGAAGTCGGGCAGGCCCAGACAGTGGCTGAATTCGTGACACATGGTTCCTATGCCGTCGAGCTCCCCGCTCTCGGCTTCTACGTAATTGCCGTTTTTGTCTTGAACGGGATTACCGTCTTCGTCATATTGGTAGCCGTCGCCCATAAGCTCCGCACCGCAGGCGTAGGTGTTCAGCTGCACGTCGTCGAAGCGCAGCTGGGAGCTGCGGTACGTACCTTCCAGGTTCCACTGGTGTGGCCAAATCGTATTCTCATCGGCACCGGAGGCCTCGCCATAGCCGGCATAGACCACATAGATATTCTCCACGGTGCCGTCGCCGTCCCAGTCATATTTCTTGAAATCCACTTGGCTGTCCACAAGTTTCAAGGCCTCATAGACCATTACCTCGGGATGCTTGTCCGAGCCCTGTACGTCATTTTCACCATAGTAGGACATATTGTTACTGACGGTCACAGGTCCGACAATGTCAAAGGTTACATTGAACTTACCGTAGCTCTGCGCATGGAAATAGTCATGGATGGAGCCGTAGTTGACATCGTTGGTGAGGCCTTCGGTGTTGGCGAAGCGGTCAAAGACCTCCACGGTGCTGGCCTCTTGCAACTTCTTGTCCTTGAAGTTGACGAGGATGATGAGACCCGTTTTCCTTTCCTGGGAAGCATCCAGCAGAGGGGCACGGCGAGCCTGGCGGCGTTTCTCGGCAACGGCGGCACGGGCCCTGTTGATGGGTTGCAGACGCTGGTTGCGCACCTGTTTCATTTGCTTCCTGACAGTGGGTGCTTCATTGACAAACGGCAACTCGGACACCGCGCGCTGCGGAGCGGCGTGGGCCACGACGCCCGTGGCTTCTAAATGGCCTCCGGAGAACTGGGCGTAGGTGAAGTCGCCCGTCTGAGAGCGCAGCACGGGCACTCCGTCTGTGGTGGCATAATAATGAACATATTCATCGCCACGAAGCATCACCAATAAGGAGGTGCCATCGCTCTGGCGCACTTTTTTCACGACACGCTTCGCAGGAACGGCAAAGGCGATGGGCGGCACTGCAAGGAGTGCCAGCAACAAAAGGATTTTTTTCATCATGTGATGCGGTTTTACCGTCATTGATTGTTGAATGATAGATTGGGTCACGAGAGAATATTCAAGTGTAAATAATTGCGGCTGCAAAGTTATGGCTTTTTCACTACATTCACAAAAAAATTGTGTTAAAAGGATATAAGGTAGTACCTACTCAGTTTTAATTGGTCGCTTCGCTCAAAATTATAAGAAAATTAATTAAAAAATCATTAGAGGGCTGCGCGATGTTTACTGCACACTTTCAACTTTCAACTCACAACTTTCAACTCACAACTTTCAACTTTCAATTTTCCGCTCGACCTTTGGTCGCTTGACCCTTCAAGAACTTTCAACTTTCAACTTTCAACTTTCAACTCACAACTTTCAACTTTCAATTTTCAATTTTCAACTTTCTTTTTCCGTTACTAATATATATCCCGTGTGACGGCTTTATAACCCTACGGCCGCTGAGATCGTAGATAGTGCAATCCTCCACCCTTGGGGTGCTGACTGTTTCTTTGATGTCTGTTGAATCATCACTTCCCAAATACTGTAACTGGAAATTGTCCCATACGACCCATTGGGCTGTGGCTGTGCCACGAAGACCGAGGCGGAGAGGCCGCTGGCCGTCATGATAGTATATGATGGGACGCGTGGTGTAGCGATTGTCGGTGAAGGACGCAGACGCATCGGTCATGGTATTTTCGCCGTATGAACTCTTGAGGAACGGTGCGGTTTGGTTGCCGATGAAGAATACGGGCGTCTGTTCGGTCTTGCCTTCGTCCTGACGGTAGAAACCCTGTGCGGTGAGAACGTAGGTGCCAGCGGGAGCGTCGTTGATGGTCTGGCTGATGGTAAAGGGCGAATGTGTTGACTCGGCACAGTTGTTGGTGCTGTTGCCGCCCGAAAGAGTGCTATTGGTGCAGTTCGTGCTTACCACCCAGGCACCGACACGGGTGTCGTTGCGTCCGAATCCGGGACATTGGATGAGGAAGGTTGCGTCAGCAGGCATGTCAGGCGTGGCTGCGGAGAGTTCGTTGAGAAGGTCGTCACGTGTCAGCATCTCCCACTGCGCACCCTTATTCGAGGCACTGCTCACAGATGTGCTGACTACCTTGCCGCCAGTGCTGCCCCAGTAGTGGGTGCCGTCGGTGCTGAGGGTGACGGTGCGCTCGTCCAGGTGGTTGATGGTGAATGGCGTGACGGCACTGTCCAGATAGCCGTTGCTTCCGGCATAGTGGTTTCCGCCGCCATTGTTGATACGGCTGTCTATGGCATATCGGCCATCGGGCAGTGCCACAAGACGAAAATCGAGCGGATGGGTTGACAAGACGGCTTGAGTGCCCCATGACTGCCCCGCATTGAGGAACTTGCCGTCGCGCCGGTTGCGCAGATAGATGTTGGTTGTGCGCTGAGCTTCGTCTATGTCCTCGGCTGTCAGTTCGTCTTTGCCGTAGTATTTGATGGTGACATTGTCGATGCCCATCCAGCGGAAGTTCTTCTTAACGGAGACGATGCCGAAACGGAGTTTGCTGTCGGTGACGTGAACCGTGACGGTGTAGTTCTGTGGAGTGGTGTTGTTAACCAACACACGTTCATTGTTGGCAAACAGATACACCGCCTCAGCATCCTGCCTGCCTCCGCTGATAAGTTGGCTGCGGAAGGCTGCTGCCGTTAGCTGATAGGTTCCGTTGGGGACTTTCTTCTCCTGAAAGATTTCTCCCATGTATGAATTGGCATCCCACGACTCGAAGAAGTTGCCGGTGATGGCACCCGACTGATTGGTGGCGATGAGTTGGTTCTGAGCGCCTGTAGTGCACGTCCAGCCCAGTTTACCATATTCAAACTCCGGGTTATCGACCATGACTTGTGCAGGATTGGCAGCTCCCATGTTGATCTTGTATTCCATGACTGTGCGCAGACGGTCGCCACTGTCGTCCATCACAAAGAGCACGGGATGACGCTCAAAGTGCTGAGCGTCGAGGTTGATGTTGCGATGACTGTGGATTGACATCAGCAGCTGTCCCTCAAAGGAGTGGAAAAGCATGCCGTGACCGTAGTTGTCAGGTGTGATGGGCAGAGCTTCATGAACCCATGGGCCACTTAGTTGGCCTGTTGACGAGTAGGCAACGCCTTGTACATAGCGGTCGCCATGCCAGCTGGTCCATATCATGCCAAGCCGTCCCGTTTGTGTTCGGAACAGATAAGGGCCGTCCGTCACGGGGCTTGTGTTCCAGCTGGCATCGTGGGCTCGAGTCATCACCACACCTTCGCCTATGGAGCCATTCATGTCCGGCTTCAGTTCAATGTACTCGATGGTGCCGTTGCCATTCTGTATCCATTCATGGCAATAGAGCAGGTAGCGTTTGCCGTCAGTGTCCTCGAAATAGGTTCCATCGAGCGTCGTCTTCTCGGCAGGCACATAAGTGGCATCGCCTCCCTTGATGAGCGAGTACTTGCCTTTTGGCAGAGTGCTGCTCATGATGTGTACGGCACGACGTGGGTGCCCGTCGCTGTCGATGGTGATGCTGTGGTTCGTTAGCGTTGAGATGTTGTAGTACTTACCATCGATGCAATGTATTTCCGATGCCCACACCTGCGGGCTGGCACCCATCCATCCTGCGTCGCTGAATTGTAGTGGGAAGCCCAAATCGTTCCATGTCTCGAGGTCGGGGCTGCTCCACAGCCCACCGCCAGTCCCCGTCATGTAGTACTGCTGTGTCTTGGCGTCCGCCATGATGAACGGGTCACTCAGACTGATGTCGCTGCGCAGGATTTGCGCCTTCACTACTTGGCCGAATACAAAAAGGAAAATGAATGAATATGCTATAGGTTTCATGCGAATCTTTTATTTGATGATTGGTTTACGATAGCCATAACTCAAACGTTAACACGGCAATACCATTTACACGTTAACACGGCTACGCCGTTAACACGTTAACACGTTAACTTTCAACTTTGAGTCCACTTGAAAAAGTCTATTTTTATGTTTTTGCCCTTACAGGGCGAAATATAACCTGTTGATTATCACCCAGGGCGATGCCCTGGGCGAAGAAGGTCTTTAGAGGATTGCCCTTGGGCCATCCGTGCCCGATGAGGGGAGACGTAACTCCTACGGCGACGGAGGGGCAGGGGCTTACAGTCCTTTCAGGACTTTTTCAAGTGGACTCAAGTGTGAAGTGTCGCAAGCGCCGAGCGCGTGAAATTCGATGTTTCAAGAAACACAGTTAGCGGTCTTTCGGCACTTGCGTAGCGTGCCGCAGAACAATTCGTGTAATTCGTATATAATTCTTCATTTCAGAGGACAAAAATTCGTATAATTCGTGAAATTCGTGGTTTCAAGAAAAAACAGTTAACGTTCTCTCGGCACATTGCGCAGCGTGCCGCAGGAAATCTGTGAAATATGTAATAGAAATAAGTGTCAATCAATAATCCGTGTAATCCGTGTAATCTGTGGTGTAGAATAATAAGCGGTGTTGTTTTTCACAGCGTGCCGCTGTCCCCCGTCCTCGGCAGAAGAGGTCTGCCTCGGTCGCTCAGGCGTTTTGACATTCAGTCAAACCGCTGTTTCCTCGCTACCTCACCAGAATCTTCTTTCCGTTGTGGATATAGATACCCCTCTTCAAGTTCCCGTCAGACCATTTCCCCTTCACGATCTGTCGGCCAGAGAGGTCGAAGAGAACGTTGTCTGTGTGTTGAGGCGTGTGGATGGCCGGAGTTTCCTTTATGTCGTTTGTGATATCTGTGGTGAGCATGATGCTGCGGAACTCGTCGATGTCAGCCTGGCTGACGCCAAGTTTCTCCACGAAGAAGGTGTTGAATTTCTTCTGTAAGTTCGTACCCTTCAATTTCGTGATATACGTAAACATCTCGTTTTGTGTGTCTCGTGTGCGCAACCCTGCCAGTGAGAAACTGGTCAGCTCATAGTTCTTGTTTGTGCGGTCTTGCGGCACACCCAGAATCCCCTCGAGAAGCATGGAGAGGATGCCCGTGCGGTCTGCCCCCCAGACGCAGTGGAAGTAGATGCTCTTGCCTCTGCGCAGGTTCGCCAGGATGAAGTTGAACTCTGCCTTCCAGCGGCCAAAGCTTTCCTGGGATTCAAAATCCTCGGCATGCCAGTCGTTGGCGTTGGCGAAGTAGAAGGTGTTGGCATTGGTGGTGAAGTTGAAAGCCGATGTACCGCCATTACTTTCATAGTCGATACGCAGGTCTATCTCTGCTCCCACACCTATGTTGCGCAGTCGCTTGATGTCGGCAGCGGTGGCCGTGTGTCCGCCGTTCAGCTCGCCGCCGCGGTAGATGAGTCCGTAGCGGATATACTGTTTGTCTATTGTCTGCCAGCCGCCTAAATCGCGGATGTTGCTGATACTGGGCGCGTAGATCATGCGCAGGAAACCATCGGTGTGGAACTGCCCCTTGCCTACAACCGAGTCACCCGAGAGGACTTCGTAGAAGTAGGTTCGTTGGGGCACGAGGTTGGGCACGTAGAGCAGTTTGCCGTCTGTCAGATAACTGTTTTGCGTCTTGGCATCGCTCAGGTCTGCGTTGAAGGAATAATGTAGCTTGTATTTGGCGGTGCTGGTGCCACAGACGGGAATGCCCACGTTGTTGGGTTGGTCGCGGCGGGCAGGCGGTGCCTGATTGTAGTTGCCGATATGGCTGCTGGTGGTGGCGTTGTAGTTCTCCAACAGGATGAAGCGTCGTGCCTGCAGGTTCTCCAGATTGACCGTGAAGTCCATGTTCATGGGGTCGCAAACGTTGAAAGTGAGGTCCTCGGCCTTGGTCACGGTCTTGCCGTCGATGGATGTGGCGGTCCACGTGAAATCGCCAGGCACGGCCGTGATCAAGCCACCGTCCCAGGGCAGGGGTGTCGTGTCGGCGGCCTTGGCTCTTATCTTTGTGGCTGGAACGGTGAACGCTTCAATGGTCGCGTTGGCACGCATGACGCAGGGCTCTCCAGCGTGGATGGCAGCCACGGGATAGACGGTAGCCACCCCGTTGAGCACGCTGCCTACGGCGTAGAGCTGGCAGGTGCTGTCGCTCTGTAGTTCAAAGGGCAGGCAGAGCGGTGTCAGCTCGCCGGCCGTCACGCTCTTGTTCACGGTGACATCGGGTGCCTGGCCGTAGAGCAGTTGCATGCGGCTGGCAAAGAACCAGTTGTCTGTCTTCTTGACGGCATTGATGCGGAACCCTACTTCCAGTTCTCCGTCGGCCTCCAGGTCGTGCTCCACCACTGCCGCATAGTCTCCTTGCAGGAAGGCATTCATGGCTGTGGATTCATTCATGGGTGCGCTGCGTCCGTCGATAGTGCCGTAGATGTCGGTGGCACTGGTGGCGGCGTGGCGCGCATCGTCAAAGATATTGGTGACGGGCGAGAGGCTCTTTCCTATATATATATATGCCGGATGCTCTTCTGTGCCTGCCTCGTACAGTTCCAGCGCAGCACTCATCGCGGTAGGACGGTAGAGGGCGTTGGCGCGGAAGGTGTAGTGCCCGGCGGGCATGTTATCCAGCGTCTGTGCCAGCGTGGTCAGTTTCTTGGTGTTGCTGAGGCGCTGTGGGCTGCTGTCCTTCATCAGGATGGTGAGGTCAAACTGCCCCGTTGTCGTGGTTCCCGTCTTTACCAGCTCCATGAGTGCCGTGCGCAGTCGTTCGTTCTGAGCTGCTATCTCCTCGTCGGTGATCTCGTTGGCCATCAATGCTGTTCGCACTTCGCTGAGCACGGTGTCGTAGCTGCTGCGGTCCAGGGCCTGAGCGGCAATCTGTTCGTAGCGGTTGGCGGCGGACAGGCGGCGTTCCTTCTCATAATCGTCGGTTTTTCCGAAGTAGATGAGGCGGAAGTTGTCGGCTCGGAACCAGCTGGCGGAACGCATGCCGATCGTGAGGTTCGGCTCGGAGGACATCAGGTAGATGACCACTTCGTAGGTTTGTCGGAACTCAGACTTGGAGGGCGGAACAAAGCTGATCACAAAGCTGTTGCCATAGAGCTCCACAGGGGTGTTCACGCTGGAATAGGTGTTGCTGGAAGCCAGCGCACGCAGGCGATATTCGCCCGGTTTCATGTTGTAAAGTGTCTGTTCAACAAACTGTTCTGACGTGCCGTAGGAATAGCTGTCGCTGATAGACCAAGTGTTGAAAATATAGCTCCCGTCGCCACCACTCGTTTCATAGATGCCCTCGTTCTTCTTGGCACCGATGTCACCGCCGCCACTGGGTTGGCCCACACTCCAACCGTCGGTGGTGCCGGTCTCGAAGGACGGATTGGTGATGAGATAGGTCACGTCGCTCACGTCGTCCGAGTCGCCCTGATAGTAGAGTTCGAAGTTGTCGAAGCACGTCCACGTACCCCGTGAGCTGACATTGCAACGCAGGCCTATCGTCAGGTCGCCGCGTGTCACGTGGTTGATGGTCATGTTATTCCAGTACTTGCCGTTGTTGAAGAACTTGTTGGCATCGCTCATGCTGCTGGGCATCCAATAGTCTTTGCCGCTCACGGTGTACTGTGTGCCACCGATGGCGTTGGTGGTCTGTGCGTCACGGGTGATCATGGCGAGGGGCATTTGCTGGTCGTTGGCATAGAGGTAGCCCTCGGATTGCGTGACTTTTCCGCTCAGGAAGTTACTCATGGCCTTGTCGCTGGCATCCTGCGAGCGCTGGTAGCCTTGTAGGCGAAGCATGTAGGTACCCTGCGGCATGTCGGGCATCGTCTGGTGGAAATCGTAGCTCTTGGAGTAGAACTCGGCGTTGCCGTGGGTCTGGAAGCCTGGTTCCGTGCCGTCCCATCCGGCAGCATTGTCACAGGGGAAGGAGGCGTTGATGAGCAGCGGCGTGGCGTTGATCTGATAGCCCTTGGCCAGCGTGACGCTGTTGAGGAAGGTGCACCCGGCAGCGCGCAAGCCCTCGACCGCCGTCAGTATCTCGGCCTCCGTGGTTGCGGCATCCACGGCGGTCTTGGCGGTGGCCAGGGCCTGGGTAAGTGTGCTGCGCTCGGCAGCGTCGGCCGTGATGTTGGTCTTGTCCTTGGCCAGCGCTTGCAGCATCTTGCGCATCTCGTTGTGAGCCAGATAAGGCGACGACACCTTCAGGGCCTCGATGGCATTGTAGAGTGACCCCTCGGCAAAGCACTGCCAGTAATATTTGTCGGCCGACGAACTGTTGCCCATCGTGTAGCTGATATAGTTGCTGTTGCCCACGCATTGGAACTGGAAACCTTTGCCTGCCGTGTAGGTGATGCGCCACACGCCCAGTCCATCGGCATCCTGACCATAGACGTGACTCTTGCCCGAGGGCTCGCTCTCGCCGGCGAAGAAACACCAGCCCGCGCTGTTCAAGTAGGCGGCGCCGCCGATGCCATTGGGAAAGAGCTCGTGCAGGCCGTTGGAGATGCTCACGCGGTAAACCTTTTCGCCCTTGTAGGTCACGGCCTGGGCTTTCAGCAGGTAATAAAACTCCTGGCCGTTGCAGATGATGGCCGACTCCCGCGGCGACAGCACATTCTGGTTATTGCCCCTTGTCCAGTAGGGACTCATGTAGGTGCCGTTGTCGCTGTAGGCCATGATGAAATACTGGGTCGTCAAGTCCGCAACTTTCGTGATTTCCACGTCGGCAGCCACTACCGACATGACAGACAGGACTGAAAACAGGATTGACAGGTAAATCTTTCTCATATTTAGGCAGTTATTGATTAGTCATTCACATTCATCTACGTGCAAATACAGATGGAAAAAGTACTGTTTCTGCTTGAAATGCGCACAAAACTAACAAAAAAAATTCAAATACTCCGACTTGAACCCCAGAAAAAACACCATAGAGGCCCAAAAAAGTTGTTGAGTAATGATTTCATAACACTTTATATATTTTTATACACCACAGATGACACAGATTTCACTGATTTTTGATGGATACTAATTTCTATTCCATATTTCACAGATTGCTCGGCGGCACGCTACGCTTCAAAACTATGTAAGGATTTTATCGAATTACACGAATTGTTCTGCGACACGCTGCGCAAGTGCCGAAAGACCACAAACAGTTTTTACTCACCACAGATGACACAGATTTCACTGATTTTTGATGGATACTAATTTCTATTCCATATTTCACAGATTTCAGAGCAGCACACCTTTTTAGATTACAAATATCGCGTGAGTTTTTTAATTTTTGCTACATTATTACATTATAAAACAGATATTCATCTGATTTATAGCTATCTAACAATTTGTCATAATGTAGTAACCTGCTCCTTTAATGTAGTAAAGAGTGCCAAAATGATACGTTTTGGGTGCATTTAATGTAGTTGAGAGTGTAGAAATGGTACATTTTAGGGGTTGAAAATGTAGTTGAAAGTGCCTTTAATGTAGTTGAGGGGGCAGAAATGCTACATTTTTGGGGGCCGAAATGTAGGAACAGCGCTTTTTGATGTAGTTGAGAGTGCCTTTAATGTAGTAGTGAGTGCCGAAAATGTAGTTGAGCGTGCCGAAATGGTACATTTTTGGCGTTGAAAATGTAGTATTCAGGTTGTCATCCTGCACGGTGGCCTTCCATTTGGTTAAGTAAGTGCATTTAGAAGGGCTCTTTACCCTTTGATAATGCAGTGTGGTAACAAAAAGCATTCCAAAGAACCCCAATTCAACTTCATTTTACATCATTTTACTACATCTACTACATCAAAACACCATCAATTCAACACTTTTTAATACCAAAAAATCACTTTCAACTACATTATAGCAGAGTTTACTACATTATAGATTTATTGTAATATATTGTTATTCAATCTGATAACAAATTATAATGTAGTA
>JAEEGL013965688.1_pt1 | contig 16579 bp, 15 predicted proteins | sample 9134231 | NCBI WGS metagenome assembly JAEEGL01 (sample SAMN16246548, study PRJNA631951) | gut metagenome | biome: gut microbiome; feature: rumen; material: fiber-attached | host: Bos | place: Iran: Karaj | collected 2018-10 | reverse complement strand
CTTCTTTTTAAAGAATATTTTCAGGGTTGCATTTCTGTCTGGTTATCTTTAATTCTCTTTTAAATGTGCTCTCCCTTCAGGTTTTTCTTCCCTTCAGGGCTGCTTCCGTGGGAAGCAACTTTGACATCATACAACGCTTTGATTTTGAAGTCAAGCCCTCTTGTAAAACTTTTTTCAAGACCACAAGATGTTGTTTCAAAGCTGCTGTATGCCCGCATTTTTCAGGGTTTTCACCTGACAGGCGGGTCTTTATTATAACAGATAATGTCTTAAAATGTACTCCAAAAAATATAAAATAATAAAACCTTCCGCGAATCCCAGAACGAGGCCAAGGATACTGTCCGCGATATTGATGACCGGCAGCTCGGCAAGGACATGGATCATTGAAAAGAGGAAGCGGTACAGCTTATAAAAGGCGGCCAGGAGCCCGATCAGAAGGATCCCCGTGATGAGGTCCGAGAATCTCCTCTCCTGCCAGTCCTGCGTCAGCCTGATAAGGAGCCTGACTGTATAAAAAGCGAGCAGGAGCGAAACGAAGATATTCAGTTCAGCCACAAAGCCTTTTCTGAACCCTCTTCGCATACAGGATATGAGCACGGCAATAATGACAAGTATTGCAAGGATATAATAGATATTCATAGAAACTGTATATTTAATGAAATGATCATTATTTGAGCTGGATCCGCTGGATCGTATCGCCGCAGACGGCAGACATCTGTGCGATCCTGCCGGAAGGTATCAGGACGTCAACGCTCCTGTCGAACCTGCCGTCAAATTTCTGTACGCCGTCGACCGTAAGTATCAGGCATTCCTGCAGGCCGTTAATATACAGAAGGTCTCCTGAAAACCGGATCCCGGTAAAGTCCATGGAAAAGCTGACCGTTGAGCGCTGCCTTCCCTGCTGGTCATAGACCTCCAGCCTGTACAGGTTGGTGCCTGTGGTATCGGCAAATAACAAACCTACATATTTACTGCTGGAGTAGACGCCCATCAGCCTGTCGTTGATCATAATAACAGCTTCATTCTGGGGAATCTCCCTTCCTTTAAAGAAAGTAAGCCTTGATCCGGATACCGCGAAGGCAGTGGAGTCATCCATGAACCTGACCTCAGGGACCACTTCCCCGTTATAGTCGAACCCGCTTACATAGTTGTCCACCACGTTCTGGCCTACGATACCGAAATTGTAGAAAGCCACGCTCGACTTGACTGCATTATTATTCATGTTGAGATGGGAAATACAGACCATTTCCCCGTTGGGCGAAATACTGACCGCCACCGGATAACCTGTATTCTCCATAGTCGTCCTGAAATATGCTATCTCGTTGCCTTCAGAATCAAACAAATAGACCCAGGTCACTTTTGTGTCGCTGAGGACAGCAGCCACTTCACCGCTGTCAGAGGCACTGACCGCCCTGATCGGCATGTTCGTCCTGACCGTTCCGAGAATGGAGTCACGGCCTACTATATAGACAGAACTCCCGTTATAATCAGCCAGGGCCGCCACACTGCCGGCAACGCTGATCATCGGTCTCTGCATTTCATAGGTAATATTCCAGAGCGTTCTTCCCGACGTATCTATACAGCTTGCTCCGTCCCTGGAATACATGAGGATGCGTCCTGAAAACTCACGGTAACTGGCCGACTCGATGTGGTTGATCCGCGCGGCCTCGCTCATGACGGCTTCCGTAAAAGTGCGCGTCCTGTACCAGATCACGGTCACGGTTGCGATCGCAATAAGAAGAAGGACGATGATCACTCTCCTGAGCGTTAATACGAAGCGGTGCCTTCTGATCTTTTTTGTATAATCAGACTGGCTCCTGACCGGTTCGCCAAGATACTCCTCGGTATACTCGTCCCATATGTCCTTAAGATTTTCGGTCTCACTGCCTGCCTTATTATTCTCAGGTCTCCGAAACTGCAGTATAGCCATCCGTCAAAGCTCCGTTCTTCCCTCAAGCGCGCGCAGAAGGGTAACTTCATCGATATACTCAAGGTCTCCGCCAACAGGTACGCCGCTGGCAATACGCGTGACCTTTATTCCGGCAGGTTTGATAAGACGGCTGATATACATTGCCGTCGTTTCGCCTTCCAGCGATGAATTTGTGGCAATGATCACTTCCCGGACGTTCTCTTTGCCCAGCCGCTCCATCAGTTCTTTCAGCCTTATATCCGATGGTCCGATCCCCAGCATGGGCGAGATGGCGCCATGAAGCACATGGTAAACGCCTTCATACCTTCCGGTCTTTTCATAAGCCGCCAGATCCCTGGGGTTTTCCACCACCATGATCGTGGAATGGTCCCTTTTCGCGTCACGGCAGACAGGACAGATATCGGAGTCGGTCAGATTCTGGCACACGCTGCAGTAGTGTACGTTCTCCCTTGCCTGTGTGATCGCGAGGGACAGCTGCTGTACGCGCGGTTTCGACATTCCGATAATATAAAAAGCAAGGCGCTGCGCAGATTTGTTACCGATGCCTGGCAGCGCCGCTAATTCTTCGATCAGTTTATTGATCGGTCCGCTGTATAGATCCACTTCAGAACCCCAGCCCCGGCGACATTCCGCCGAGCATGGAAGCATTGGCTTCATCCACCTGCTTCATGGCTTCATTAAAAGCAGCAATGATCATATCCTGGAGCATTTCGACATCATCCGGATCGACTGCGTCTTTTGAGATAGTCAGGGACCTGACCACACGGTCACCGGTCACTGTTATTTCCACAGCGCCGCCGCCTGATGCGGCCTTGAATTCTGTTTCTTCCAGCGCTTTTTTATTCTCTTCCATCTGGCGCTGCATGCGCTGGGCCTGTTTCATGAGATTGCTCATGCTGCCCGGCATTCCGCCGCCGGGGAATCCGCCTCGTTTAGCCATTAATCGTCGTCCTCCACCTCAATATCCATCTTGACAATATCCTGCAGATCCACATAATTGTCACGGAATTTACCGCCATTGTCAAGGCATTTGTACTCCACCGGAATATCCCTGCCTGTCGCTGAAGCCAGGTAGTTTTCGAACTCGCGGCGTATCGTTTCATTGCTGTTGAAACTGTCCGCATAGAATGCGTTTTCGAATACGATAAGGAGCTGCTGCCTGTCACCCAGGCTGAGCTTTGCTTTCCTAAGGAGCGGCTTTAAGTATCCCGCCGGCATGCCGGCAAGGATCTTATTCCATCCGGCCACCAGCGATCTGATATCATCCGGAACGGCTGCTGCCAGTACCGGTGCCGGTCTGTTTTCTGCCGTACCTTCCGTTTCATGACGCCCATTATCCGGATTGGCCCTTTCCTGTCCCGGTTCCGCAGAAGATACCGGCTGTTCCGCGCCGCTTAGGAAGGAAGCCATCCTTGAATTGAACAGTTCTTCGTCGCTTAAGAGTTTCTCCTCCAGTACACGGAGCCGCTCCTGTGTATTTACTGAATAAGCGCCGTCAGTGGCTTCCGCGGCATATCCCGGCGCCTGTGCGTCAACGGACGGCCTGCACAGCCTGATGAGGGCTATCTCGACCAGGATACGCCTGCTCTGGGCGTACCGGATCTGCTCCGCCAGCTCTGAGAATACGGTGATCTCATTCATGATCTCCGGCAGTTCCGCTCTCTGCGCCAGTTCCTTCATGGCCTGCAGCTGGTCTGCCGCAGCGTCCAGGTACTTTTCAGTCGCGGGAGAAGCTTTCAGCAGCAGGATGTTCCTCAGGAACGATGTATAGTCAGAAACGAACTGGACAAGCTCCCTTCCCTGGGAAAGGATCTCATCCAGTATGCCGACCGCGTCGGCAGTCCGAGCCTCATGCAGTGCGGTGAACAGTCTGCAGAAGACCTCCGTATCGACTGCCCCGAGGATCTCCAGGGCTTTGTCATAGGTAAGCGTTCCCTGTCCGAAATTAAAAGCGTTGCACTGGTCGAGAAGGCTTATGCCGTCCCGGAGCGAACCGTCCGCGGAAGATGCGATATACCCCAGCGCCTTTCTTTCCGCGTCAATGCCTTCCATTTCACAGATATCCCTCAGCCTTTTCTCGATCACAGGCGAAGGGAGCCTTCCGAAATCATACCGCTGGCATCTTGAGAGTATCGTCAGCGGCAGGCGGGCGGGTTCTGTGGTCGCCAGGATGAATATCGCATATGAAGGCGGTTCTTCCAGCGTTTTCAAAAGAGCGTTGAACGCTGCCGTCGAGAGCATATGCACTTCGTCGATGATATAAACGCGGTATCTGCCCTGCGTAGGGGAGTAACTGACCTGGTCGATGATGGACCTGATATCATCGACACCGTTGTTGGATGCCGCATCCATCTCGACTACGTTCAGATTGGCGTTTTCCATGATCGCGAGACAGGAAGGACACTTCCCGCAGGGATTTCCGTCCTGAAGGTCTTCGCAGTTGACCGCCCTGGCAAATATCTTTGCAATGGAAGTCTTGCCGGTGCCCCTGGTCCCGCAGAACAGGTAGCTGTGCCCGATCCTGCCCGATCTGATCTGATTCTTTAATGTTCTGACAATGGCATCACGGCCGCAGACATCATCGAATGTCAGCGGCCGGTATTTGCGGTATAAAGCCAGATAATGCTGTGTCTGTTCTGATGGCATGTTGTTGTTAATTACCGAAGCTGATGCCTACCAGCTTTGCCTCCTTGATGATATCCGACTTGGGATCGATAGCCTTTAACTTGCCCGCGACGTCTTCAAGCGGGACTTTGACCATTTCCCTGTTCTTGTAGCCGACCATATAGCCGAACTGCTTTTTAAGGATAAGCCTGCCGGCCTCGGCGCCGAGCCTTGTGGCGAATACCCTGTCGTAAGGGCAGGGGCTGCCGCCGCGCTGCATATGCCCGGGAACTGTGACCCTGACTTCCCGTCCCGTTTTCTTTTCGATCTGTTCGGCGATCTCATAGGAAACGGAAGGGTACTTATAATTGGCCAGCTTTGCCTTGTAATCTTTCTTGGAGAGTTTCGCGTCTTCTTCCGAGATCGCGCCTTCCGCCACAGCCAGGATAGTGAATCTGGCACCTCTCTCGTCACGGGCATCGATGGCTTTGCAGATCTTATCGATATTGTAAGGGATCTCCGGGATCAGGATGATGTCCGCGCCGGATGCCATGCCGGCATTCAGTGTGAGCCACCCCACTTTATGTCCCATTACCTCGACGATAAAGACGCGGCCATGCGAGCTTGCGGTCGTATGGATACAGTCGATTGCGTCGGTCGCGATATCCACGGCGCTCTGGAAGCCGAAAGTCATATCCGTGCCCCACAGATCATTGTCGATCGTCTTGGGCAGCGTGACGACGTTAAGACCTTCTTTGCTCAGCAGGTTGGCCGTTTTATGCGTGCCGTTGCCGCCGAGGATCACCAGGCAGTCCAGCTGCAGCTTGTAATAGTTCTGTTTCATGGCGGCGACTTTGTCCAGTCCGTTCTCATCCGGATCCTGGATGGTCTTGAACGGTGTGCGGCTGGTCCCCAGGATAGTGCCGCCAACCGTCAGGATACCGGTGAAATCCTTACCGGTAAGCATTCTGAAATGGCCGTAGATGAGGCCTTTATAACCGTCTTCAAAGCCATAGATCTCGACAGGTTCGTCACTGTTGTTCAGTATTGCCTTGACGACGCCGCGCATCGCGGCATTGAGTGCCTGGCAGTCCCCGCCGCTCGTAAGCATTCCGATTCTAAGCATAGATTTGTCCCCCTTTACGTAAAAAACACCTTCTACAGCATTATATCATACATAAGCGTCCGTTATTGATCCGGAGCATCGATGTAACAGGCTATCCTGTCGCCGATCTCGACCCTGAAATCATCGCCCGGCCTGAATACTCTTCCGCTCCTTGAGGCCAGTACGATACTGATCCCGTACAGATCATGGATCTGGCTGACCTTTTTGCCGTTCCAGGCGCTGTCGATCCCGACATGTATCTGCACCAGCGGGATCTCGCCGTCTTTAGCCGTGCCTGCCGCCCTCGTATAGTTCTCAACAAAACCCGCGGAAATGATACCGGTAGGCACCGCGACCAGACCCACGCCCAGAAAAGATATGATGACAGCCAGTATCCGTCCGGTCACCGTGACCGGATAGATATCCCCGTACCCGACGGTCAGAAGTGCCGATACGCTCCACCAGATGCCTGAAAAGGCATTCCGGAACAGATCCGGCTGCGCGTCATGTTCCGCGCTGTACATACACAGCGAGGAGGCCAGCATCAGGATGAAAATGATGAACAGCGATGAAAAGATCTGGTTCTTCTTGTCCCATAGGACCGAAGTGATCACGTTGAAGGAATCATAGTTCGCGTTGATCCTGAACAGGTGGAAGATCCTGACGACCCTGAGCATCCTGAAGGCGATGAATCCCGAAAGGAAGAAGAACGGGAGGATCGTAAGGAGGTCGACGATACCGTCGAACGAATACAGGAACCGGATCCTGGCGTCCTTTTTCGTCCTGCGCGGATACAGGTATTCCGCCGTCCAGATCCGCAGGATGTACTCAATGCAGAAAAAGACCAGCGTAACTTTTTCGATCGCATCGAACGCTCCGCTGTATGCCGAAAAGGCATCGAAAGTTTCAAGGAACATCACCGTGATATTGAGCAGGATCACGAACACCAGGATGATATCGAACACCCTGCTGGGGATATCGCTGAAATTCCCGATCTGTATGATATCGAATACTCTTTTCTTTACTCTGTCCAGATCCATGATAAGAAAATGCTTGAAAGAATAAACAACTTTTCCTATAATAGTTTCGCGATTGGAGGATTACCCAAGTGGTCGAAGGGGGCGCACTCGAAATGCGCTAGGCCGCCTAAAGCGGTGCGAGGGTTCGAATCCCTTGTCCTCCGTCTGAACAGGATCCGGAACAGCATGGAATCCCATGCTTTTTCAGATCCTTTTTTCGTTCTAATTCTAGCACAACACACATCAATGATATAGAAGGATATGGAAAACACTGCACTCTTCGTGGTATTATGCTTATTGTGCGTTATTATGGATCTTACTTGTTCAAATATATAACCATTCTGTTTTTATTACGGAGGGAATAATGTCCAAAAAGGAAAAGAGATGTTATGACGGTTACCTGATCAAAAATCTTGATCCGGTCGTTTTTCTGATGCCTTACGTCATGCCCAGGAGATGCGACAGCGAGACCAAAGTCGACCTGAGTATCGACATTGGTAAAATGGAGCATTTTATTAAAGAACATAAGCAGGACATTCCCGGCCTGACGCTGTATCATGCTGTCTTTGCCTCCATAGTCAGGGCTGCTGCCGTCACTCCCGAGATCAACCGTTTCATCACCGGCGGGCGCATATACCAGCGCAGGAACGTCCGTATTTCCATGATGGTCAAAAAAGACCTGGAGGTAAACGGGCGCGAGTCGACCATCTATCCGGTCTTCGAGACGACCGACACGCTGGCCGAGATCGTCAGGAAGACAAATGCGCTCGTGGATGAGGCTCTGGATAAACTGAACGACAACAATGACAGCAACAGTTTCGACAAATTTATCTCCCTGCTGTATGCCGTGCCTCCGTTCCTTCTGCGCGGGATCATCGGTTTCCTCATGTTCCTGGACAGACACGGATGGCTGCCGAAAAAGCTGTGCGACCTGCAGCCTTTCCACAGCGGGTTCTTTGTGACCAATGTCGGTTCCATCGGCCTGCCGGTCATTTATCATCATCTGTATGAGTTCGGTACGACTTCCTGCTTCGTAGCCATCGGCAAAAAGGAGATCGTCAGGAGCATCCGCAGGGACGGCAGCATCAGGACCCAGAAGCTCCTTCCGCTCCGGGCTGTCGTCGATGACCGTATCTGCGACGGATATACTTATTCCTGTGCATTCAGAACGATACGGAAATGCTTCCGCGATCCGGAGATCCTCCTGACACCCTATGACCCGAACAGTAAGGCTAAGTTTACTTCAGCGGAAGACGGCGGGGACGACGAATAAAGGAGAACAGTCAAGGCATGAACCCGTCAGAAAGCAGCTACGCGATCATCAATACACCTTCCGCCCGCATATACTGCGAGTCAGAGGTAAATGACCGCTTTATTCCCGATACGCGGCATATAAAGGACGAAGCCCTGTACGGTTATGCCGTACGGCTGCTGGACGAAACAGCGGACGGCGGGTATGTGCGCGTTCTGACCCATTACGGGCTCACCGGCTTTATCGACCCCTCCGCACTGAAAACAGTCACCGTGGCAGAGGTCCTTGATTATCTGAAAGAGAAGCTCAAAGTTACGGACGCTGCTTCACTGGACGTACTCTCCGCTCCGTCGGCGGATGCGCAGATACTGGTCACGCTGACCCGCGGAAGCCTTGTCCGTTCACTGGAGGAAGAGACCATTATCCTGCCGGAAGGCCGCTTTGCCCTGGAAGATGTCCTGAACGGCAATATCCCCGGCGGCAGGAATTATACCAGTGACACAGACAGAGAGTCTAAGACCGCGCTCCTTCCTCCTGAAGGCTGGGCCAGAGTCCGCCTGCTTGACGGTGAAGGCTATGTTCCTTCCCATTTTCTTGCACAGAAATATTTCACGGAAACGTATTTGTTTGCCGACCTTAAGAACATTCCCGGAAATCAGACCGCCTTTTCATTCCAGGCACACCTGAACCATCACTTTGTAGGAATGGAACTGTTGTTCCGCCAGTACCTGCTGGAAGAAGCCATGAAGTACACCGGTACCCAGTACCGGTCCGGAGGACGCTCTGCCAATGGCATAGACAGCGCAGGCCTTATCATGACCGCTTATATGCGATGCGGCATGACGATCAGCAGGGAACCCACTTTTTCCGAAGGCTGGCCTCTTGAGGAGATCAAATTCGAAAAAGACGGCAGCGGCCGGTTTTCACTTTCCAATCTGGAGGATCCCGAATTTATCCGCCCGGGAGATGTATTGTACTTTGTGACGGAAAAAGACGGCAAAAAAAGCGCCGCCATGTATATTGGCGGCGGTCATTATATTTATTCTTCCGATGCACCGGAACAGTACGGCGTTGTCATGAACAGTCTGTACCCCGATGCACCTGACTACAGGGAGGATCTACACCGCGGTCTTACGACTGTGGCCGGCATCAGGATCTGATCATCAGGTCTCGTTCCTGTTCAGTTCTTTCCTCTCGTTCTTGATCTCCCAGTGAATAAGGAAGGTCAGCAGACCTCTTAACAGAATGACAGCACCGAGGATGCCAAGTTCTGTCCACTCACGCACGACGACCGTACGCAGCACCTCTCCGCCCATCTTGAACTCAAGGGCAAGAGCGATCCCCTGCGCAAGGGCAAGGCGCACGTGTTCGTTGCGCTTCATCCAGAGGATAAAGCACTTAAAGGCAGTATAGACAAGTACGCATACGCCGAAAAACTCCATGAGCATCGTGCAAATCTGCACGACATCATACAGATCATTCTCCAGAACTTCCAGTATTGCTCCCATGGTCTGCTCCATTCCTTTTTTCTACAATAATATACTCTCAGGCATTGATTAGCAATCCGGCGATCTCTTCCGGCGTATCCACGATCCGGACCGGCCAGGACGGCATCTCTTCGATCTTCCCGCGGATAAATTCACCGCTGCGGAATCCCCAGGTGACCATGATGCAGGAGAGTCCTGCGTTGACGGCCGTCTGAAGATCGATCTCTGAATCGCCGATATATACGGCTTCTTCCGGCGCGGCATCCAGTTCACGCAGGACTTGCAGCGTCATATCGGGCGCGGGTTTTCTCGGTGTCTCCGGCTTTTCCCCAAGGCAGAGATCGAATCCTCCCGGGAAATACCTTTCGGCCAGTTTCCTGCAGTCCTTGTCCGGTTTATTGGAGACAACGGCTGTCATGATCCCTGCAGACCTCAGTTTTTTCAAAAGGGGCATGATCCCCTCGTACGCGTCGGTCAGATCGTCATTGTGTGCACTGTAAAACGCCCTGTATGACTGTTCCAGGGCAGATATCCTCTGTGTGTCCAACGGATCCGTCAGCGCTTTACCTTCCGGCGTTCCCACGATCTCCAGTTCCCTGGCCAAAGCCCCCTGTTCGCGGAGCATTGCCCTCATGATCGCGACATGCACGCCGCTTCCGAAAAACTCGGCAGCATCGGCGTCCGTGAACGGATATGTGCTTCCGCATTCCGCAAACGCATGCCTGATCCCGTTCGCAAGATCCGGCAGTGTATTCAGGACGGTACCGTCCATATCAAAGATGGCAGTTCTGTATCTGTTCATCAGAAAATCCCTGTTATTCTTCCGTCGTCATTTACATCAATATCCAGTGCTGCGGGTGATCTCGGAAGCCCCGGCATGGCTACGATCTGACCGGTCTGGACGACAACGAACCCTGCGCCGACACTGGGATAAACTTCCCTCACCGTCAGATCGAACCCTTCCGGCGAACCGAGAAGGGAAGGATCATCAGAAAGCGAATACTGTGTCTTTGCAATACATACCGGAAGGTCCCCGAAGCCCTGTTTCTCCAGCTCCCTGACCGCTTTGTCCGCGGCAGCCGTATAACTGACACTGCCCGCCCCATAGATCGTCTTTGCTATCGTCTCTATCTTTTCTTTCAGAGGCAGGCCGGTCTCGTACAGCGGATGCCACCTGCTTTCTTCTTTTACCAGCGTTTCCAGCAGCTTCCCTGCCAGTTCCCTGCCGCCTTCCGCGCCTTCGTCATGGACGTAGGTCTCGGCATATGTGCAGCCTGTTTCTTCGCAGTATTGCCGTACGAGCTCTTTCTCGGCGTCGGTATCCGAATAGAATACATTGAGTGCGACGACTACCGGTATGCCGAATTTACCGATATTGGAAATATGCCTGCCGAGATTGCAGATCCCCGCCTTCAGGGCATCGGTATTTTCCGTTTTCAGGTCTGCCTTCGGTACGCCGCCGTTATACTTCAGGGCCTGGATACTGGCCACGATCACCGCTGCATCAGGCTTAATGCCCGCCTGACGGCATTTGATGTCCATGAACTTTTCGGCACCCAGGTCAGCGCCGAACCCGGCTTCCGTGATACAGTAATCCGCCAGTTTCAGGGCTGTTTTTGTCGCGCGGACAGAATTGCAGCCATGCGCTATGTTCGCAAAGGGACCGCCGTGGACAAGGGCAGGCGTATGCCCCAACGTCTGCACCAGGTTGGGACGAAGTGCCTCGGCAAGGAGCGCGCTCATGGCTCCGACAGCGCCAAGGTCGTCTGCCGTCACCGGCTTGCCTTCATAGCTGTAGCCGATCACGATCCGCGCCAGTCTTTTCTTCAGGTCCTGCATATCTTCAGCAAGACACAGGACCGCCATGATCTCGGATGCGGCCGTGATCACAAAATGTTCTTCCCTTAATGGGCCGTTCCCTTTTCCGCCCTGCCCCACTACGATATCGCGCAGAGCTCTGTCGTTCATATCCATGCAGCGTTTCCAGACGATCCTGGTCGGATCGATTCCGAGGGCGTTGCCAAAATGGATATGGTTGTCGATCATCGCCGCCAGCAGGTTATTCGCGGAAGTTACGGCATGAAAGTCCCCGGTAAAATGGAGGTTCAGGTCCACCATGGGCACCAGCTGCGCGTAGCCGCCTCCCGCTGCCCCTCCCTTGATGCCAAAGCAGGGACCCAGGGACGGTTCCCTGAGGGCCAGCATCACTTTTTTCCCAAGCAATGAAAAAGCATCCGCCAGCCCGATCGAAACGGTCGTCTTTCCTTCACCCGCGGGCGTGGGATTGATCGCTGTCACAAGGATCAGCTTGCCGTCTTTTTTGTCTTTGAGGCTGTCGATGCATTCTTCTGTCAGTTTGGCTTTGTACCTTCCGTACTGTTCAAGCCAGATTTCTTTAAGGCCGGCCTTTTCCCCGATCTTTACGATCGGTTCAAGGACGGCCTCCTGTGCTATCTGAATATCCGGTTTCATATTCCTCCGTAACGGTTACGGCATCATTCCCAGCTGGATGAGTCTTTCGCGCATGTCTTCCACGCTCAGCCATTGTGAATTGGTGCCTGACGAATATGAAAACCCTTCTTCCACAAGCTGTCCGCTCTGATCCGGTGCCTGCCGTTCATTGTATGTGATCTGAGGATAAACGATGTAATGCTTTTCGAATTCGTATGTCGTCGCGGAATCCTCAGGTGTGACCATGATCTCATGAAGCTTTTCGCCGGGCCTTATCCCTGTCTCCCTGGTCGAGCACCCGGGAAGCATGGCCTCTGCGAGATCTTTAACATAAAAGGACGGGATCTTGCTGATGAATGTTTCCCCGCCGTTCGCCTGGGCAAGAGCCTTTACAACCAGTGCCACGCCTTCTTCCAGGCTGATCCAGAACCTCGTCATGCGGTAATCCGTAATGGGCAGCACTCTCTCGCCGTTGCGGATAAGATCGGCAAAGAACGGGATGACGCTGCCCCTGCTGCCGGCCACATTTCCATACCTGACGATCGAAAAATTGATGTCTTTTGTGCCCGCATAGGCATTCGCCGCGATAAAGAGTTTGTCCGAGACCAGTTTCGTTCCGCCGTAGAGATTGACGGGATTGACCGCCTTGTCCGTCGAAAGCGCAACGACCTTTTTCACTCCGCAGTCCAGTGAAGCGTCGATCACGTTCTGGGCGCCGCCGACATTGGTCTTTATGGCTTCGGCCGGATTGTACTCACAGGCAGGCACCTGCTTCAGCGCCGCCGCATGGACACAGAAATCTGTCCCGTAAAGAGCCCTTTTCAGCCTTTCACAGTCCCTGACATCCCCGATAAAATAACGCATCTGTTCTGCGTGTTCCGCAAAGAACGGGTCATTGGACATGACGAACTGTTTGTATTCGTCCCTTGAATAAACGATCACTTTTTTAGGGTGGGCGTTGGTCAGGATGTATCTGGCAAAACTCTTGCCGAACGAGCCTGTCCCTCCCGTGATCAGGATCGTCTTTCCGTCAAGCATGGAGTTGAATCCGTCTTCGGTTCTGTTAAGTGTTTCCTGCATAGATATATATTCTCCGTATCTCAGTCTTTGATTTTCTGTTCCATGAACTTATGATAAAAATCACAGATCTTCTGACAGGTATCGTCATCGATCACATGCTCGATATGGCATGCCTCCTCCGCGGCCAGCTCCGGCTCAACACCCAGTGCTTCAAGACATGCCTGCAGCACTTTGTGCTTCGCATATGTCTTCTCCGCGATACGCATCCCTTCTTCCGTCAGCGAGATATATCCGCCGTCGTCAACAGTGATGAAACCGTTCTCACGGAGTTTTTTCATCGCGATGCTGATGCTCGGCTTTGAATAGTTCATTTCATTGACGACGTCGATCGACCTCACCATACCGAGGCTGTTTTTCAGGACCAGGATCGTCTCCAGATAGTCCTCGGCGGACTCATTTACCGTGATCTGCCTGCTGCCTCTGAGTTCACCTGCTTTTTCGTTCATGATCACACCTACCGTATCTCCTATCTCCTGATAAAGTAACCGCCTGCTGCCTTATTTGCGGACAAGGTCAAATGAAAATACTACGCCGGCAAACTGGGGAAGATCAAACTCCAGATAGTAATCCTTACCGTCGCATTCTCCCTTTCTGGCTCTGATGGTCTTTTTGACTTCGGTCTCCGCGTACCCGCCAAACTCCGGATTGTCACTGTTCAGGACCAGCCTGTAAGTGCCCGCACAGGGCACACCGACCCTGTAATGTTCCCTTTTGACCGGGGTCATATTCATAACGAACAGCAGTGCTTTGTCCTTATCCTCTGCCCTTCTTATAAAACTGTAGGTGCTGTAATAGTTATCATTCGCATTGACCCACTCAAAGCCTGAGAATCCGTCGTCCTTCGCGTGCATGGCCGGATACTTCCTGTAAAGATCCAGAAGCTTTTTCATGAATTCGAGCATGCCTTTGTTCAGCGGGTCTTCCAGCAGATACCAGTCCAGTTCTCTCTCCTCGCTCCATTCTCTTTCCTGGCCGAACTCCTGTCCCATGAACAGGAGCTTCTTGCCTGCGTGTCCGAACTGGAACAGGTAGCCCAGCCGCAGATTGGCATACTTGTCGATCCTGTATCCGGGCATCTTTTCGACCATCGAGCATTTCAGATGGACGACCTCGTCATGGGACAGCGGAAGGATATACCTTTCCGCATGGTTATAACTCATGGCAAAAGTCAAAAGATGATGGGCGCCGCCGCGCATGATCGGATCCAGTTTCATGTATTCGCAGAAATCATGCATCCAGCCCATATTCCACTTATACGTGAAGCCCAGGGAGCCTGTGCCTATGTCGCCTGTAATGCCGGGCCAGGCCGTAGACTCTTCCGCGATCGTAAGGAATCCCGGATACGTCCCGCGGATAACAGAATTCAGATGATGGAAAAACTCTATTGCATCCAGGTTTTCATTGCCGCCGTAAATATTGGGCAGCCACTGGCCATCCTTTTTCCCGTAATCCAGATACAGCATGGAAGCGACCGCGTCCACCCTGATCCCGTCAATATGGAATTCCCTGATCCAGTACAGGACGTTTGCGATAAGGAAATTCTTGACCTCGCTCTTTCCAAGGTTGAATATCCTGGTGCCCCAGTCGGGATGCTGGCCCCGCCTCGGATCCGGATCCTCATAGATGCATGTCCCGTCAAATTCGGCAAGACCATGGGCATCCGGGCAGAAATGCGCAGGTACCCAGTCCAGAATGACACCGATGTTGTTCTCATGGAGCTTGTTGATAAGATACCTGAAATCCTCAGGTGTCCCGTACCTGGAAGTGGGGGCGTAATAACCTGTTACCTGATAGCCCCAGGATCCGTCGAAAGGATGTTCCAGGATCCCCATCAGTTCGACATGGGTGAATTTGACCTGCTTTAAATACTCTGTAAGTCTGTCGGCGAATTCCCTGTAGGTATAAAAACCGTCTTCCCCGTGTCCGCTTTCCGGGCTCCTGTCAGGATGGCGCATCCATGATCCCGGATGGCATTCGTAGATCGCCATGGCTTCCGATGCGTAGGAAGCCGTTGTCTTTTTCTTTTCCCATGCCGCGTCATTCCAGTTAAACCCGGAAAGGTCACAGGTAACGGAAGCAGTGCCGGGTCTGAGTTCAGCCTGGCTGGCATAGGGATCCGCCTTATAGAGTTTCCTGCCGTCTTCCGCAGTGATCATATACTTGTACAGTTCGCCCGTTCCTACACCGGCGAAATATCCCGCGAAGATCCCGACGTCCCCGACTCTTTCCAGTGGATGACTTTCTTCATTCCATCCGTTGAACGTACCGACTACGTGTACAGCCGCCGCATGGGGAGCCCATACCGCAAAATAAGTACCTTCCGTGCCATCCTGGGCAGACGGGTGCGCACCGAGCTTTTTGTAGATATCGTAGTGTGTGCCCTGCCCGAAGAGATAGCAGTCATCCTGTGATAAAAATATCTTTTCCTTTGCCATAATTCCCAATTCCCCTCAATACGCAACCGCCGGCTTACTGGACCGGCGGATGCAAAACATTTACGTCAGTTATAATGCTGGAAATCTTTCTCCCTCAGTATCACTCTCTTATTGTCATCATAGCGTTTCCCGAACATGCGTCCCATCAGCCTGCCGGGCGTCTTTTTGTCCGCGTAGCTGATCGCTTCGTCGACCATCTTCCTGACTTCGTCCACCGTCACCGTATGGTCGATCGTCTGCATTCCGGAGATCCTGGTATGAAGCGCCAGTACGCCGAAATCGTCGATCGTATATCCGCTGGCTTCCGCGTATCTGACTGCGTCGGCGACCAGGGCATCATTGTTCATCGGCACCAGGTCGACGCGAATGTTGAATGCGTCTTCCAATTCAGGAGCACGCTCCATGATCTGCGATATCTTCTTGGCCGAATCGATCAGGATCACGAGCAGGCCTTTGTCCTCGCGGTCAAGGCCGGCTGCCATATCCCTGAGGCTCTCGGTGCTCATGGCACCGGCTCCCTCGACGATCAGCGCGCCGTTTTCAATTGAATGGAGCGCCTTGATCAGATCCTTGCGGTTGATGACTTCACCTGTCGAATGCGCGACCTTGCCGGAGAACCCGCTCTCATTGCTGCGCAGATAACGGATGAACGCCTTGGCCAGGTTCATGGAACTCTCCCTGGAAGATCCGGCGATCAGGATATTGCCTGTATATGCGGCAAGCGTCATATTGTCGAGCGCGTAAGTGATCTGGCCTGATGTCCTTGAATCCCCGATAAAGGATGAGAACATTGCCTTCTCGTCTTCCCTGATCTCTCTGGGGCTGTAATTTCTCCTGGCGGCCTCTGCCCTTCTCCTGCGCTCTTCCCGTTTTTCTTCTTCGAGCCTTTCCGCTTCCGCCATTTGGCCGCGGGTAGTCTCTTCATATACATCTTCTGCCTGAATGGCCGGCTCAGCAATGGCTTCCGGTATCATTTCAGGCTCTTTTACATATTCCGGCTCCTGTATGACAGGTTCCTGTACGGCAGATGCCTGCATGACAGGCTCCTGCTCCGCAGGTATTTCAGGCTGTACTTCTTCCGCAGGGATCTTTCCGAGCGGCCTGGAATCCTCCAGATGCTGCCGGCCTTCCGCCTCAACAGCGGAACGGATCTCTTCATCGAGGCTCTCTTCTTCCGTCTTATCCGTCCTGGAAGCCTGCTGTGCCTCCTGGATCT
>JAEEGL013871412.1_pt1 | contig 16579 bp, 11 predicted proteins | sample 9134231 | NCBI WGS metagenome assembly JAEEGL01 (sample SAMN16246548, study PRJNA631951) | gut metagenome | biome: gut microbiome; feature: rumen; material: fiber-attached | host: Bos | place: Iran: Karaj | collected 2018-10 | reverse complement strand
TGCCTCCTCCCTTGGCCTTCGTCGTACTCGAAGCCTTCGAGAAGAAGCTGCCCGTCTTCCCCATCGTGCTGCATGGCTCGCGCTCGGTGCCGCAGTACGGGGTTTACACCATCAACTCCAACGGTGGCGCCCTGAAGGCCGCCGTGGGTATCCCCGAGGAGCAGCTGCGCAAGGCCGCCAAGAGTGCCGTCTGCAAGATTAACATCGACAGCGACAGCCGTCTGGCCATGACCGCCGCCATCCGCAAACACATGGCCGAGCATCCCGACCACTTCGACCCGCGCCAGTACCTCAAACCCGCTCGCGAGAGCATGAAGAAGATGTACATCCACAAGATTGTCAACGTCCTCGGCTCGAACGACAAACTTTAATTCCTAGGAGTTTAGCAGACAGGAGTCAGTATAGCTCCTGTATAACACGGAGGGGCCCCGCGCTACGCGCGGGGCCCCTCTTGTTGTTTTGTCTGTTTTTCTATTCGCTGACAAGGACGAAAGGCAACCGGGCCTGCAAGCCTTCGCTCTCGGTGACGAAGAGCATGTCCTGCTCAAGACGCGAGAGAGCCTTGGTGTGTTTTCCTTGCACACGCCATTTACCAGCCAGACGCATCTTGCTCAGAAGGTTAAGATCATCGTCGCTGCTCTCACCGAAGAGTTCGCTGAGCTCAGTGAAAACATCCTTCTCTTTGGGGAACTCTTTGACCTTGTAATTATCCACCCCTGCTTTCTCTGCAGCAATGCTGAGAGCGAGGTCGATTCCACCCAAGGTGTCCACCAAACCGATACCGATGGCATCGGCACCAGTCCAAACACGACCACGGGCAATCTGATGCACTGCATCGTAGCTCATGTGGCGACCTTCGGCCACACGGCCGACAAAGACTTTGTAGAAGTCCTCGACATTCTTGGTCCAGAGGGCCAAAGCAGTGGGTGACAATGGCCGGTAGACACTGAGGCCGTTAGCGTTGCGGTTGGTACTGACGGTATCGGTGTTGAGGCCTAGTTTCTGGCGCATCAGCTTACCGAGGTTCGGCACGGTGCCGAAGACGCCGATGGAGCCGGTGATCGTGGTAGGCTGAGCAACAATAACGTCGGCCATGCAGCTCATCTCATAGCCTGCCGAAGCGGCAAGGTCGCCCATGCTGACGACGACGGGCTTTTGCTCACGGGCAGCCATGACGGCATGCGTCATGCTCTCGCTTGCGGTGGCCTGACCACCCGGCGAGTTGACACGGAGCACAATGGCTTTCACCTCCTTATCGTCGGCGGCCTCCTTCAGGGCTTTCACGATGTCGTCGCCATAGACGGCGGTGCCGAAGCCGCGCGATGTGCCGTCAACCACGTTGCCTTCGGCATAGATAACCGCAATGGCGTCCTTGGCCTTGTTGGGGGCATTCTTGACGTTCACGGAATACTTTTCCAACGGGAGCAGCTGCTTACCGTCGAACCGTTCTTTGAGCATGTGCCGCACATCCTCTTCGAAGCAGAGGGTGTCTACCAGCCGCTGCGCGTAGGCCCCGTCGGCCATAAAGCCGCTGAGGTCGTCGGCAATGCTGTTCACCGCAGCAGTCTCCAAGCCACGTCCTTCGGCGATGGCGGCAACGGCGGTCTTCCAGATGCTGGCAATATAGGCGCGAATCTGCTCACGGTTGGCATCACTCATGTGGTTTAGGGTATAGACCTCGCCGGCGCTCTTGTAAGAGCAGCTTTCGGGACGGATAAGCTGCATCTCGACACCAAGTTTGTCAAGCAGGTCCTTGTAGTACATCACCTCGGCCCCCATGCCGCGGAAGTCGACCATACCGTTGGGATGCAGGCAGACACAATCGGCCAGCGAAGCTACATAATACTCGCCCTGAGAGAAGGCTGTAGCGTAAGCCACCACAGGTTTGCCACTTTGTTGGAAACTGGCGAGGGCATCGCGCAATTCGCTTCCCGAACCCCACGAGAGAGGCGTAGCACCACTGCCTTTCAGGAAAATACCCGTTATCTTGCTGTCATCGGCGGCAGCACGGATGGCATTGACGGCATCGATAAGACCAACCGTCTTTTCTGTGCTGAACGAAGCCTGCAGACCCGTAGCACTCCGGTCACCGCTAATCTTGCCGAGGTCAACGGTGAGGAACGTATTGTTCTTTACCACCGTGAGGGGTTCCTTGTCCATCGAGCCGAGGGAGATAACCATGGCAATCATGGAGATGAAAGTAAGCAGGCCACCAAGGGCCGAGACAATCACCACGCCCACGGCAGAAGCCAGCATGGTCATGCCGAAACTAAGGGGTTTCCTTTGATTTTGATTTTCCATTTTATTCTATTCCTTTTAAAGTAAGACTTATTCTATGACGGCGCAAATCCACTTCCAGCACCTTCACCTTGAGGTGCTGATGCAGATGCACCACCTCAGAGGGGTCGTTGACACGCCGGTTAGCCATTTGGCTCACATGGACCAGACCATCTTGATGCACTCCGATATCAACGAAAGCGCCGAAGGCGGTGATATTGGTCACAATGCCGGGCAGCACCATTCCCTCCTTCACATCCTCGATGCGGGTGACGTTCTTGTCGAACTCGAACACCTCGAATTTGGCGCGGGGATCCAAGCCGGGTTTCTCCAATTCCTTCATTATGTCTTTCAGCGTCGGCATACCGCAGTCGGCAGTGACGAAATCGGCGAGGGCGATCTTCGAGCGTAGTTCTTTGTCTTTCATCAAGGTCTGCACATCGGCACCCACCGAGGCAGCCATCTTCTCCACCAAGGCGTAACGCTCGGGATGCACGGCGCTACGGTCGAGCGGATTGGCACTTTCGCGCACGCGCAGGAAGCCTGCGCATTGTTCGAAAGCCTTGTCGCCAAGTCCTTTCACCTCGTGCAACGCCTCACGCGAAGCGAAGGCGCCATTATGGTTGCGGTGAGCCACTATCTTGTCGGCCAAGGCTGGGCCGATGCCGCTGACATAACTGAGCAGTTCACGGCTGGCGGTGTTGAGCTCGACTCCCACGCTGTTGACGCAACTCTCTACGGTGTCGGCCAAGCTCTCGGCCAACATCTTCTGGTCAACATCGTGCTGGTACTGCCCCACCCCGATACTCTTGGGGTCAATTTTGACCAATTCGGAGAGGGGATCCATCAGGCGACGGCCTATGCTGACGGCACCGCGCACGGTGACGTCATAGTCGGGGAACTCGCGGCGGGCCACGTCGCTGGCGCTATAGACGCTGGCACCTGCCTCGCTGACAGAGACGGCAATAACCTTGCGGTTGAAGTGGCAGCGCTGCACCACCTCTTCCGTCTCGCGACCGGCGGTGCCGTTGCCAATAGCGATGGCCTCAATTTGGAATGCCTCGACCAGCGCCTCCAGTTTGCTGACGGCGGCGCGTTCCTCGCGCACCGAGGTAAAGGGGTAGATGGTCTCGTTATGTAGCAGCAGTCCTTGTGCATCGAGACACACCACCTTGCAGCCGGTACGGAAGCCCGGGTCTATGGCCAGAGTGCGCTTCTGCCCCATGGGGGCGGCCAGCAGCAGCTGGCGCAGGTTCTCGGCAAAGACACGTATGGCCTCTTTGTCGGCTTTCTCCTTCAGCAGGTTGCGGAACTCGTTCTCGATGCTTGGCATTACAAGACGCTTGTAACTGTCGGTGACAGCCATGTCATACTGCTCGCCGGCCTTGCCCTGTGGACGATGCCGCGAGGTAAGCGCCTCAATACATTCGTCGTCCTTTTCTGGCTTTACATGCACCTTGAGCACGCCGGCCTCTTCGCCGCGGAAAAGGGCCAGGATGCGGTGCGACGGAGCTCGTCCGATAGGCTCTTTCCAATCGAGCCACGACTCGAACTTACCCACTCGCTCGTCGGCCTCGTCCACTCCACGGGCCAGGCCCGAGGTGAGCATAGCGCGACGACGGAACACGTTGCGCACGCGGTTGCGCACGGCGGCATCCTCGCTGATGCGCTCGGCAATGATGTCGCGGGCACCAGCCAGCGCCTCGTCATCCCAGTAGTCCCACCGGCCACGCATGATGGCGTCGGCCACTGGCTCGTAGCCCTTCTCGATGGCGATGGTGGCGCGGGTGCGGCGCTTGGGGCGATAAGGCAGGTATAGGTCTTCAAGGTCGGTCATCGACTCCACGGCCTCAATCTGCTGCCTCAGTTCGGGTGTCAGCTTCCCTTGCTCTTCGATGCTGGCAAGGACCGCCTCGCGGCGCTTGTCGAGTTCTTTCAGTTTTAGCAACAGGTCGCGAATGGCGGCAATCTGCACCTCGTTGAGCGAGCCCGTCATCTCCTTGCGGTAGCGCGCAATGAAAGGCACCGTGGCACCCTGTTCAAGCAGTTCTATGGTCTTCTCAACCTGACGCTGACTGACACTCAGCCGATTGGCAATAACAACAGCATAATTCATGTTGCAAATTTACACAAAAAACCACATATGGCAAGCCGGAAATAATGATTTGTTGAAAAAAAATTCTACCATATCAAAAAATATGTGTACTTTTGCACTTTGAAAATAACAACACAAATTAATACACAATTATGAAAAAAGCATTATTATTTCTTGCCGCCGCGCTGACTTTCGGCATGGCCGCAAATGCACAGTCCGCCTTTTCGGAGAATTTCAACAATGTAGCCGACGGCGCTGTACCGGCAGGTTGGACCACCTATGGTGATAACCTGACCAATCATTACACCGACGCCACCCTGAACGATAGTTGGAGCGCACTGAGCCAGATGATGGTTTGCATCACGTGGACCGAGGAGACCTCTCCCGTCGACCGTTGGCTCGTCACTCCGCAGGTTACAGTGCCGACCACCAACGGCATGCTCCTGTTCGACATCAATGGCGTCAACTACGGACCGGGATCGCCTTATGCCGAGAGCCTGAAAATCATGGTTTCGACCACCGACAACCAGAAGAGCAGTTTCACCCTGCTCCAAGACCTGGGTGAACTTCCCGAAGGGAGCAACACCTTCGCCGTCAACCTCAGTGCCTATGCCGGCCAGAACGTTTATCTCGCTTTCGCCTGCTACACTAATGACGGTATGTACATCTTCCTTGACAATGTCGAGGTGAAGACCGTCCCCGCCAACAGCATCTCCGCTGTCAGTGCCAGCGCCCCCACCTGGACCAGCCAGAATAGCAATGCCAATGTGGCTCTCACCGTGCGCAACGAGGGTTCCGCCGACCTGACTTCCTTCGACGTGACCTACACAGTCAATAACGGAGACGCCCAAGTTATCAATGTGACCGGCATCAACGTGGCTTCCTTCACCAACTACACCTACACCTTCCCCGTCATGGTGTCGTCTCTGGGTGCCACCGTCATCAACATCACCGTCAGCAACCCCAACAACGACACTGATATCGATGACAGCGACAACAGCACCAGCTGCGAGACCACTGTCTACGACCCCAACAGCACCACACAGCGCAACACCTTACTTGAGCACTTCACCACTGCCAGGTGCCAGTACTGCCCCGGTGGCCACGATCGCCTCGAACAGGCCATGGCCAATTTTGAGAACCGCATCTGCTGGGTGGCTCACCACGTAGGTTTCCACACTGACAACATGACCATTAACGAATCGGAGGAAATCATGGCTCTCTACGGCAATAACGGAACATGGGCTCCCGCTATGACCCTTGACCGCAATGTCGACTTCGCCGATGGCGCTGAAGCAGGTGGCGTTGTGGGTAGCGTAGGCAATGTCAACGATCTTGTCTCCCAGTTCAACAATGCAACCAACGCTCCCGCTTTTGTTACCATCGAGCTGAGCAATCTCACCTACGATCCCCAGACCCGCCAGCTGAACGTTACCGTCAGCGGCTCGTTCGTCAACGACTTTGTCGGCACCGAGCCCCGTCTCTCTCTCTACCTCACCCAGGATGGCATCTACGGATCTCAGCAAAACACCAACGGAACTATCGCAAAGTACGAGCACAACCACGTTATCCGTGCCTGCATCTCCGATGTTTGGGGCGATGCTGATGCCTTCACTTCCACCACTGCCGGCAGCAATTACAGCAAGACCTACACCTATACCCTGCCTACCAAATTCAGCGCCAACAACTGCCGCCTTATTGCTTTCGTCAACGACTATGGCCCCGACATGCTGCACCGCACTGTTGCCAACGCCACCAAGAGCGACTACCTCATGACCGGCAACGACCCCACCACCGGCATCGGTGATGTCCAGGCCAGCATGAATGTCGTCACCTACCCCAACCCTGCCACCGAGATGGTTTATGTCTCCACTGAAAGCGCTATTTCCAGCTACGAAATGGTCGACGCCCTCGGCCGCAAGGTCATGGGTAATGAGAATCTCAATGCCGACATCCTTGAACTCAACGTCAGCGACCTCAACGCCGGCATCTACTTCATCACCATCACCACCGAACATGGCACCGCCACCCAGCGTGTCAGCGTGACGAAGTAAAAAGACACCTTATCTTATTCTACTTAATAGAATAATATAAAAAAAGTAACGCGGGATGCAATATTTCATTGCATCCCGCGTTATTTTGACAATCTGAAAAACATATCATACAAAATGAAACGAATACTGACCCTTGCAGCCTTGGTGCTGTGCAGTTCTATGGCATTCTCGCAGCAGGTAGCATCGCGCGCCAAGGCGTTGCGCATGCTTGCCTTCAGCCGCCCGGAGTACCAGATTAAGGATATCAAGGTCTATACCGATACGATGACCGTCTACTCGCTGTCGCGTTCGGTCATATACCCCTTCGGCGAATGGACATCGCTGGAGCAGTATATTACCGACAACCAACTGCACTGGTACCGTGAGCAGAGCTATCGCCACTACTACGACTCGATGGAAGTGAGTGTAAACCGCATGAGGAGGGTCGACGACAGCTACATCGACCTCTATTACAGCATCTGGACCAAACAGGTGGAGATACTGAGCGGCTATGTGGCCGACCCCGAGATAAAACTCGACAACGGGCTGCACGTAGGTGTGACTAAGGACGAGGTGTTCAACGTCTTCTTCAAGAAGTATCCGCGGTCGTACACTTCCGATATCGCGGTGCTGAAGGTCATCAGTGGCGCCGGCGAGGTAGCCGAGATCTACACCTTCAAGGGGCAGAAACTCCGCCACATCAAGATTGAGACGGCGTATAAGTACTATTAGCAGATAGCAGGTAGCGGGTAGCTTTCAGGAGAAATAGTCATGGCAATAAAGAACTACAAGGATTTTATTGTTTGGCAGAAGGCCATGCAAGCTGTCAAGCAATTATATCTTCTAGTAAAGAAATTGCCCAAGGAAGAGTTGTTCGCTCTATCGGACCAAATGCGACGCTGTGCGGTGTCCATACCCTCAAACATTGCAGAAGGACAGCAACGCAATAGTGACGCCGAGTTTGTTCGTTTTCTCACTTATGCACAAGGTTCCAGGGCCGAATTAGAAACACAATTGCTTATTTGTGTATCTATCGGATACTTAACCAATGAGGATATTACTGAGATAATGGTTTTGCTGGAAGAAATCAACAAGATGTTGGCATCTCTAATTAGAACCCTGTCTGACACCCACTAAACTGCCATTCAATGCTACCAGCTACCAGCTATCAGCTATCAGCTAAAAAAAAGAGCACCGCTCTTTTTTTCGGTTCCTTCAATCCGATTCATGTCGGGCATCTCATCATTGCCAATACCATGCTGCAGCATGAAAGCATTGATGAGGTGTGGCTTGTAGTATCGCCACAGAACCCGCTGAAGGAGCGCGCCTCGCTGCTGGCTGACCACCACCGGCTTCAGATGGTGCAGCGGGCCGTGGAGGACAACTACCGCCTGCGGGTGTGCGACATTGAGATGCACCTGCCTATCCCCAGCTACACTGTGGTGACCTTAGCAGCGTTGAGCGAGAAGTATCCTGACCGAGAGTTCTGCCTCATCATGGGAAGCGACAATCTGGCGAGCTTCCACCGCTGGCGCAACTATGAATACATCCTCGAGCACTACCACATCTATGTCTACCCGCGTCCAGGGTCGGAGCATTGCCCGCTGCGCGACCACACGTCGGTGACGATGGTCGATGTGCCGATGATGGACATCAGCAGCAGCTTCATCCGGCAGCAGATTGCCGCAGGCAAAGATGTGCGCTACCTGCTCACCGAGCCAGTGTACAAATATCTCACCGAGATGCACTTTTACGAGTAGTTGAAGAGTCTAGGGAACAGAACTTAAAGAGTTAAGACAGTACCAAATATGAAAAAAGGGTTCAAACTAATATTATGGGTGGTCGGCATCGTGCTGGCATTGCTCGTCATCGTGTCGCTACTGGGAGGTCCTTTGGCGAAGAGTTACATCAACCGGAACGGAGAGCGTCTGACGGGCCGCCACATGGAGGTGAAGCATGTGGGGCTGAACCTGCTGACGGGCCGTGTGGCGGTGCAGGGACTGCAAGTCTATGAAGAGGACGGCACATCGCCGTTCGCCGGCTTCGACACCCTCGACGTGCGCGCCTACCTGCTTCAGCTGCCGTTCAAAACTGTCAACCTGCGCCATATCACCCTCAGCGGCCTGCAGGCCAACCTGATGCAGGACGGCGAACGATTCAACTTCAGCTCGCTGATAGAGCATTTCAGTTCGGACGACACGGTGAAAGACACCACCCCTAGCAACTGGACGCTGAAACTCTACAACATACGCCTCTCGCATGCCAGCCTCCGCTACCGCGACCTGCGGAGCAACAAAGAACTCAACCTGCCCGATATCAACCTGCGCGTGCCCGGCTTCATCATCGGGGGCGACGAGAGCACCGAAGGCGGCCTGAACCTGACCTTCGACAAGGGCGGCCACCTCAACGCCACAGCCAACTACGACGCCGACAAAGGACGCTACGATGCCACGGTCGACCTCACCGACTTCGCCCTGCGCAACGTGGAAGGCTATGTGCGCGACGTCATCGACCTCGAGGAGGTGCAAGGCACTCTGACGGCTCACCTCACCGCCGCCGGCGCCACCACACAGCTACTCAAGAGCCGCATCGGCGCCACTGTGACGCTGAGCGGCGTCGACCTGCGCGACGAACACAGCAGCCTGGCGGGGCTCGACAACCTCACCGTCAAGGTAAACAATTTTAACTTGGAAAACAACAACCTCGACATTGCCTCGGTGCATCTCGACGGTCTCAGAGCCACCTACGAACAATGGGACGGCTACAATAACATCAGCCGTCTGATGAAGGAGAAGGACACGAGCGACCTTCAAGACCTTAAGGACACTAACGACCTTAAGACCCTTGACGACCTTAACGCCCCCCCCGCTAAGAAATCTCCCTTGCAGCTGCGCGTGGGCAACTTGCTGGTGGAACACTGTGCCTTGACCTACATCAACCACACGCTGCCCGACGAATTCAGTTTCCCCATCACCAACCTTACCGTCAACGCCACCAACCTCTCGCTGCGCGGCGACAACAACGCCCAGCTGCGCGCCACACTACCCGGCGGCGGTCACCTGATGGCACGATGGCAAGGCAACCTCGACAACTGGAAACAGCACCAAGACCTCTTCCTCACCGTGAAGGGTCTGGACCTGAAGCAACTCAGCCCCTGGACGGTAGCCTATACGGGACAACCCGTCGAGGACGGCATCTTCGGACTCACCTCGCGCAACAGCATCGTCAACAGCCAGCTCAACGGCCAGAACAGCATCGACATCTACAATCCCGTGGTGGGTAAGAAGCGCAAGGATGTCAAACCAGAAAAGCACCTACCCCTCAAGACAGCTCTGTATGTACTCAAGGACAAGGACGACAAGATACTGCTCGACGTACCCGTCAAAGGCAATGTCGACAGTCCTGAATTCAACTACATGAAGCTCCTTTGGAAGACTCTGGGCAACCTCATCGTCAAAGTGGCCACCTCGCCTGCACGGGCCTTGGGCAACGCACTGGGCATGGGAGGCACCGACCTCGAATTCATCACCGTCGACCCAACACAACACGGCCTCACCTCGGAGCAGTACCACACCCTCGGCCAGCTGGCCACTGTGGTGCAGAGCGACAGCCTGATAGTGCTGCATCTGGAACAGCGCATGCCCGAGGCAACCAACGACACCGTGGCACGCCTGTATGAGCTGCGCAACGAGATGGTGCGCCGCTACATGGCCGAGCAAGGCGTCAACGAGGGGCAACTGATGATTACCACCGGAGCACCGACCGGGAAGAAAGAACGTACCGGTTACGTCGTCACCTCGGACATCAAAATTGAAGAATAACACACTATGGCAGACAATATCGACATACTCAATTCCCAACCTCTGGCCTCGGACTACGACGACGACAGCATCGTCCACCTCGAGGACATGGAGCACATACGCCTCCGCCCCGGCATGTACATTGGCAAGCTGGGCGACGGATCCTCACACGACGACGGTATCTACGTCCTCATCAAAGAGGTTATCGACAACTCTATCGACGAGTTCACCTCGGGCTTCGGAAAGAAGATAGAGGTACATATCAACTTCGCTGACCGGAGGGTCTCTATCCGCGACTACGGCCGTGGCATTCCCCTCGGCAAGATGGTGGAGGCTGTCAGCCGACTCAACTCCGGTGCCAAGTACGACAGCAAGGTATTCCAGAAGTCTGTCGGCCTCAACGGCGTCGGTACCAAGGCCGTCAACGCCCTCTCCTCCTACTTCAAAGTGCAGTCCATCCGCGAAGGCAAGACCCATATTGCCGAATTCGCCGAAGGAAAGCTGACTTTCGACTCGGGCATCATCGAGGCCGACCGCTCGATGGAGACCGGAACCCTTGTGGAATTCATCCCCGACCCCAAGCTCTTCGGCAACTATCATTTTATCAGCGAATATGTCGAGCGCCGCGTATGGAACTACTGTTACCTCAACCACGGACTCACTTTCTACTACAACGACAAACGCTACTACTCGAAAAATGGCCTGATCGACCTGCTGGAGAACAACCTGCAGTCCGAACCCCTCTACCCCATTATCCACATCAAGGAAGACGACTTCGAGGCCGCCTTCACCCACATCAACGGACAGAGCAACGACTACTACTATTCCTTCGTCAACGGGCAACACACCACCGAGGGCGGCACCCACCAGAGCGCTTTCCGCGAAGCCTATGCTCGTGTGGTGAAGGAATTCATCAAAAAAGACTACCCGCCCGAAGTCATCCGCGGCGGTCTCGTCTGCGCACTCTGCATCCGCATCCAGGAGCCTGTCTTCGAGGCACAGACCAAGACCAAACTCGGCTCCACCCACCTCGAGCCCAACAAGGCCGACGGCACCAACAACAGCCCCCTGCTGAAGACTTTTGTCAACGATATCCTCAAACGCCATCTCGACAACTACCTCCACATGCACTCCGAGACGGCCGACGCCCTGCTCTCCAAAATCAATGCCAACGAGAAGGAGCGCAAGGAGATAGCAGGCATCAAGAAGGTGGCCCGCGAAGCTGTCAAAAAGGCCAGCCTCAACAACCGCAAACTGCGCGACTGCCACGTGCACTACAATACCAATCACGCCCGACGCCTTGAGAGTACCATCTTCATCACCGAGGGAGACTCGGCCTCCGGCTCCATCACCAAGAGTCGCGACGTGGCCACACAGGCCGTCTTCAGTCTCCGCGGAAAGATTCCCAATATCATGAAGATCAAGAAGGTTGACGTATATAAAAACGAAGAGCTCAACCTCCTGCACAACGCCCTCGACATCGACGACTCGCTCGACAATCTGCGCTACAACAATGTAGTCATCGCCACCGATGCCGATGTCGATGGCCTGCACATACGGCTCCTGCTCATCACCTTCTTCCTCCGATTCTACCCCGAATTGGTGCAAACCGGCCACGTATATATCCTTCAGACCCCCCTATTCCGCGTACGCAACAAGCAGAAAACCAGCTATTGCTACACCGACGAAGAGCGCGTGGCTGCCATCAAAGCCACCCCGGGAGCCGAAATCACCCGATTCAAAGGTCTTGGCGAAATCAGTCCCGATGAATTCAAGAACTTCATCGGCAAGGACATGCGCCTCGACCCAGTAATATTGCACAAGGACTTCGACACCAAGGGTGTACTCACCTTCTACATGGGCGACAACACCCCCGAGCGGCGAGAGTTCATCATGCAGAACCTCCGTATCGAAGACGACGAATCAATAGTGGTTGCATAAAAAAATTTGGTCATATTAATATTTATTACTAATATTGCACTCAAATACTACCGCTATGTCTACTGCTAGAAAACACAAAAAGAACCTGATTGTCAGCTACAAGAATCTCCCTGACGACCTAAAAGAATTATTCAAAGAAGCCTATCCGGAAGGCTACAACAACTATATCACAAAGTTCACCAAGCCCAACGGCGAGTCCATTTTCATCGTTCCCTTCGAGACCGACGACACGGCCTATATGGTCAAGTTCGACGTCAAAATCGACACCCTCGGCGAAGACCTTGACAAGGCACTCTTCGACGACGACGGCGACGTGGAGGAGAAGGAAGAGACCTTTGCACCCTTGAGCGAAGCCATTGAAAAAGAGGAGAACAGCGGTGCACACCGCGAGCGTCACCTGCGCCACGGCGACTTCGAAGACGTGCTCGACGAAGAGAAAAAGAAGAAAGCTACCCTCGGCATCGACAAGGAAGGCCTCAAGGCTGCCTTCGCCGACGACGAAGAAGCCGAAGAACTTGACAGCTATGAGAAAATCGGCGACGACGACGAGCCCTCCGACGACGATTACGAGCCCTCAGACGAGGACCTCCGCGGCATCGAAGAGGAATACCTCGACGCAGAGATACCGCCCCTCGACGCCACCATCCCCGAAGAAGAGATGGTCAAGATTGGAAAAGGCGAGCCCAAGAAACGAGGCCGTAAAAAGAAAAACAGCTAATAAATCTAACTTAAACAATAACAACATGAAAAAAGCATTAACAATGATGTGCCTCGCCGCCCTGATGGTCGGCATGGGCATGACAGCACAGGCGCAGTTCCGCCAGTCCATCTTCCTCAACGGCAACCTGCCCACCGGCAGCTTTGCCAGCAGCATCAACACCAACCACCCCGTACCCCTCGGCTACCAGGAGATGGGCAAGGATGCCGCCCTCGGATTCGGCGCCGGCTATCGCGCCAGCTACCGCTTCGACGTGGGAATGGGCATGGTGGCCCCTTTCGCTCAGGCCGATTTCTTCTGGAACATGATTGGCAGCACCTGGCGCGACAAGTACATGGACGCCGACTACACCACCCCCACCTACTTCAACATCCCCGTCATGGCCGGTGTCAGCTACCTCTATGACGAACTTTGGAACGATATCACCCCCTATGGTGAATTCGGCATCGGCGCCGACCTGATGATGATTACCCGCGAAGGTAAAGGCACTGGCACCGCCGGCGGCACCCTCTACTACGCCTACAAATCGAACGCCGCCTTCTCCTGGATGCTCGGCCTCGGTGCTTACTTTGGCCGCCATGTCAGCGCCGGCATCTACTACTACGGCCTTGGCACCCACCCCATCGACTACACGCAGAAGACCCTCGACGAGAACGCTATCGCCGCCACTGAGGTGGTCGCCCACCAGACCATCGATGGCGTGATGCGTGAGAAGCGCAATGTCGGCAGCATCGCCCTCCGCATCGGCTTCCACTTCTAAGCCAACAACTACATTTAAATACAAGCAGCGGGGCTTCGTTTGAAGCCCCGCTGCTTTTGCTTTCAAGGATAGCTATCGTACCACTACGACACGCTTGGTTTCGACACCTGCCACCTTGATTAGGTATATACCCGTGGCGGGAACGCCATAGGACTCGGTGGCATGGGCCGAGCGGCTGTAGTGCAGCAAGCGACCGCTGAGGTCGAAGAGGAACACCTCGCGACCCTCGGCACCCGTGAGTACAATGCTCCCCTCGCTGCCATAAACGTTGACGTGGGCGACATCGATATCCTCTATGCCTTCAGGAGCACCGAACAGGGCGACTATGGAATAGGTGTATCCGAGCATCTCACTCTCGACCACAAAACTGAAGGCGGGGATAGGATTGTTTATCACCTCGTCTTCGACGATGCCCTGAACCGGATGCGACACGGTGACGTGCCATCCGTTGAGGTAGTAGCCGCTGTTGGCGGTGGCGGTCACGGTGACGGTCTCACCCGCGGCATAGTTGTAGTTGCCGGCTACGGGCGTAACGGTACCGCGGTGGGGGTAATCGACACCGACGGCAACCGTCAGGCTGTCGGGGCTGACGTTGTCGGGAGCGAAGATGGCGGTAATGGTGTAACTACCCATGCCCTCATCGGCAAATACCGGGAAAGTCAATGTGGTGAGCGGCTCGCCCAGCGGCTCGGTGTAGGTCTGGCCGTACATGGTGACCGACAGCGTCCAGTCCACTAGCCGATAGCCATCGTTGGGGATGGCGGTGAGGGTGATTGTATCGCCATCGTGGTAGGTATAGTTACCCGGCGCGGGGTCGGTGGTACCCATCTCGGGCGAGTTGGTGTTGAAGGTGAAGCCAACACGGCTATAATCATATGCGTCGTCGTCGGTGAAGAGAGCAGTTAAAACAATACCGGTGACATCCACCAAGTCGAAGAAGTCGGTGGAGAACTCGTTTTCGCCAAACAAAGTGTCGCGGATAGTCATACCCATATAATTGGCCTGCAGTTCCCATCCCATCACGAAGTAGCCGTCGTAGGGCGTGGCGAGGAACTGCACCATCGCGTTCTCGGCGAAGGTGTAGGTGCCGGGGGCCGGTGTGGTGGTGCCCATCGAGGGGTTGTTGATGGCCACGGTGAGGGTCACGCTGTCGGGTATGTACTCACCCTGCACAAAGTTAGCAATCAGGTGAATGTCATAGCTCGACCAGATGCCGAAAGTATAGGGGTTCTCCATACTGATGGTGGCTCCGTCCTCGTCGGTCCAGCGCACAAAGCTGTTGCCCGCGTTGGGGATGGCCGTGACGGTAAAGGAATCGCCCTCTTCCATCCGATAGGTTCCAGGGGCAGGGTTGGTGGTACCCAACGAGGGGACGTTGACGGAGATAATAACATCGGCGGAGTCAAGTTCGTCATAATAGAAGTGGGCCACCAGCATTTCGTCCTCGGCAGCGGTGAAGGTATAGGGGTTGTCGTAGCTCAACGTCTGGCCGAGCCAAGTGGACCAATGGCTGAACGTATAGTTATGGTTGGGGGTGGCCGTGACGGTAACCGACTCGCCAATGGTGTAGGTGCCGTTGCCTGTAATGGTGGCAGTACCGTGATCCGGGTCATCGGGTTGTACACCGATGGTGACAGTGTTGCTGACAGGCCCGAAGAGGGCGGTCCATGAATAGTTTTCACCATACGCCGGACAAATCATAGTGGGGTCGATATCAATCGGGAGGGTGGTCAGGTCGGCAAGCCAATACGCCGTGTCGCAAGTCTCAATGCCATAGGAAGAACCGCACTGCACCCAGGCGATGAGTTGGTATCCGCTGTTGGGCACTGCAGTGAGGTAGACGGTGTCGCCATCGGCATATTGATATGTGCCGGGAGCAGGGACGGTGGTGCCCATCGCGGGGTCGTTGGTTCCGAAGGTGACGGTAGCGGTATCAGGGATAAAGATGGCCTTGTGCACCCATATCTCATTTCCATAATACGGACCGACCGGGAACGACCAACCGCCCGAATCGCCGCAAGCAACATCATTAGAGAGTGTGTCTATCTCCGTATAAGTATCAAACTGAATAATAGCCAACCGCTCCCAGCCAATGAGTATATAGCCCGGATAAGCCTCCGCGTAGACGTGGACGGTGTCGTTCTCATAATAGGTGTAGTCGCCGGGGGCAGGAACCGTGAAACCCATCGTGGAGTCGTTAACTTCCATTCTCAAGTGGTAGGTTGAGATAAACTGCGCTTGCGACACCTGCGGCAGCAGCAGCAGTGCCGCCATAACTATTGTAGATAAAATCTTTCGCATAACTTTAAGATTTATTGGTTAATATTTCAATCCTTAATCAATCGTACGGAGTAGCCTACACGCGGGCTGTCGCCGGCGGGGCAGAACACGGCACCGTCGTGGAAATGGACACCGCGAAGGGAATAATCCTCCGTTTCGCTGTCGTGGCTGGCCGACCAGTAGTTGCCGCTCCAACCCACATTGGAGATGTTTTCATCGCCCTCACGGTCGCCGGCGGCAGGCAGGAATATGGCACCGGCATCCTCCATCTGCTGCCACTGCGAGGCGGTATACTCGTTGTCGTCATAATAGCCGTATGAACCGTTACCGGCTGTCCAGCTCAAGCCACTGGGGGTAACCCAGTTGTCGGGCAGGATAATCATACCCCTTGTGTTGCCGCCTATCGTAGCCAGACCCCATTTGCCCGCGCGGTTGCCATTGTCACCCAACAGATATTCCCACTCGGCGGCGGTCATCGTGCGCCACATATGCGTCTGGTTGCCTCCATTGCTGATGGCGTTGTGCCAACCCCAGTCGGCCTCGGCATAGTTGCCCGTGAGGGAGACGTTGCGCAGGTAGTCCTGGAAGTCCCAGCTGGCGCTGTAGGGCATATAGCACACAACTCCGCTGTTCCATCCGCTGGTGCCGTAGGCGAAGAGGTCAATCCAGCCGCTG
>JAEEGL012376445.1_pt1 | contig 16579 bp, 11 predicted proteins | sample 9134231 | NCBI WGS metagenome assembly JAEEGL01 (sample SAMN16246548, study PRJNA631951) | gut metagenome | biome: gut microbiome; feature: rumen; material: fiber-attached | host: Bos | place: Iran: Karaj | collected 2018-10 | reverse complement strand
TCGGGACCGTAGCTCGTGCCCCAGGTGGAGGGATCGTTCACGTCGTAGTCGGAGCTGAGCCTTTCGCCGTTCTTCACGCCGAACTCGTCGACGACCTCGAGGAACTCGGCGCATTTTTCGTAGTCGTGCGCGTTGTAGCCCGCGGGAACGGTCCTTTCGGGTTCGGCGGTGACTTTCACTTCGGAGATCGGAAGCACCGCAAACGCCAGCAGCAGCGCCAGCGCCGCCGCGGCAGTCCTTAAGATTTTCTTTTTCATTATTTCATTACCTCTTTTTCAAATTAAAGCGCAGCGGGATCGCTCCCGTTTGCGGCATGTATTTTACATTCGGTAAAGGGCGTTGTCAACGGGGCCGGGCTGAAAAACGAAAGTATAATCCTTGGCTTCTTCGGAGCCGGGCGCGGTATAATCGGCTTGCGTTTTTTTCGCCGGTAAATTATAATTGAAGCGACCCGGGATGCCGGGAAACGATACCTTTTTAAAAAGCCAATGGCACAGAAAACGGCACAGCAGAATACCTCGCCGGGAGTGCGCCCCCTGCCGATGACGGCGGCGGAGCTTTTTGAGCAGACCGGAAGGCGCACGCCCGATTTCGTGATCGTGACGGGCGACGCCTATATCGACCACCCCTCCTTCGGCACCGCCATAATAGGAAGGGTGCTGGTCCATCACGGCTATACCGTGGGCGTCATCGCGCAGCCGGACTGGAAAAATGCCGATTCGGTCAAGGTCTTCGGCCTGCCGCGCCTCGCTTTCCTCGTCAACGCCGGCAATATGGATTCGATGGTCAATCGCTACACCGTGGCGAAGCGCCCGCGCGAGACCGACGCCTATACCCCCGGCGGAAGGACGGGCAAACGCCCCGACCGCGCGGTGAACGTGTATTCGCAGCTGATCCGCAGGGCGTACGGGAACGTGCCGATCGTTATCGGCGGCATCGAAGCGAGCCTTCGCCGCTTCGCGCACTACGATTACTGGTCGAACAAGGTGCTGCCGAGCGTGCTCGTGTCCTCCGGCGCGGACCTGCTCGTCTACGGCATGGGCGAAAGGCAGACGGCCGACCTTGCCGAAGCGCTGGACGGCGGGCTGGACATACACGATATCACCTATATCGCCGGCACGGCCTACCTTGCTCGCAGCCTCGAGCGCGTCTACGAATACGACGAGATCGAAAGCTTCGAGGCGGCGGCTTCGGATAAGGAGGCCTACTGCCGCGCGTTCCTCGCCGAGTTCCGCGAGCAGGATGCGATCACCGGGCACAGGCTCGTGCAGAAGCACGGCGAGCGCTTTCTCGTGGTCAATCCGCCCGCAGCGCCGCTTGCGACCGAGGAGCTCGACGAGGTCTACGACCTGCCCTATACGCGCCGCCCCCATCCATCATATAAGGAGCATATCCCCGCGATCGACGAGGTGGAGTTCTCGCTCGTCAGCTCGCGCGGCTGCTTCGGGCAGTGCTCGTTCTGCGCGCTGACCTTCCACCAGGGCCGCGTTATACAGGCGCGCAGCCATGCTTCGCTTATCCGGGAGGCAAAGCTGCTCACCACCCTGCCCGGCTTCAAGGGCTATATCCACGACGTGGGCGGCCCGACCGCGAATTTCCGCTTCCCCGCCTGCAAAAAACAGCTTACGAAGGGCGTGTGCAAGGACCGCTCCTGCCTCGGCTACGAGCCCTGCAAAAACATGATCGTGGACCACAGCGACTACGTCGAGCTCCTGCGCAAGCTCAGAAGGATCGAGGGCGTGAAGAAGGTCTTCGTCCGCAGCGGCATACGCTACGACTACCTGATGTACGATAAGGACGACACCTTCATCCGCGAGCTCATCAAATACCACGTCAGCGGCCAGCTCAAGGTCGCGCCCGAGCATATCGACGACCGTGTGCTCGAATACATGGACAAGCCAGGCGGCGGGCTCTACGAGCGCTTCGTCAAGCGCTATCAGGACCTTAACCGCGCGCTCGGCATGGATCAGTACATAGTGCCCTACTTCATGTCCAGCCACCCGGGCAGCACGCTGCATTCGGCGATAGCGCTCGCGCAGTTCCTTAAAAGGAGCGGGCAGCGGCCGGAGCAGGTGCAGGACTTCTACCCCACCCCCGGCACGCTTTCGACCTGCATGTTTTATACAGGCCTCGACCCGCGCACGATGAAGCCGGTCTACGTGCCGCGCGCCCCGCGCGAGAAGGCGATGCAGCGCGCGCTGATCCAGTTCTTCATACCGAAGAACCGGGAGCTCGTGCGCGAGGCGCTTAAGACAGCCGACCGCGACGATCTGATCGGCTGGGGCAAAAACTGCCTCGTCCCGCCCGAGAAGGAGGACGAAAAGCACGACAGAGCGCGGCAGAGCGGCGGCAAGCCCGATGCACGCGACAGGCGTAAGGGCGGGAAATCTAAAAGATGACGGTTGATCATATTACGGCCGTGCTTCAGCGCGGCTTTTTTGTTGTTTTCACTCCGCTGTACCTTTTTCTGTATTGCGCAGCAGGCGATCCTGATGTAAAATACGGCTGAAAGGGGGTGACGGTTTGAGCCTGTATCTTTCGTCATTTTCGCTGCCCGACTCGGAAAGGGACCTTATCGAACGCCGCATGAAGTACAACGGCGGCATATTCGGTTATATCGACAATATCTATCCCTGCTGCATCTTCACCGAAAAGCGGCTCTTTTCGCTCGAATTCGCGCCGATCACGATCCTCTGCGGCGGCAACGGCTCGGGCAAGAGCACGCTTTTGAACCTGATCGCCGAAAAGCTCGGTCTCAAGCGCAGCGCGCCGTTCAACAGCTCGGAGCTGTTTCAAAGCTATGCCGAGGCCTGCTCCTTTACGCCTGCCGAGAACGACGAGGGCGATATCCTCCCCATCCCCGCGGGCAGCCGCATCATCACGAGCGATGACGTTTTCGACTATATGCTCGCCGTCCGGACCAATAACGAGGAGATCGCCGAAGGGATCGAGGAAGGGCGCGACAAATACGCGCGGCTCAAGTTCGGCGAAACGATCCGCCTGTCCGGCATGGAGGATTACGAGGTGCTGAGGCAGCAGGTGCTCGCGCGCTCGAAGTCCGTTTCAAGGCGGAAGTTCCTGCGCCGCGAGGTCGGGAGCGAGGCGAGGCTCTTTTCAAACGGCGAGACCGCGCTGGAGTTCTTCGATTCGCGCCTCAAGAGCGACCGGCTGTATCTGCTGGACGAGCCCGAGAACAGCATGAGCGCCATGATGCAGACCGAGCTTGCCCGGCTGCTCGAGGATTCCGCGAGGTTCTGCGGCTGCCAGCTCGTGATCGCCACGCATTCACCGTTTTTGCTGGCGCTCGAGGGCGCGAGGATCTACGACCTCGACTCCGTTCCCGCCGGGGTCAAGAATTGGTGGGAGCTCGACAACGTGCGTACGACGTACGAGTTTTTCAAAAAGCACGAAAGAAAGTTTGAAGGATGAACCGAGGCGGGAGAGGAAGGCGCTCCCGCTTTTCATTTCCGCCCGTTTTCATATGGCATAATCGTCTTCGATATGCTATAATATGGTCGTGAAACCGTGGTTTTGTGTTTTACCCCATCCTCTGAAAGGAGCGGCGGGCGAATGCGCCCCCGCAAGCTGCAGAACATATGGAAAAAACCGTTAACAATACTCAAAAAACCTCATTCGTGCAGGGCGCCGCGATACTCGGCATGGCAGGCCTGCTGGTCAAGATCATCGGGGCTGTGTACCGCATACCGCTCGCGAACATCGTGGGCGAAAGCGGCATGGCCTATTACGAGGTGGCCTACCCCTATTATTCGTGGCTGCTCGTCATCTCCTCGGCGGGTCTTCCCACGGCGATCTCCAAGCTCGTTTCCGAGCGCATTGCGCTGGGCGATATCTCCGGCGCGAAGCGCGTGTTCGCCTCGGCGCTGAAGCTGCTGTTCATCATCGGCGTGGTCACGACGGCGCTGCTCTTCTTCCTAAGCGGCGGCATCGCCCGCCTCTCCGGCGCGGCGCCCGCCAAGCTCTCGCTGATGGCGCTCTCCCCCGCGCTCTTCTTCGTTTCGATAATGTGCGCCTACCGCGGCTACCTGCAGGGCATGCAGTGCATGACCGGCACCGCGATCAGCCAGGTCGTGGAGCAGCTCGTCAAGCTCCTGGTGGGCTTCACGCTCGCGTATATCTTCGTTAAGCTCAGGCCCGACCGCCCCGAGCTGGCGGCCATGGGCGCGCTGATCGGCGTTTCGGTCTCCGAGCTGCTGGCGCTGATCGTCATCCATTTCTACTACACCGCCCGCATCCGGCGCCGCACGCTGCCCGTCTGCCAGCGCGACGCCGAGGATAAGCCCGCTTCGCCGCTCTCCGGCATCATGAGCAAGCTTCTGCTGATCGCGATACCGATCACGATCGGCGCTTCGATCATGCCGGTGACGGGCATTGCGGACTCCGTCTTCATCATCAATATCCTGACCGGCCGCGGCGTGGCCTCCGGGCTCGACGCCGAGACCGCCAATACCGCCGCTCGCACGGCCTACACGGTGCTGAGGAGCTACGTCACGCCCCTTATCAATATGCCGGCGGTGCTGACCCTCGCGCTTTCGATGAGCCTCGTGCCCGCGATCTCCCGCGCGGCGACCCGCCGCGAGCGCCGCGTCGTCAATTCGGCGAGCCGCACCGGCATCAAGCTTGCGATGTTCATCGGCGCGCCCTGCACCGCGGGGCTCTTCGTGCTCGGCGGCCCGATCATGGCGCTGCTCTACGGCGCCGTCCGCAATAATCCCGAGCGCTTCGTGCAGGCGCAGCAGGTCATGTTCTTCGCGGCGATCGGCGTGCTCTTCCTCTCCCTGGTGCAGACGCTGACCGGCATCATCCAGGGCATGGGCAAGCCGCGCGTGCCCGTCTACTTCCTCGCCGTCGGCGGCGCGGTCAAGGTCGTTTCGATGATACTGCTTATGAGGTTTACGAGCCTCGGCATCCTCGGCGCGGCGATCTCCACCGTGCTCTGCTACGCGATCGCCGGCATCGGCGACACGATCTACGTCATCCGCAAGACCGGCATGTTCCTGAGCTATTCCGACACCTTTATTAAGCCGATGCTCGCGAGCCTCGCGATGGGCTTTGCGGTGTTCGGCGTCTACCGCTTCTTCGGCACCCACGGCCATCCCACGGTCGGCACGCTGATCGCGATCGCCGTCGGCGTTGCGGTCTACCTCGGCCTGATGATGCTGCTGAGGCCCTTCAGCCCGAGCGACCTCGAGTTCCTGCCCAAGCGCCAGGTCTTTAAAAAACTGTTCCGCATCCGATGAAACGCCCCAATAACGGAGGAAAAATGCCCAATTACCGAGAGATCGTCGAACAGCGCGAGAGGGAAACGCTCTCTCCCTACGCCAGGCTCAGCGTGGATACGCTCGGCCGCGAGAAGCCGATCGAGCCCTGCCCGGTCAGGACCGAGTTCGTGCGCGACCGCGACCGCATCATCCACTGCAAGAGCTTTCGCAGGCTCAAGCATAAGACGCAGGTCTTCCTCTCCCCCGTCGGCGACCATTACCGCACGCGCCTGACGCACACGCTCGAGGTCAGCCAGATCGCGCGTACGATCGCCCGCGGGCTGAGGCTCAACGAGGACCTTACCGAGGCCATCGCGATGGGACACGACCTGGGGCATACGCCGTTCGGGCATTCGGGTGAGCACGTGCTCGACCAGCTCGTGCCGGGCGGCTTCGAGCACAACGTGCAGAGCCTGCGCATCGTTGAAAAGCTTGAGAACGGCGTGGGGCTGAACCTGACCTACGAGGTGCGCGACGGCATACTCAACCACAAGAAGGACGGGCACCCCATAACGCTCGAGGGCGTCTGCGTCAGCCTTGCGGACCGCATCGCCTACGTCAATCACGATATCGACGACGCGATCCGCGCGGGGGTCCTGACCAACGATATGCTGCCCGAAAGCTGCATTCAGAACATCGGCGCGACCCACGGCGCGAGGATCAATTCCCTTATCCTGGACGTGCTCGAGGTCAGCCACGACAAGCCCTACGTGCGCATGAGCGACGGGATGAGCGCGGAGTTCGATAAGCTGAGGAGCTTTCTTTTCAACAATCTCTACCACAACTCCGCCGCCAAGGCCGAGGAGGGCAAGGCCGAGGGCGTGGTGGAAACGCTCTATAAATACTATCTGAGCCATATTGAGCTCCTGCCCGAGGAGTTCAGAAAATACATCGACGAGGACGGCCCCGAGCGCATCGCGGCGGACTACATCGCCTGCATGACCGACCGCTACGCCGTGCGCGAATACGAGAGGCTGTTCGTGCCGAAGGACTGGAACTGACACGCTATGAGGATCCTTATTCTAAACGGACCGAATCTGAACCTGCTGGGGCGCAGAAGGCCGGATATCTACGGCACGGAGACGCTCGACGGCATCATGGACGAGCTTACGGAGTACCTCGGCGCGCTCGGCTGCGAAGCGGAATGCTTTCAGTCGAACCACGAGGGCGCGATCGTCGACCGCATCCAGCAGGCGCTCGGCGGGGCGGACGGCATCATCATCAACCCCGGCGCGTACACGCATTATTCCTACGCGATCCGCGACGCGATAGAGGCGGTCGGCCTTCCGGCGGTGGAAGTGCATCTTTCGGATATCCACGCGCGCGAGCCGTTCCGCGCGGTCAGCGTCATAGAGCCGGTCTGCATAGCGCAGGTCTCGGCGCTCGGCAAGCGCAGCTATTTCGTGGGCGCCGACATACTTTTAAAACGACTGAAAGGAAGCGGAGAATGAAGCATTTTGCCGTGATCGGCGACCCCATAGCGCACAGCCGCTCGCCGGAGCTGTATGCGCCGATGTTTGAAAAGGCAGGTATCGACGCCGATTTTCTGCGCCTTCGCGTCAGTGCGGAGGAGCTTTTTGATATAAAGGAAACCGCAGAGCAGCTGGAGCTCTCGGGCTTTGCGGTCACCATGCCGCATAAGAGGGCGATCATACCGTATCTTGACGCGCTCGACCCGGAGGCCGAGGCCGCGGGCGCGGTGAACGTCGTGACGGTCGAGGACGGCCGGCTGATCGGACACAACACCGACGGCAGGGGAGCCGTGAACGCGCTTTCCGAGACGGGGATAACGCTCCTTTCGGGCAAAAGAGCCGTTATCCTCGGCAGGGGCGGGGCCGCGGCAGCGGCCGAAGCGGCGCTTCGGAGCGAGGGCTGCGGCTGTTTAAGCGTGGCGCGGCAGCGCGTCCCCGAACGGAACGGGGCGGTCCGGGGCACCTTCCTGGATCTTTCCGTTATGGAAAACGCCATCTCGATGGCGGAGCGCATCACGGGCTGCCTGACCTTTGCCGATATCCTTATCAACGCCACCCCGCTCGGCATGGAGGGCGGCGGGGATTTTTCGGACCTCTCCTTCATCAAGAGGCTCCGGAAGGACTGCACCGTGTTCGACTTCGTCTACCGGCCGGACGGGAGCGATACTTCGCTTATCAGCGCCGCGAAGGAAGCGGGGCTTTGTGCGATCGGCGGCGAACGGCTCCTGTACCATCAGGGTCTGCTCGCGTTCGCGCTGTGGATGGGGGTTGAGGGGCGATAGTCCGTATGATATCCCCGCGCCGTCTTTCATCATCCAACCGACGGTTGAGCAACGATGAAAACGGCGTTATTGTTTTTGGCGCTCACATGGGCTATCATTACGGCTGTAAGGCGCCAAGGACAAAAACAAAAAGGAGAAAACAAAAATGGAACTCGGAAATAAAATAAGACAGCTCAGATACAAAGCTTCCCTCACCCAGGAGCAGCTCGCGGAAAAGCTCGGCATAAGCGCGCAGGCCGTCTCCAAATGGGAAAACTCGGTCGCAATGCCCGATATCACCGCGCTGCCCCTGCTGGCGGAGATCTTCGGCGTTACCATCGACGATATGTTCGATCTGACCAACGAACAGCGCCTCAACCGCATAGAGAACCGCATGGACGCGGAGGAGGAGCTCCCGGCGGATATCTTCAGAGAGTTTGAGGATTATCTCAAAGCCGAGCTGAACGACGAACAGAACAAAAAACGCGCGACCAATCTGATCGCGTATCTCTACTGGCACCGCATGAACAGCTACGCGCTCAAGGCGAGCCGCTATGCGAAGGAAGCGGTCCGGCTTGCTCCCGACGTTAAGGAGAGCCAGTGGATCCTTCTGAAGACCGACGGCCACGCCGCCTGGGACTGGAATATGCGGAACCACGTCAAGGCGATCGATTTCTACCGCGAGCTCGCCGATGCGGATCCGAACGCCGCGCTGCCGCTGATGTACCTTCTTGACAATCTGCTGGCCGACCACCGCGCCGACGAGGCGGAGGCTGCGCTCGCCCGGCTTCGCGGCATCAAGGGAGAGGACGACGTCATGTGCGGGATCTACCGCGCGCATATCGCCCTGGCCCGCTATGACGAGCCGACCGCCGACGGCATCATCGAGGAGCTTGTGAGCAGGGACGACGGTTTCGCCTGCCTCTTCGAGGCCGCGCAATACTACGCCATGAAATGCGATTACGACAGGGCCATCGAGCTCTACGAGCGCTCCTTCGCGAATGAGCCGCGCAGGCCGAGGTTTCAGGACGAGCTTATGGCCATCGCTCAGATCCATGAGATCCGCGGCGAATACGGCAAGGCCGCCGAGACCTACGGCAGGATCGTCGACCTGCTCGAGAACGAGTGGGGCCTTAGTGAGGAGACCGACTCCGGCGTTACCGCCGCCAAAAAGGAAAGAGCCCGCCTGCTCGCAAAAGCATAACGGACGCATTAAATGATAATCAGCTCTGCCCCGGGGGAACATCCCCGGGGTTTTCATACGCTTTCGGCGTTCCGCTGCGCCTGCCGCCTTAACGCAGCAGAGCAGGGGCGGCGATCCCCTGCTCTGTTTTTGTTTTGCGCCGGTGCTTTTCGTTTACTCCGCGGTTTTATTGAGATATTTCCTGATCGTCTCCACCATCTTTTTGTTGGTGAAGCCGGCCTCTATCTCGTCCATATCCACGGTGCGGCCGCCGAGGATGCCCTGGATCAGCACCTCGGCATACATGACCTCGCGGGTCTTGGGTTCGGCGAGGTACGCGAGGATGTCGATATTCATCTTTTCGTTGATGCCCTCGATCATGCCGGTGTAGAAGGTGCAGTTCTCGCCGAAATACCGGCCGATATCCTCGAGCAGCCCGAAGCCGGTCTTCACGTCCTCAAGGTGCATGAGTCTGCGCTCGTTCGCGACGATCGCGCCGCCGCTGAGCAGCTTGTCGACGCTGGTGGAGAGGATGTCGGAGAGGTCGAGCAGCAGCCCGGTATCGGGCAGGCTCTCCCCCGTCTCCCACTTCGAGACCGCCTGGAAGGAGATGTTCAGCTTGTCGGCAAGCTCCTTCTGAGTCAAGCCCGCCTTCCTGCGGAGATGCTGGATGTAGTTTCCGATCTTGAGATTGTCCATTGTTTTAGCTTCCTTTCATTCATTCGTTCCCGGGTACGCTTTGGATTATAACCGAAGCAGCCGCTCCTGTAAATAATCGAATAATTGAGATTATTCTAATTTGAGTTGAGTCTCGGCATAAAGGGCAGGCGTACCCCAAACGGGGCACGCCGAAGCTGTGTTTTAGGCTGTGATCATGCTATGCCTGGAAAGTTTTCGGCCAGATACGCATCCAGGTCGGTGAGCTTATAGCTTCTTAGCCTTCCCGCGGCGAAATCATAATCGAAGGTCGCCGCGCAGTTGAAGCTTTCGCCCGTCTGCGGGTCGGTCGCCAGTGCAAGATCGCCGACAAGGAGCTTCCCGTCCTGCATGAACGGCGTCGGCGGGATCACGGCAAGATCCGGGGCTTCGGGCACGCCGGAGAGCAGCGCGTCGCTGAAGGCGCTGTACTGCTCCCAGGTGCGGAACTCGATCGTTTTAAGGAAATCCGCGTGCTTCGAAAGCTTCCAGCCGTCCATCGCGATGCCGTTGATGCACTTGAGGATGTAGAGGAAGCCCTCGTCCTCGCGCCAGCCGCCGCCGAGCTTATACTCATACAGGTCGATCAGCAGATCCTCCGGCGAGACCGGGTCATACGGAGCGTTGTAGCAATTCGCAAGCGCCGCAAGCGCGATCGCCGCTTTCCAGTAATCCTCGTGCGTATAGCCGACCTCGCAGAACAGCTCCTCGAGCACGGCGCCGGAATCCCAGCGGAAGAAGAGCTCCTTTATGAACTCCTCGCCCATGATGTATTCTATGCCGGTCATGAACGAGACGCCGCCAAAATAAGCGCTCACCGCGTCGCTGAAATACTTAACGGTGAAGAGCTCCGCGCAGCCCTCCTTGACGATATCGGAATTGCCGCAGAGCACGGCCCCCTCCTGCTCCTCGGGCGAGAGCTGGTTCAGCTCATACTGATGAACGTGCCTGCCGTCCAGAAGGTAGACGTAATCGGCGCGGCCGTTTATCCCGAAATCGACGAAATGCATCAGCTCGTGGAAGAGGACGCCCGGCATACGCCAGGGCCGGTCCTCCATCATTTCCTGACTGAGGGAGACGCTTACCGCGCCGTCGAAATACATGCCGTTCGCGTAATCGTCGAGCGGTTCCACCTCGATCGTGAGGCGTGAGAGCAGCGGGAAGAAGTAGTCTTCATCGAGATACTCCTTCGCGTCCGCGATGACGGGAAAGATCTTATAGACCAGATCCCGGTATTCATCGATCTGCCGGTTCGCCTCGAGCGCCTGTGAGAAACGGAGGAAGAGCGAGTATTCGCCGCGCAGGTCGCTTTCGTCGAGCCCGTGGAGCGCGGCGATCGCCCTTGCGTCCGGCTCGGGCGTGGACGGCGCCGCTGTGACGGGAACGGGCGATGGCCTGCCGGTCGGCGCGGGCGTCTCCTTCGGCGCCTTGGTGGGCTTTTCGGAGCTGCCGGGGGTGCTGCCCGCCTCCGCCGTGGCCGGGGGTTCGGTGCTGCCGGGCTTGCCCGAACAGGCCGCGAGCCCGCAAAGAAGGCAGAGGATGAGCAGGAAGGATAGGATCTTCTTCATGCCGCTTTACTTTACCACCACATTGACGATGTTGCGGATCGCGATGAACTTGACGACGGTCTTGCCCTCGATCCAGGGCTTGATCTCTTCATTATCGAGCACGAGCGCGCGCAGCTCCTCCTGCTCCATGCCTACGGGGATCATCATCTTGGCGCGGATCCTGCCGTTGACCTGAACGGCGATCTCGATCTCGTCCTTCCGGAGCGCTGCTTCGTCGAACTTCGGCCAGGTCTCCTGATAGATCGGGGTCGTGAAGCCGATCAGCTCGTTCATCTCCTCGGTGATATGCGGGCAGACGGGATTCATCAGCACCAGCAGGGTGTGCAGCTCGTCCCTCGTGACGTCGCCCTTCTTGTAAAAATCGTTGACGAGGCTCATCATCGCCGCGATCGCGGTGTTGAACTTCATGCGCTCGAAGTCCTCGCCGACCTTCTTTATGCAGGCGTGGACCGGAGCGGCCAGCTCCTTCCTTATGCCCTCGTCCCCGCAGATCATATCCTGCAGGCGCCATACGCGCTCCAGGAAGCGGCGGCAGCCCTTGACGCCGTCGGTCGACCACGGTATGGTCTGATCGAACGCGCCGATGAACATCTCGTAGGCGCGCACGGTGTCGGCGCCGTATTCGCGGACGAGGTCGTCGGGATTGATGACGTTGCCGAAGGATTTGCTCATCTTGCGGCCGTCCTCCGCGAGGATCATGCCGTGGCTGGTGCGCTTGAGATAGGGCTCGGGGCAGCCGACGACGCCGATATCGTAGAGGAACTTATGCCAGAAGCGGGAGTAGAGCAGGTGCAGCGTGGTATGCTCCATGCCGCCGTTGTACCAGTCGACGGGCAGCCAGTAATCCAGCTTCTTCCTGTCGGCCAGGCATTTGTCGTTATGCGGATCGCAGTAGCGCATATAGTACCAGCTCGAACCGGCCCAGTTGGGCATGGTGTCGATCTCGCGCTCGGCGGGGCCGCCGCACTTGGGGCAGGTGGTGTGGATCCAGTCGGTCGCACGGGCCAGCGCGGAGGAGCCGTCCTCCGCGGGGCGGAAATCCTCGACCTCGGGCAGGCGCAGGGGCAGCTGATCCTCGGGGATCGGCACCCAGCCGCAGTGCTCGCACCAGACCAGCGGCACGGGCTCGCCCCAGTACCTCTGGCGGCTGAACAGCCAGTCGCGCAGCTTGAAATTGGTCTTCTTCTGACCGATGCCCTCCTTCTCGAGCCATTCGATCATCGCCTTCTTCGCATCCTCGACCTGCATGCCGTTGAGGAAGCCCGAATTGACCAGCACGCCGGTCTCGCAGTCGGTGAACGCTTCCTTTTCGATATCGCCGCCCGCGACGACTTCGATGATGGGCAGGCCCATGGTCTTGGCGAACTCATAGTCCCTGGTATCGTGCGCGGGAACGGCCATGATGGCGCCGGTGCCGTAGCCCATCAGGACGTAGTCGGAGATCCAGACCGGGATCGGCCTGCCCGTGGCGGGGTTGATCGCGGTCACGCCCTCGAGCGGTACGCCGGTCTTGTCCTTGGCGAGCTCGCTGCGCTCGAAATCGCTCTTCCTTGCGGCCTTGGCGCGGTATTCGCGCACGGCGTCGATATTGGTGATCTTATCTGCGAGCGTCTCGACGAGCGGATGCTCGGGCGCGATGACCATATAGGTGGCGCCGAAGAGCGTATCCGGGCGGGTGGTATAGACGCGCAGGCCCTCGGGCCAGCCCTCTATCTTGAAGGTGACCTCGGCGCCGGTGCTGCGGCCGATCCAGTTCTTCTGGGAGGTCTTGACGCGGTCGATGAAATCGACGGTGTCGAGATCGTCGATCAGGCGGTCGGCATACTTGGTGATGCGGAGCATCCACTGGCTGCGGACCATGCGCACGACCGGCGCGCCGCAGCGCTCGCAGCAGCCGTCCACGACCTCTTCATTGGAGAGGCCGACCTTGCAGCCGGTGCAGAAATTGATGGGCAGCTCGGCCTTATACGCGAGGCCGTGCTCGAAGAGCTTCAAAAAGATCCACTGCGTCCAGCGGTAGTAGTCGGGGTCGGAGGTGTAGAGCTCCCTTGAATAATCGAAGGAGAAGCCGAGCATCTTGAGCTGGTTGTGGAAAACCTTCATATTGCGCTCGGTCACCTTGGCCGGATGTTCGCCGGTCTTGATCGCATAGTTCTCGGTGGGAAGGCCGAAGCTGTCGTACCCGATCGGGAACAGCACGTTATAGCCCTCCATCCTGCGCTTGCGGCTGATGATGTCGAGTGCGGTATTCGAGCGCGGATGACCCACGTGCAGGCCCGCGCCGCTCGGGAACGGGAACTCGATCAGCGCATAGTACTTGGGCATGGAAAAATCGTCCTTCGCCTCGAAGCAATGCGTATCGTCCCAGATCTTCTGCCATTTCGATTCGATCGGCAGATGTTCGTAGCGTTCGCTCATTTTTATAAGCTCCTTTCGGTAATTTGAGAAATAAAAAAGCCCTCGGAAACCTTTCGTTTCCGAAGACGCAGGAAAAACAAATCGTACCCGCGCGGTACCACTCCGGTTGCCGTCCGCCGTAAACAGCAGGCGGCCTCTCGAGACCTTTAACGCAGTCATGCGGCCGCGGCTACTGAGCAGATGCCGTTCGCGGCGGCGGCTCCGCGGCGAGTGCCCTTCGCTTCCCGTACCGCCTCGCACCGTCTGCGGCTCGCTTTTCGGGTCCAACGGAAGGATTTTCCGCTTCAAAGCCTTTACAAAGCAAGATGATACCACCCGTTTTCCGTTTTGTCAAGAAGTATTTGAGGCAGTCCCCTCGCATATCCTTCCCCATGGACGCTTTTTCGCTTTTCTTCGCTCTGCTGATGCTCCCTGCGGGGCTGTTTGCCGCGCTCCGCCTCGGCTTCTTTCCGCAGAGGGCGCTCCCTCGCGCGCTCAAAACCGTGTTCTCCCGCCCGGAAAAGGCAAAAAAGGGCGGCGTTACGCCGTTCTCCGCGATGGCGACGGCGCTCGGGGGCTGCGTCGGCACGGCGAACATCGCGGGCACGGCCGGGGCGATCGCGCTGGGCGGGCCGGGGGCGGTGTTCTGGATGTGGTGCGCGGGGCTGACCGGGATGGGCGTCAAGTTCGCGGAGATCGTGCTCGCCCTGCGCTTTCGCGGCAGGGACGCGCGCTTCGGCGGACCGACGAGCTATATCCCCGCCGCCTTCCGGACCGCACCGCGCCTCGGAAAGCTGCTTTCAAGGCTCTTCGCGGTTCTCGTCCTCGCCGCCGCTTCCGTATCGACGCCGCTCGTGCAGGCGAACACGGCCGCGGAGAGCATCGCGGGGCTCTTCCCCAGGGCGGATCCGCTTTCAACGCGGCTTATCGCGGGGATCGCCGTCGCCCTGCTCGCCGGTTTGGCCGTTCTCTCCGGGGCGGCCGGGATAGGGCGGATCTCGGCGCTCGCGGTGCCGTTCATGGCGCTCGCCTACGCGCTAGTCTGCGTGTTGGCGCTTTTCCGCTTCCGCGCCGCCCTCCCCCACGCCCTCGCTTCGATATTTTCCGGCGCGTTCCGCCCCAAATGCGCTTTGGCGGGGGTCGGCTCGTATTCCTTCGCGGCGGCGCTGCGGGTGGGCGCGGCAAGGGGCGTGTATTCGAACGAGGCGGGCGTGGGCTCCGCGGCGATGGCGCACGCGGCCGCCGACACCGACGACCCGGTGCGGCAGGGGCTCTTCGGCGTTTTCGAGGTGTTCGCGGATACGCTCGTAATGTGCAGCCTGACCGCGCTGACCGTGCTCGCGAGCGGCGTGCCCCTCTCGGGCGGCGGGGCGGAGATCGCGCGGGCCGCCTTTGCCGCCGTGCTCGGGGAGGGAGCTGCGGGAATCTTCCTTGCGCTTTCGCTGCTGCTGTTCGGCTACACCTCGATCATCGGCTGGGCGGCCTACTCTCTTTCGGCCGCGCGGTTCCTCTTCGGAAAGGAGCACCGGAGGACCGCCGCCGCGGCGATCGCCGTCTTTTCCGCCGTAGGGGCCGTGACGCGGCCCGCCCTCGTCTGGCGCTTCGGCGAAACGCTGAACTACCTTATGGCCCTGCCGAACATGGCGGCGGTGCTGCTGCTCCTGCCCGCGGTGAAAAGCGAGGTGCGCTGCTGTACGCTTTTAAATGCAAAGGAAAAGCACGGCGGGAAAACGCCGTGCCGCAAGTGTTTTTTCGGTTATCAGAGCCGGCCGTAGGTCTCGGTCATTTCGCGGATCTCGGCGGCGAGCGCTTCACTTGCCTCGCCGGAGAGCATGCGCCACTGCCAGTTGCTGCCGCTGGTGCCGGGGGAATTGATGCGGCTCCCCTCGCCGAGCTCGAGCCAATCCTGCATCTGAGCGATGAAGGTGTTCGAATTCGATTCCATGCCGCCGCGCAGCATCATGCGGCAGATGCCCTCCTCCTCGCTGTAGGAGAGGTATTTCTTGGCGAACTCGACGTCGGCCTCGTCGATCTCGTGCTGCCAGACGAGCACGGGGCTGTTGTCGTGCGTGCCGATATAGCAGACGGAGTTCTCCTCATGCCTGAACGGGACGTAATTGCTCGCGGCCTTCGGCGCGAAGCCAAACTCCATGACCTTCATGCCGGGGCAGCCGGAATCCTTGAGCATCGCCTCGACCTCGGGCGTGATATAGCCGAGGTCCTCCGCGATCATCGCGAGACCGGGCACCGCCTGCCTGACCGCGCGGATAAAATCGGAGGCGGGGCCGGGCAGCCATTTGCCGTTCCTCGCGGTGCTCTCGCCCGCGGGCACCGCCCAGAAGCTCTCGAAGCCGCGGAAATGGTCCACGCGGATGATGTCGTAGAACTCCTTTGCGGCCTTGAAGCGGCGGATCCACCATTCGTAGCCGCTTTTCTTCATCTTCTTCCAGTCGTAGAGCGGGTTGCCCCAGAGCTGGCCGTCCTCGGTGAAGGCGTCGGGCGGGACTCCGGCCACGAGTTTGGGCCTGCGGTCCCGGGAGAGCATGAATTCGCCGGGATTCGCCCAGGCGTCGGCCGAATCGAGCGCACAGTAGATCGGGATATCGCCGCAGATCGCAATGCCGAGGGAGTTGGCATAGGCCTTCAGCTTCTGCCACTGCTTTATGAAGAGGTACTGCACGTATTCATGGAAGATTATCTCGCTGCCGAGCTTATCGCGGTACTGCCTTACCGAGGCCGCGCGATGGCGCATGATGCCCTCGTCCTCCCATTCGAGCCAGGGCTTGCCGCCGAACTCGGCCTTGAGCGCCGTGAACAGCGCGTAATCCGGCAGCCAGCTTTCGTTTGCCTCGATAAAGCGCCCGAACTCGAGGCGCTTAAAGGTATCGTCCCGCTCGAAGGCCTTGCGGAGCAGCGTCATCCTGCTCCCGAACAGCCTGCCGTAGTCGACGCGGCGGGGGTCGGAACCGAAATCGGCGGCCTCGATCTCGTCCTTAGTGATAAGGCCGTCTTCAGCCAGCATGTCGAGATCTATAAAATACGGGTTCCCGGCGAAGACCGAGAAGCTGGCGTAGGGCGAATCGCCGAAGCCAGTGGGATTCAGCGGCAGCACCTGCCAGATGCGCTGGCCGGCGGCGGCGAGAAAATCGCAGAACTCATACGCGGCCCTGCCCATCGTGCCGATGCCGTGGGGGCTGGGCAGGGAGAAGACGGGCAGCAGTAT
>JAEEGL011322260.1_pt1 | contig 16579 bp, 12 predicted proteins | sample 9134231 | NCBI WGS metagenome assembly JAEEGL01 (sample SAMN16246548, study PRJNA631951) | gut metagenome | biome: gut microbiome; feature: rumen; material: fiber-attached | host: Bos | place: Iran: Karaj | collected 2018-10 | reverse complement strand
GGCATCACCGGAACGCCGTTTATCTCATCCCCCATAAACGGCTTTGACAGCGAGAGCTCGATTATCTTCTTGCTGCCAAGGGTGTTTTTCAGCTTGTCGAGCGTTGCGTCAAACACCTTTTTGCCGTGGTTTATGATAATGACGTTGTGTGCGAGCTGCTCGACATCCTCGAGGTCGTGCGTCGTCAGGATGAAGCTCGTGCCGTTCCCGTTCATTTCGGCAATGACCTCGCGTATCTTGTTCTTCGCAATGACATCCAGCCCGATAGTGGGCTCGTCGAGAAACACTACCTCAGGCGAGTGCAGCATCGACATTATGAATTCACACTTCATACGCTCGCCGAGTGACAAAACGCGCGTCGGCTTATGTATGACATCCCCGACATCGAACATCTCGGTCATATCGCCGAGACGTTTTTTGTATTCGCTGTCCGGAATGCCGTAGATAGCCTTGTTCATCATAAAGCTGTCAACAGGGGGAATGTCGAATATCAGCTGCGACTTCTGCCCGAATACCGCGCCTATCCTTCGGACGTACTTTGCTCTGTCGCGGGCAGGCGAAAACCCGAGAACATCAATGCTGCCGCTCGTGGGGAACAGTGCGCCGCAGAGCATTTTTATCGTCGTGGATTTTCCCGCGCCGTTCGGGCCTAAAATGCCGCAGATAGTCCCCTGCTCTATCTCAAATGAAATATCGTCAACGGCGTTCACAGTGACCTTCTCACGCTTGAAAAAGCTTTTCAGCGCGGCACCGAAGCCGCTGTCACGCTTGTAGGTCGTATATGTCTTGACAAGATCCCTGACCTCTATTACCGGCATCAGCCACCCACCCCCTCGTATCGCTTTATCATTCGGTCGTAGAGCCATACCCCAAACGCGAGGAACACCGCACACGGAATGACCGCGAGCAGCATATACGGGTCAAGCCGTCCGAGCAATGCCGATGCGGGGAAAAATCCCACGACAGCTACTGGTATCACGAAGGCCGCTATTATCTGCAAAGCCTTCGGGAAGATACCGAGCGGGTACTTGCCGAAATCGTTGATGCTTTCGAATATCTCCGGCAGACGTGAATTCCCCACCCACTTGAAGCTTATTGCCGCCATTATCAGGTTGAGGCCGCAGAGTACCGCCGTTCCCGCAATGAACAGCAGTATGAACATCGGTATACCGTCCGACACGGCTCCCGTATTGGCACAGGAAACGATCGTCAGCACGAGGCCTCCGACAAAATGTCCGAAAGAGTCGGTCGAGAAATTCACCGCGGTAAGGTAAAACAGCGGCGACAGGGGCTTCAGCAGAACGATCTCGAAGCTGCCGTCGCGTATATGGTCCATAGTCGTCCACAGAACGCCGCTGGTGATCATGGCCGACAAGCCTGTTGACGTTGAGAATACCGACTGTATCAGCAGCACCTCCCACATCGACCATTCCGGGAACGACGCGCCGTTCGCGTAGATAACGACGGTCACGAGCGGGAAAAGCGTGTTTGACAGCAGAGTTATGATGTTTCCGAGTATAAAGTTCGCGCGATAAGCAGCAGCTTGCGAAAACGCAATGCGCAGACAGGTAAGATAGATCTTTATATATCTCATCATTCTTATTCCCTCCCCCACTTACGGTTGGGAAGATAAACCTTTCATTTACGCTCCTACGGCGGTAAAATGCTTCATTGACGCGCGGTAGATGACCTCGCTCAGCAGAGCGACCACTACCACAGCTATCGCCTGGAACAGCACCGCAAGCGGTATTGAGAGCCCCAGCTCACCGATGCTTTCGCTGCCCGTCCATACCATTGCCGGGATGTAGCTTGTGTACTGGAACGGCAGGAACATCATAGCCCATTGTATCGTCAGCGGGAAGAATGATATCGGCACCAGCACGCCCGAGAATACCGCCGAAGCTATCTGATAGACCGCTCTTATACCGCGCGCCTGAACGAAATAGAACGCGGTCATGCCGATGCAGTAATTGACGTAGAAATTCATCAGAAATGCGAGTGCAACGGACAGCAGCGTCCAGCCGATATGCGGCGGTATGATATCCACACGGAACACGAACAGGAATATCAGAAAACACGGCAGAAACTCGAATATGAAGCCGAGCACGCGGTGTCCTAGCTTCTGTGAAAGAGCGAAAAACCGGTGGTGCAGCGGGCGCAGCGCAAATGTGAGGAACTTACCCGTCCTCACGAGCATCTGTAAATTCCAGTCGGCAAAATCCATTGTCAGATAGCCGATGAGCGCAGACACGCCAAAATAACGGATAGTCTGCGTGAGCTCCATTCCGCCGAGAGATGCCCCGCCGCCGTACACTGCCGTCCAGATGAAATACTGCACGATAAAATACACGGGGCCGACAAATACCGACACGAGGGAATGTGAACGGTAAGCGCTCCACTCCTTGTAGGTCACGAAAGCAACAGCCCTGCAGACCTCAAACTTTTGTCTAAACCAATTCATCTTGAATTCATCCCGTTCTCTGCGGGAGCTCTCCCCTTCATCACGATCAAGATACGTCGGCGAAGCCGACACCACAACTGTTCACCATTTATCAGATCAACCCCGACCAGATGATGTTCTGAACATTGTACAGCGGCTCGGGACACCACCCGTTCGGTACCGTGTCGAACGGTACGAACCACGCTGCTACGAGCTGCTCGTCGAGGTCTATGTCAATAGACGAAGCGCCCGAGCCCTCGTGCATTATAGTGCGGTCGGAATAGCTGAATGCGGGCGTGTGGCGGATATCGAAGCCGATACCGTATTTTCTGTCCGGTTCAGTCGCGCCCCAGCAGCGGTCGGGGATGCCATGCAGCTGTACCGTGCTAAGCTTCTCGACGGACTTTCTGCCGAGAATGCGCGCGCCGTCAAGTCTGCCGCCGTAAACGAACGCATTGCCGAAGCGAACGAGGTCATACACGGTGGAGCTGAGCCCGCCGCCCGTTTTGGGCACCTTGTCCCACATCATCTGCTCGGGCGTCTTTTCGGGAATCACTCCCGTGAGGGCTGCTTCGACTTCCCGCTTTTCATATTCATCGAAGATAAATGCTCTCGAAGCCATATCTTTTGTAAGGTCAAACCCGCTGTCCCTCATTTTCAGCGGCTCCAGGATATTCTTCACGATGTAGTCCTGCGCATTCATACCGCTTGCCCGCGTGATTATCTCGCCAAGGACGCAGAACAGGAACGAACTGTACTGCCACTCCGTTCCGACCGGTCTGCGCAGACCCGCCGATATGCCCGCAGATATCCAGTCGTACTCGCCCTTGCCGTCCCAGAGCTTAAAACCGTCCTCAACGAGCTCCCAGCTGCTCTTCGGCAGTGTCTCATTGAAGCAGCCCTTGTCGGGATACAGCCCGGAGGTATGGGTCAGCAGATGTATCAGCTTTATGTCGCTGAACGGCTTTCCTGCGAACTGCGGGAGCCAGTCGCTCACCGGGTCATTGAGGTTGAAGATGCCGTCCTCGGCAAGCTGCATCATCGCGGTCGCGGTAAACACCTTCGTTATCGACGCCATACCGAAAACCGTGTCGGGCTTCATCAGTACGCTCTCATCAAGTGCGCTGCCCTTTCCGAGTGCGGCGTGCGCAATTATCTTCCCCTTGTGGGAAATGCAGTACACCGCGCCGTGGACGAGCTTACGGTCTATCATATTCTGCAGCCGCTCGTTGAGCTTGTCGATACGGCTCTCGTCGTAGCCTGTCTCAATGGGCTTACAGTCTGTTTTGGCGTTAATGATGTTCATAATGATCTTCCTCCTGAATATAACTGTTTAAATTGGTATCTCTCCGCCATAAGGGGGAAAGATACGTTATGTTTTTCCGATCGCTTGAATTGTTTTTTTGTGAACCGGGATGCTTTCCCGGCACCGTATATCTTTTGCAAATAATCACGACAGGAGCGTTGTATGTCCTGCCGTGCATAGTATTCTGCCGGTGTCAGCAGTTAAGGTCGAGATACAGCGTTCTTCCGAGCGCTACCGAGAGGAATTCGCCGCAGTCATAGATATCGTCGGTAAGCTCGCATACGAGGATACCGTAGATATATTTCCGGAAGAATACGGGGAATGTCACAAAGCCCCTGCACCGCGAGGAAAGCTCCTCACGCCTCAGCATCCTGCCTACCGTGCAGTTCTGGCGCTCCTTCGGCAGCCTATACAGCACTCCGTCCTTGACCGCGCAGCAGAGCTTTATGCGGTCGGGGAACTCCACCGTGCTGTGGTTCTCGAACACCACAGGCTCGTCATACATAAACAGAGCAGCATTGCGCATACCGAGCAGGTCGAAATTCTCAAAGACGTATTTCACCGCATCCTCGGAACCGCCCACCGGGTCGGTAGCTTTTACTATAAACTGACGCAGCCGCTCTCTATTGTCCTCGGCGCGGTTTCTGTCGGTTATGTTCATTTCCGAGAGAGTATATATCGCCCTGTCCTTCATACGCAGAAACAGCCTGTTTATGAACGTATTGGCGTTCAGAGAATACTTTTTCTGCAAAATGACAAAGCTGTCCTGAAGGTGGTTGATGCAGGCGAGCATTCTCAACGGGTCGGTGTACTCCAGAGCGCCCTTGTCGAAGAATATGTCAATGAGCCTGCCTATCTCGACGAACTCCTCCATGCTGACGTAACGGCGGTTCATTGCAGTCATCATACGCGACATTATCTCGTAGAACAGCCGCCTGAGGTCAACGTTCTCGCGGTCGGAATAATCGCCTTTAAGACGGTAAAAGCAGTCGTCGAACGTTCTGTAAATGAAGCCCTTATCGACGCGCTGTATGTCCTGCAGGGCGTAGGAATTGCTGACGTAGGGGAATGACACCCTGCCGTATAATCTTGTAGGAATGCATGTGGAACTCACGTTCTCGCCGTTTATCATACGCAGCAGCATTTCCACCGCGCGCTGTCCGAGCGTGATATTGTCCGCACCCACAGATGACAGCGGAGGCTTCATCTCACCCGACATACGGGTATTGTCAAAACCGAACACGAGGATGTCCTTGCCGGGAACAAGCCCGCGCTTTGCCATAGCCTTGTACAGTCCCACAGCGGAGCCGTCATTCACGCAGAATATCGCTCTGACCCCGGGATTACGGTCGAGCAGCCTGCCTGCGGCTTCCTCAGTATTGATCGACATATCGGTCGGCTCGAACATCTTCGGGCGAAACATTATCCCGTGCTCTTTAAGGCAGTCTATGAATATCTGCTTTCTGCTGCGCGCCTCAAAATTATCCTCTCTGCCGCCGAGCATACACAGACTGATAACGCCGTTCACGTTGATGATATAGCTCAGAGCCTCCCTGATACCGGGCTCGTTGTCGTAATTTACGGTAACGCAGCCCTCCATATCGGACGAGATCAGCACCTTCGGTATGCTGTCGAAACGTGTGAACCAGCCTTCCTTCAGCATACGCTCCTTGCTCACGTCGATACTGCCGAGATGCACGATAAGCCCCTCGAGATCGCCGTCCGCTGCAAGCCGGTAAATGGTGTTGTAGGCGGTCTTGAACATATCCACGGAGACATCCCGGTTTCCGGTACCTATGTACTTTCCGGGAATGACCACAAGGCGCATATTCTTTTCATAAGGGATAGCCTTCTCAACGCTGCGGATTATCTCCTTCGAGAAGTCGGTGAAGATATCCTCAAGCACGAGACCTATCAATCTCCTCTTTTCCGCCATCGGCTCACTCCCCCGCCCGTTCGGGCACATTTATCTCCGGACACGGCTTCGAGAACAGGTACCCCTGCGAATAGTCGATATCGTTCTCAAGCAGCAGCGCCTGTATCGCCTCGTTTTCCACGAATTCGGCTATAATGCTGAACTTCACATTGCTGAGCCTTCTCCAGCTGCTTATCAGAGCGATAAGGTTCGCACACTGAACATCCTCTGTACAGTGTCTTACAATAGAACCGTCTATTTTCAGATAGTCGCAGTTGATATTAGCGATGTGCTGCAGGTTGGAATAACCGCTGCCGAAGTCGTCTATGGAGATCTTTCCACCGAGATTGTGTATCATATCCACGAACATAATGATGTTGTCGTAGTCCTCTATATCCTCGTTCTCGAGTATCTCGAAGACGAAGTTGCCGGGATGTGAGGCGGCAGTCATACGGTCATACACAAGTTCAACGATGGTGCTGTTCTTGATGTCCCTTATACCGAGATTTATGCTTACGCTGACGTTCTCGAGGTCAATGAATCTGTCGAACACCTTGCGTACCATCATCACCGATATCGTATCATACAGCACGCCGAAGGAGCGCGCAGCGTCAAGAAAGCTTCCGGGGTAATATATCTTCCCGTTCTCGTCCTCAAGGCGCATAAGTGACTCATAGTGGTGTATGATTCCCGTCTTGTTGTCGTGGATGCCCTGATAGTACGGTATCACCTTGTCGTGTGCTATGGCGTAGTTTATGACGTTTATCATGTGATAGCGCTCACGTATGCTATCCTCATCAAGCTGCTCGTAGCGCGTATCACGGATGTAGAACTGCACGTTCTTCTTCATCATATCTATCCTCGCGGAATTGTACGCGGGATAGATATTTTCCACCGTGCAGCCGTCAATGACACAGAACATAGGCACTATCGATATATACTGCTCACTCGATTCGAACAGCATTCGCTGGAGCCGCTCCATCTCGGCGACAAATTCCGAAAGCGTCACCATATACGACGGCGCACCTATCGCCACATGCCACTGGTCGATTATGTACGCAGAATAGTGTCTTTCACGCGCATAGCTCGAGAATTTGGTGATGTAGTTCCTGTATGTGAGCTGTATGAGATTTTCGGGGAATACCGTTTTCATGCTCGACGTATCGAACACGTTTATCATACAGATACGGTCGTAGCCTTTGAGCTTTATATCCATATTCAACGCGGCCGCATTGGGGATATCCTCATTCCCGGAATACAGCAGATTGCGCTCGCAGTCTTTTACAAACGCTTTGAGGCTGTCGGCGGTAGCATTGTCCTCGTTCTGCTCGAAGCGCCTTTCCACATCGGTCAGGTATTTCAGCAGCTCGCGGTTGTCGGCCGCAAGCGTGTCCGTGTACGAAAAAGCATACGGGTTGAACTGCTGTACGGTCTTTTCCTCGCCCACGGCATTTACGACGAACGTGCAGTTTGCGTAGGTGTTCCTGCCGTTCACATTGGCTATCTGACCGTCGGTAATGCAGCCGCACATATTGGAATTTTCGTAAGCCGAAAGCTCCCATTTTATGCAGTTTGAGTATATCGTGGAACGCGTAACGCAGGAATAAGCGAAGATAGTCTCCGCCTTGTCGAAATTCTCGATGCGTCTGAAGAGCGCGCGGTTGTCGGCAATTACCTTTCTGTCGTATATCAGCGCCCGTTTGAGCTTTCTGCCGACATCAACGTTGTGATCAACGGTTATCAGCTCCCGCTTTGTCGTTCTGTCAATGTCGGGATGCGCCTCATACTCGTCCTCGTTCGAGGGACTGTTTTCCGGGAACAGATCACTTATGCTCCGGTCATCAGAGAACCGCACGAACACAGGGATATCCTCGATATCGGAATATACGAACGGGAAAAGATTAGTGAGCTCGGGCTTGTTTCTGAGCTCCTCACCAACGCTTATACGGTATTTCTCGCCAGCGTTCGTCCCATCTATGTCAAGTATGCAGGTACCGAACGTGTCGGTGATCTCCATATCACTTCCGATAGCCTGCACACCGGTCGCGTAGGAGCTGTAGCAATCGACATTTTCACCGCCTATAGCCGCAACGATGATGCCCTTATTTGACCAGCCCTTTTCGTTGAACACAAAGCCGTAATCGAGCACCTTGCGCAGGCTGTCGAACGAGGTGTTGGCAATTCCGCCGGTCATCTGCACCCCGGGGAACCAGTAGTTGCAGCCGTCAACAAAGCGGTAAACATCGTAATATTTGCCGGTAAGGAAAGTCAGCAACAGCTTGGTATGCTCGTTCACGACAGCGTCCTTTACGTTCTGGCAGAGCTCGTCCGCGGGAATGGGCTTGCCCGTATCGCTGTCAACTGTGGGCTGCAATACCGAACGAATAGTGCCTTTCGACATCTGCGTCACGGAGATTATGCACTGGCTCTGGGAGAGCTTTCCCCAGCAGATAACGCCGGATGTGCTCGTGCCGAATATCTGGGCGCGGGGAACGAGCTGCTTTATGAATTTTGCGAGCTCTACAGCTTCCTCCTCGAGATGTATCGCGGTGTGGATGCGCACGAGAACGTCACCCCGCTGATCGTTGAGCATCAGCTGGTTGAAGGTCTCGGCAAGTCGTGACTTTGAGATGTACTGAAAATTCCAAGTAAACATATTATTCTTCCCTGTGTTATCCTTTTTACTGCTTTTTCCTTGTTACTCCCCCCGCCTCAGGCGGGAGAAGCAACGGTCAGGTCTGTAAATAGCAATATTTATACATAATGATTTTACCACAAAATCTAAAAATTTTCTATATTTTTATACACTTTTCTACACATCGGATGATTTTACAGCACTTTTTTGTGCAATATAACAAAACAGTCCCGTGAACACAAGACTGTTAAACATATCATCATTGGGTCCAGCGTTACGCTGGCGCAGGTGCAGGGGCGCGTAGCCCCTGCTGCTGTCTGCAAAGACAGTCTGTCAAAATGTTCCATTTTGACAGACATCTGTGCTCATGCTTTCTTTCTCGCAAGCAGCGGGCTGTAGTGCTCGCGGAAGGCGTTGAACTCGCCGTTTTCAATGGCGGTGCGTATCTTCTCCATAAGCGTGTTGTAGAAATAGAGATTATGTGTTACGGCGAGGCGGCCGGCGAGCTGCTCTCCGGATTTGAACAGGTGCCGTATATAGCCGCGGGAAAAGTTGCGGCAGGTCGGGCAGTCGCACTGCTCGTCGAGGGGCTTGTCGTCGGTGATGTATCGCTCATTAGTCGCGTGCATTATCCCGCTCCATGTGAATATCGTCGCGTGGCGGGCATTTCTGCTCGGCATCACGCAGTCGAACATATCTATGCCGCGATAGACAGCCTCGATGATGTTGGAGGGCGTTCCGACGCCCATAAGATAGCGAGGCTTGTCGTGCGGCGCGTGGGGAACTACTTCGTCGAGTATGTGATACATGACCTCGGTCGGTTCCCCGACCGCGAGGCCGCCTATAGCATAACCGTCGAGGTCGAGCGCGGCTATGTCCTTCATGTGCTTTACGCGAAGGTCATCGTATGTCGCGCCCTGATTTATCGCGAACAGGAGCTGCCTGCGGTTTATCGTTTCCGGAAGCTCGTTCAGCCGCTCCATTTCAGCTTTGCTGCGTATCAGCCAGCGCGTCGTGCGCTCAACGGAATCCGCGGCATAGCTGTACTCGGCGGGATTCTCGACGCACTCATCGAACGCCATAGCGATCGTGGAAGCAAGATGCGACTGTATGCGCATACTTTCCTCGGGACCCATGAATATCTTCTTCCCGTCAACATGTGAGCTGAAATATACGCCCTCTTCCTTTATCTTGCGGAGCTTCGCCAGCGAGAACACCTGAAATCCTCCGCTGTCGGTAAGTATAGGCTTGTCCCAGTTCATAAACTTGTGCAGACCGCCCATCTGATATATCACATCATCACCCGGCCGGATGTGCAGGTGATATGTATTACAAAGCTCTACCTGCGTTTTGAGTCCGCGCAGGTCTATAGACGACACCCCGCCCTTTATCGCCGCAGCGGTGCCTACATTCATAAAAAACGGTGTCTCTATTACTCCGTGCGGGGTGGTGAATTTTGCGCGCCTTGCGCGGTTCTCTGTGCAAAGTATCTCAAACGAGGAATTTTTCATATAGTACACTTTCTGCAATATCTTTTCTGCGTAAAAATTATAACGTTGGTATTGACAAATCTGTATTATTATGCTATAATATTTTAGCATAACGCCGCAGTGGTGAAATCGGCAGACACAAGGGACTTAAAATCCCTCGGTAGCAATACCGTACCGGTTCAAGTCCGGTCTGCGGCACCAGCCAGCGTGACGCTGGACCCAATCCGCCTATGGTTTCTGTAGGCGGATTTTTTATTTTCCGGTAAGTTATACCGTCTCCGGCAATTCCCACTCTGCCGCCATTTTACGATATTTCGCGGCATTCTCCGCGTCGCCGGTCTTCTCATAGCAATCTGCAAGCAGTCCAAGATTTTCCGTACCGCGGACATATATCGTAATGACCGCTTCGGTCTCGAATATCGCATCGTTGAGCCAGCAGAGGGCCTCGGCAAAATTCCCGGCATCATAGAAAAATCTTCCTATCTCGCTGCACATCTCGGCACACGGCACAGCCAGCGTGTCACGCAGGCAGAGGCGGAAAAATCCCGCAGTATCGCCGGAAATACGATAGGCTCTCGCAAGCACGCAGCGTGCTTCTCTGTGCTCGTCTTCGGAGCGTGACGGGTCGGCAATGCTATCCTCGAAGAACGGCACCGAGTCCGCAAGGTCGTCCCCGTCTCCCGCTATGAAAAGCTCCTTCGCGTACATCGAGTGCAGCGTCTTATCGAGCCGCATCCCACGTTTCAGAGCCTTTCGGAAGGTCGCTATATCACGTTTAACATGGCTGCCGACCGCAAGGTGCTGTATCTCGATATCGCTGTTGTAAATGACCGGGTCGAGCCGCACGGTCTCGTGTATGGGATTTATCCACTCGAATGTTCTCAGCCGTCTGAACAGCTTCGGGCGCAGCTCTCGCTTCGAGTTATAAACGTCGTTTTCCTCCATAAGATTGAGGTAGTGCATCTGCACGATCTCAGTCTCGGGCGGCAGGAACTGCTTCACTCGCAGGAACAGAGCTATATTTTCCGCATCGATCACTTCATCGGCATCGGCGGTGTAGATGTACTCCTTTGTCGCCTTCGAGAACGCGAAATTGCGTGCTGCGGCGAAATCGTCTATCCACGGGAAATCGTATATCAGATCGGTATATCCGGCTGCTATCTCCTTTGTGCTGTCCGTTGAGCCGGTATCACAGATGATGATCTCATCGGCTATCGGCTTTAAGCTGTCGAGGCAGGCACGAAGCTGCTTTTCCTCGTTTTTGACTATCATACATACTGAAATAGTTATCATACTTTCCCCTTCCCCGGCAAAAGTAATATTTTTGTTTATCCCCACCACCTACGGGGATAAACGTTATCTTACGGTTTTCAGCACTATAGCGTTCCATCCCTCAGCGTTCTTCTTATCCTGCACCTCAAAGCCGCTGCTTTGCAGTGCATTCAGCACTTCGTCAAGACGCTCGTCGATTATACCGGAAACTATCAGAGTTCCGTCCGCTTTAAGAAATCCTCCGAACAGCGGCGACATTGCAATTATCACATCGGCGACGATGTTCGCGGTGATGATGTCATAGCCGGAGCTGATCGTTCCCCGCAGCGCTGCATCTTCGATGATGTTGCCGCGGAAAGCTCTGTAAACACTTTCGGAAAATCCGTTCTTGACAACGTTCTCGGAAGCGGTATTGACAGCGTTCTCAAACACATCAACCATGGTGACGTTATCCGCGCCGAGCAGCAGTCCCGCTATCGATAGTATCCCGCTCCCGCAGCCGAGGTCGAGCAGTTTCTCGCCTCCGTGTATGACCGTTTCAAGCAGTTCCATTACCATTTTGGTGGTGTGGTGCTGACCGGTGCCAAAGCTTGAAGCGGGATCTATTTCGAGTATCTTTCTTCCGTCCGCGGGCGTAACGTCCTCCCACGAAGGCTTGACTATCAGCTTTGAGCCGACATTGAACGGCTTGTAATACTGCTTCCAGTTGTTCGCCCAGTCCTCCTCGCGGACATTGCCTATACGCATTTCGAGCGAACCGTAGAATGCAGCGTCGCGCTCCTTCATCTCGGCAAGCGCGCCTTTCAGCTCCGCGAGCGTTTCGAGCCCCTGCGCGTCATTTGCGAGATACAGCGTGATGTGCGTGGGAACTGTCTTCAGCCCCATGAGCTCATCGTCAACGTAATCCCAGTTGGCGTCCTTGTTTTCGATGAACTCGTCGAAATCCGCACTGTCGTGAATAACGAAGCCTGTTATTCCGAGCTCGGAAAGCTGCATCACCAGCACATCGACGGCCGCCGACTCGGTATAGATGTCGATCTCCAGAAAATCCATATATACTCCTCCCTCAATTTGAAAAAAGTGCTTTGGAGCATGCAGCAGCAAAGCACTTCCGATAGCTGTCAATATCTTGAATCGTCGTCGCTGAGAACATCAATAAGCTTGTCGATATTTTCGAGCACCTTTCCGGTACCGTCGGCAACGCAGTCGAGCGGCCTTTCCGCGACCTTGACGGGCATTCCCGTCTCCTTGTTGATAAGCTTGTCGAGCCCTTTGAGAAGCGCTCCGCCGCCTGCGAGCATGATGCCCTGGTCGATGATATCCGCGGAAAGCTCCGGCGGTGTCTTTTCAAGTGTGACCTTGATAGCCTCGACACCGTGGCTGAGCGGTTCCGCCAGCGCCTCGCGTATCTCCTCGCTCGTGATGGTGATGTTCTCGGGCAGGCCGTTGAGCAGGTTACGCCCCTTGATATCCATTACCGGTTCGTTCTCGCTGTACGGGAACGCCGAGCCTATCGCTATCTTGATGTTCTCTGCGGTACGCTCGCCTATCAGCAGATTGTAGCGCTTTTTGATGTAGTTGATTATGGAATTGTCGAACTCGTCGCCGGCAACTCTTACCGAGCGGGAAGTCACGATACCGCCGAGGGAGATCACCGCCACCTCGCTTGTACCGCCGCCGATATCGACTATCATGCTGCCGGTGGGCTCTGCAACGGGAAGTCCCGCTCCGATAGCGGCAGCCATAGGTTCCTCGATTATGGAAACGCGCTTTGCTCCCGCGCTCTGGGTAGCTTCCTTGACGGCGCGCCTTTCGACCGCGGTAACGCCCGAGGGTATGCAGATTATAACGCGTGTCTTTACGAATTTACGGCCTTTCACGGCTTTGGAGATGAACTCCTGAAGCATACTCGTTGTCATGTCGAAATCGGCTATAACACCGTCCTTCAGCGGTCTTACGGCGATTATGGAGCCGGGGGTGCGTCCGATGACATCCTTTGCCTCCTGCCCGACATATCTTACGCGCTCATATTTTACGTCAACGGCGACAACGCTCGGCTCGCGGATTATAATGCCCTTTCCGCGCATATAAACGAGTGTATTGGCCGTTCCGAGATCTATACCAATGTCTTTTGTAAACATATATCCTCCGAAAATGATCTTTTGTATATATCCGCAAACCAAAGTTCACAGCCTGATTGTAAAATGAATCTTACGTTTCGTCTCCCCGCCTCCGGCAGCGGAGACAGAAACAACAACTACCTTAAACAGTAATATTATAGCACGAAATCGGCTACGTTACAACTTGCAAAAGATTAAAATTTTACGGAATATTATGGTAAATTTTAGGCTATATTGCTTATATCCCCTCTGCGGGAACGTTTACAGAGGTGCGCAAACTCTGCGGAAACAACATATCCCCCGCTTGTTGCAGGGGAATAGTATCTTTTCAGCGCCCCGTTGAGCCGAAGCCTCCGGCGCCTCTGTCGGTAAAGCCGAGCTCATCGCGTTCGGTAAAGATCGGCATGAGTATGGGCAATATGACGAGCTGCGCTATGCGGTCGCCGTCGTGTATGACATAAGACTTGCGGGAATGATTTATCAGCGGGACCTTTATCTCGCCGCGGTAATCGCTGTCGATAACGCCGACGCAGTTAGCGAGCGAAACACCGTATTTGCTCGAAACTGAGCTTCTCGGAAAGACAAATCCACCGCTGCGATTGTCGAGCAGTTCTATCGCGATACCGGTGGGTATCAGCTTGCGCTCGCCCGGACGTATCTTTACATCCGCATCAAGGCACGCAAACAGGTCGGCACCCGCGCTGCCCGGAGTGGCACGGTACGGGAGCTTCGCCTTCTCGCTGAATTTTTTCACAAAAATGTTCAATCAAGTCACCCCCCGGTAGTATAATCCCCTCGTTATGTTCGGGATGCCAATGTCACGGTTTGTCGAGTATGCCCGCACTGTCGGCAGAATGTCAGCCTCTGTCGTGAAACGCAGCACCGCGAAGTCCGTGCGAAAGTCGGCAAGCCTGTCGGAAAGCACCAGCACGTCGCTGTTGAGTATCTCAACGGTATTTTCCGAGCAGAGCACATCGAGCTTATTGCCCTTGCGGTCGGTGAGCTGCTTGCTGCAGCGCGGCTTTCCGCAGGGCTTCCCGTCGCTTATCGGACACCGCCTGTTCAGCATGAGCGGGAGCTTTCCGTAGGCGAGAAAGCCGGTCGGTATCGGCTTATCAAGCTTGTTTATCCGCCTGACCGTAAGCTCCGGCGACACGATGATATCGGCAAGTCCGTTATCCGCGAAAAACTGCATAGTCTCGCTGTTCGTACAGTTGAGACGGTTTCCGCCGTGGATCGTGAAGCCGCTGCCCCGTAAAAGCTCTATATGACCGGCCGTATGCGCGAGCGCCTTTGTAAAGCCCTTTTCACGAAGTTCTGTAAGCTCCCGCCGCACATCGTCCTCGCAGTCGGCGAGAAATTCCGGCGGCAGCAGTATCACGCGTTCCGGATCATCTGCGGCATATTCCGCAAGCTTCACCGGTGCGTATATCATCTTTATTTCGCCGCATCCGAGCGCCTGTTCAAGCTGTCCGCGGGAATACACCCACGCTCTGAGTTCCGTCACATTCATTGCGCGTCCGCCTCGTCACGTCTCGCGATAAGCTCCTCCGCCGTCTGCATCGAGGTATCGCTGTCGTCGCCCGAGATAAGCCTTGCCACTTCCGCCACTTTTTCCTCGTGTGAAAGCGAGTGTACAGTGGTGTAGGTGCGCGTATCGTCGGTGTTCTTGCGTATCAGCAGGTGGTTGTCGGAAAGTGCCGCTATCTGCGCCAGATGTGTCACGCAAAGCACCTGACGCTTTCGTGATATCTCAGAGAGCTTGGTGCCTACCTTACGCGCTGCGCGCCCGCTGATACCGGTATCTATCTCATCGAATATCATCGTCGGCGTATCGTCGTTCTCCGCGGAAACGCTCTTTATCGCAAGCATTATGCGGGAAAGCTCGCCGCCCGATGCTGCCTTGGCTATCGGCTTTGGATCCTCGCCCTTGTTGACCGATATCATAAGCTCCACATTGTCCATTCCGTTGACGGTGATCTTGCCCTGTGTGATATCGAAATACAGCCGCACATCCGGCATATCAAGGAATTTCAGCTGTTCCGTTATCTCGGCGGTGAGCCTGTCCGCGGCCTCTCTGCGCAGCGCCGATATTTCCTCCGCCAGTGCCTTTACCCGCTCGGCGGACTTATGACGCTGCTCGTTGAGCTCCGCGAGCGTATTGTCGCAGTCGGAAAGCTCGTCGAGTTCATTCTTCCATTCTTCGCATTTATCTATTATCTCGTCGGTCTCAAGACCGTATTTTCGTTTCAGCCAGAGAATGCCGCTCATGCGTTCTTCGAGTTCCTGTAAGCTCTCGTCCTCGTCGGTATCGGGTATCAGTCCGCCGATATCCGCGCCGATATCCCGCAGTTCGACAGACAACGAGCGCAGCCGACCGGAAAGCTCCGCACATTCCGGAACAAACTTTGTTATCCCGTCGAGCAGCTTTGCAGCCGCCTCGGTAATATCCGCGGCACCCTGTTCCCCGTCGTCGCCTGACACTCCCACGGACGCACCGGACAGCGCGTTGACGATATCCTCAAGGTTGCGGGCACGGTCAAGCTTTTCCGCCACTGCCGCTTCATCGCCCTTTTTCAGTTTCAGCTTTTCGACGGCGGCGATATCTTCCTGCAATTTTACTATGCGCTCGTCCTTCTCGCCGTTCTCCGCTTCAAGCTGCTTTACGCGGCGGGAGATGGCCGAAAACTCGCGGAACTCCCCTGCATACACGGAAAGCTTGTCCTTCAGTCCACCATAGCTGTCGATAAGCTCGCGCTGATTGGCGTTGTCGATAAGTATGCGGGTATCGTGCTGACCGTGTATGTCAATAAGCCCGACCGCTATGTCTTTGAGCACTGCGGCGGTGGCAGGCTGGCCGTTTATGCGCACCTGACCCTTTCCGTCGGCGGAAATGTCGCGCTTTATCAGCAGCTCCCCGTCCCCGGTATAACCGTTGTCGGCAAGCTTCTCCGCAACCAACGGCGGTATGCTGTCAAACACGGCGGAAACGCTCGCCTTTGATGTTCCCGTGCGTATCAGCTCTTTGTGTGCCCTGCCGCCGAGCACCGCGTTTATCGCACCTATAAGTATGCTCTTTCCGGCGCCCGTCTCACCCGAGAAAACGTTGAAGCCCCCGGTGAACGCTATGTCGGCCTTCTCGATGACCGCGAGATTTTCAATATACAGTTCCTTTAACATATCTCCACTCTTTTGTTTGATTGATAATTGACAATTGATAATTGACAATTGTGGTATCCGGTTCGTTGCTTGAAGAGCCGCAATCCGTCTGTTGCCGTTTAGTTGGGCGCATCTTGCGCCTTTTTGACGGCAACTGTAGCAACATCCTGCTACTGCGGCGGTCTGACAACGAACTCAAAGCATCCTGCTTTGGCTTCGCGACTATTAAAATGCGGCGGAAT